>SDGW01000499.1_pt1 | contig 16432 bp, 20 predicted proteins | sample 2873831 | NCBI WGS metagenome assembly SDGW01 (sample SAMN08132700, study PRJNA421101) | hypersaline lake metagenome | isolation source: celular fraction 0.22 microns magnesium sulfate-rich crust from ephemeral... | place: Spain: Penahueca Lagoon, Toledo | collected 2011-07
CTGCAACTCCCTCATGGTACTCATCACCCCCAGAACTTCTGGTCTTCACAGGACCATCAAAATCAGTGTACGGCTTGACAAAGTAATCATCCCCCAGATCCATCTCATCAACTATCTGTTCAACCTGTCCGATCTCGTCATCCAGATCACGTCCCTCAACCGCCTGCACCAATTCATAATCCATGCCAACAAACTTGTTCGAAAAGAACTAATTACATACTTATACAGTAGAATATGTAAAAGACCACATACATCGCCATAGAAGGAGCTTTTTCACTTCTGTCTATTCTCAACACATCTAACTAGTTGAGATAACTCTAGTCGATCTTATTCACTTTATTATATATTTTCATCTCCTTATCCGGAAAGAAAAGGGATTTAAGAGTTTTCTCGTTCTCTAAAAGCTGGGTGAGGGGAAGAATGGGAGACAAGTTCATAAGCAGCGAGGAGTGGGAGAAAAATCCTTTCAGATCGGCAGGACTCTACGAATCACTGCAAGAATCGGGAGAATTGGAACCTGGTTTTACGGAGAGGATTCTTCGAAAGATCAGAGGACGAAAACTGACAGACCAGGAGAAAGAAGCGCTTGAACCGTTTCTGAGCTTTCTTGAAAAGGAAGACTACCATTCAGCAGGCGTAATAGCAGATGCCATACTCGACGACAGCCCTTACCAGGTGGAGAAAGGAGTTGAAACCCTGGTCGACCAGATACTCGGCGAAGAACCTAACATGAGAGAGGTGAAAGAAGGATTTGCATTGTTGGACTCTTTCAACCAGGGGAAGCGTCTGTCGAAGGTCGAAGGAGAGTACTCCTACATCGATAAGGATGGTATGCGGCTTATCGACGAGCTTGCCACAGAGATATGGAGCGATCTGGACGGAACTTCCAGAGCATTCTTCGAGATGTACGTTGAGGAGGAAAGCGACGCAGTTATAACAACTGAAAAAGGCGAAAAACTTGCTCTCGGAGCCTACAGGGATACTGCATCGGAGGCCTACGAAGAAGTCCTGAAAGAGGATCCTGGCATGGCGTTGAACATCGTCAGGAGATTTGAACTCGGACAGGACAAGGTTTTACGCGCAGAGACACTCCAGAGAATAGAGGAAACAGTGGCGAAACTGAAAGAAGGGGAAGCAGGAGAACTGAGCGAAGCCGACCTGCAGCTTCTGAAGAAGGAAAACGTTAATCTGGCGCAGTTCAACGCCGGAAACCGTTTCCAGGAACAGATCGGAAACTTTCTGACCGACAGACATCTCTGGCGAACCAATCCCGAACAGGCACGTAGAGCAGGAGGCGAGGACATCGCCGAGAGGATAGAGATGATGCAGGACGGCAGAAGAGGCAGCAAGCCCGGCCACAGCGAAAAACAGGATTTTTTCGAAGACCTGATGGACCGAGGAGAGTTCCACGCCGCCTCCATCTACGCAGACACAGCACAACTGGAACCGGAAGAGGTACTGGAGGAAAACATCTTCCAGCTTCTGAAAGATGAAAACTACAGGGAAGCGTTCGCAGCCATGGACGCCTTCGACTACGATAAGAAAACATCTGAGCTAATCGAGGAAGGACGTAGCAGCTTCTACCTCGTTAAAGCCGGGCCTAGAAGGCTTATAGACAAGACCGCTACCCAGATCTGGAGAGACCTCGACGGCTCAGCAAGAGCATTCTTCCAGATGTACATAGACGATCCAGAGGAGAGACCCGAGGACAGCTTCACGGAGGAAACCATCGCAGCAGTCTACCACCCCACAACCGGAAGAAAACGCAAAGACAACTACCACAGAGAAGACGCATTCACAGCCTACGAACAAGCACTACAGACAGACCAACAACAAGCAGAACAAATCCTAGAAAGATTCGGCATAGAACTACAGGAAAACTAGATTAGAAGTGGACCGGCCCAGATTTGAACTGGGGATCTCCACGTTATCAGCGTGGCGCTCTAACCTGGCTAAGCTACCGGTCCGTTGGTTGAAGCGCTTCCTGAGGGAAGGCTTCCAAACCGTGTGTAATGTTAGACGACGGCAAATATTTTTAATGCATCCCCCTGTTTTTCTTGAAGTATTTTTAACCGGCCTGAGTAATCATGGTTCTATGGGGATTACTTCGGAGTACAGGGAGGATGTGGAGGAGCTGGAGTCTTCCGTGGAGGAGAAGGTTCTTCCACGTAACAGGGCTTCCAGGTTAAAGAGTATGCTTGACAGTCTTCTCCCTTTCGCGCTTCTGTCCCTCGCGTTCGTGTTCCTCATAGGTCTTGGTGTTCCTGTCGGTGAGAGAACGGCTCTTATGATAAATTATCTGAACTGGGGTGTGATAGCGTACTTCGCTTCCAGACTGGTTATCAGCTTCCGTCTCTCCCGTTCGAATAAAGAGTTCTTCAGGGAGCACTGGCTGGACTTCGCATTAGTGATACCTGCCTTCACGCTTCTGAGAGAGGTGAGGGCGGTGCTTGTGCTGGATGAAATCGGTTTCCTCTCGTTTGAGGAGGACATGGTCGCCGGCTCAGCATTCGCGTCCCGGAACATGGGGGTCTTCACGAAGCTGACCAGGATCGTCAGAGTGGTTAAGAAGAGCCTGTAGTTTTACTCTAAGAACTGTTTATCTCTTGAACGCCAGTTTCCGGATCTCCGGCTTTGAAAGCGTGCGGTTGTATATCCTTACCTCGTCTATCTTTGCCTCTAAATGGTCTTCGCCCTGTGTCTTTGATCCTCTGTGGCCTATATGTATGGGGTCTGTTTCAGGTTGCGGGTTTTCCGGAGTGTACTCTCTTTCCTTGACGAGTTTGCCGTCCCTCCATAACTGTACTACGCCGGAGCTCGCGTTCCAGGTGCCTGTGAAGTGGTGCCACTGGTCCTTGTTAGGGGTTTCAGGAGGGTCGAGGTATGTCCAGCCGTCGGAGGGTGTATCGACGATAAAGCTCATCTCGCCTCCTTCAGGACCTAGAATGAACTGGTTGTAACGGCTTACCGCGTTCCAGTAGTTGGTGTACCTGTCGCCGGCGGTCGATTTGATCCATGCTGAAACGCTTAAGGAGGACTCCAGGCTTGGAAAGTCTTTGATTTCAACGTAGTCGTCCTCGCCATCGAAGCTGACCGTGTCCGTGTTAAGTATCCCTTTCTTTCCGACGCTGGAGGTTCCATACGTGGTGTTGCCTTCTCCTCTGTCGAAACGCCATTCGCCTATAAGGTCTTCCCGGACTTTCCCTCCCTTGTAAAGAGATCTTATCTCCGAACCGGATAGATCGCGGCCGTAGAAACGTAGGTTGTCGATGGAGAAGTCGGCCCAGTGACCTGCCGAGAATATCTCCATCGTGCTGCGGTTCATGTCCCATGTGTCGCCTGGGTCGGAGACGGTGTCTACAAGTTCTCCGTCCAAATATGTCCTGGATTCTCCTCTGTCTTTGTAGTCCATTACCAGTGTGGCCATGTGCCATTTCCCTACTTCGTAGGGGTCTACGCTGCCTAGCTGGTACTGGTTGTTTCCTCCTTCATTTCGTGTATAGAATGCAATTGATTGGTTAGAGTTGCTGTTCCTCTCCAGTCTGACCCCGTTGGTTGAAAGGCTGCCGTCGTAGTCGACGTTGTCGCCGAACTGGATCATGTCGTTCCAACGTGTAGAAGTATGTATGTCATCTATTCGGAACCAGAGGTTTATCGTGATCTCTCTGTCTTCATTGTACGCGTTCACAAGTTCGGTGTTGTCGATACCCTCTACCCTATCATCTTCGTTGAACCGGAGGGCGGATCTACCTCTGACGCCTCCTGTCCATCCCGAGGTGGAGTTAAATGCGAAGTTCTTGAGTTGTCCGTGGTTTCCTCCTTTCAAGGTCGCGTTGTAGTTGTTACTTGAGTGATCCTTTACTGTAGTCGGGTCTTCAGAGGAGGCTGTGGACCATCCGCTGCCGGAGTTCCATTTGTTGTCGTTGAAGTTCTGAGGGATACCGTTGTTTCCTTCATCGGATCTGTCGGTAAAACAGACCTTACCTGATGTCAGGTCACATTCCTGGGGGCTTTCATCGAACTCGTGGTGTAGAACAAGATCCTTGCTAGAGACTGACTTCCTGCTGCGGAGTTTCAGGATTTCCGACTGGGAAAGCGATCTGTTGTAGATCCTGGCGCTTTCTATCGCTCCATCGAAAATAAAGGCGTTTCCGTCTCCCTGTCCCCCTATCCCTAGATCATTGCTGGTTGTAGGGAATTCTGTGGATGTCTGGGAGTTACATCTTTCTCCGTCCGCGTATATTATCTTGTGGGTGCCGTTCCAGACAGCTGAGAGGTGTGTCCATTCATTTTCAGGTATGTAGTCGGAGGAGCAGCTAAGCCTGCTGGAGTCCGCCCAGTTGTAGAAATCCAACGTGCCGCCGTTTATGTAGAACGTGTAAGCATCGTCTTTCCTTATGAATGCTCCGTCCGAAAGCGAGTAAGGCTTTGCCCACACTGATAGGGTAAATTCGCTCTGTAGATCCAAGCTTTTATCATCGGGCACCTGAACAACGTCATCGCTGTTATCGAACTCTATGCTGTAGCTCTCAGAGACCTCCTCATCGAATCTGTAGTACGTCTTTAATCCCTTTTGGAGGTTTCCTCCGGATTCAGAGCTCTCTGTGTCTGAAGATGTCGTTATACTTGCTATACTGTTTGTTGTACCTGACGGAGCGACCAGGGTCACTGCTGTCAGTAGCAGAACGACTGCAAGGACTTGATGTCCGGAGATCGTAGAAATACGCATTACTGTACTAACTTTGTCTAGAAGAGAACTTTAACCTTTTGAGGATTGTCGGGTTAATCAAGAAAAGCCTCTGAACTCCACGTCGATACTTTCTTCTGGTACTCGATCGTCTTCTATCTCCGCATTTATGTAAGGGAGGCGGATGAAGTACGCTTCGGGGTGTTGTTCGACTCGATCCGTTCTATATTACCTGATACCGCAGGTGTTGAGTTTTAGGATTGAAGTACAAAAGGTTCGTACCAGTTCCGATTCCTGCGATACCAATCAATGTACTTCAAGACGCCTTTGCGGATACTAGTTGAGGGTTCGTATCCTAGCAATTCGCGGGCTTTAGAAACGTCAGCGTGGGTGTGCTGAGCATCGCCGGTCGACTTCTCTGTATACTTGAGATCCAGTGATGGGTCAATTTCGTCCCGAATGATTTCTGCGAGGGGTTGGATGTCAATGTTCTCCGTCTAGCCCTCGTGTAGGATTTCGCCGGCAGCGCTGTCATCATTCAACGGCGTCTGATTTATTGCAACAACGTCATCGATATATGTGAAGTCTCGTGTTTGAGAGCCATCACCATAGATGACTGGAGGTTCTCCATTTAGACATCGCGAAGTGAAGTTCGAGATTGCCATATTGGGGCGCATTCGAGGCCCATAAACAGTGAAATAACGCAGTGAAACCGTTGGCAGGTCATAAATCTCGTGGTAGGTTCGTGCGTATTGTTCTCCTGTGAGTTTTGACACGCCATAGGGGCTCATAGGGGACTTAGGGTGCGCCTCATCGTACGGCAGGTACTTGGATTTGCCGTACACTGACGAAGAACTCGCTAGAACGACGCGTTCGATTTTCGTGTCGCGAGCCGCTTCCAGCACGTTCAGCGTGCCATAAACGTTGATATTATTTGATTTGTGTGGGTCATCGACGCTCGTACGAACTCCTGCTTGGGCTGCATGATGGTAGACTATATCGGCGTCATCGATTAATCGTTCAATGAGGTTTGTGTCTCGGACATCCCCCTTTATGAACTCATAACTTCCGTGTGAGCTCGACTTATGGGTCTCGGTTTCGCCGTATTTAATTGAGTTATTCTGTTGCTTAATCTCGGCAGGATTGGACTTGCTGTGTTCTTGGGCGGCTCGTCTTCCGAGTTGAATATTCTTCTGTTTGATTCTAACATCGTAGTAAGGGTCGAGATTATCCAACACGGTTACGTCGTGTCCTTCCCTTACAAGCGACTCGGCGAGATGCCCTCCGATGAAGCCACCTCCTCCAGTTACGAGAATGTTCATCAGTATGTCAAATATTGAACACAAGAGAAAAAAATTCTATCGGTTCGTTACTAATTTTTAGGAACCGATTGATAGAATTGCCGGCGCTGTCTCAGTTGGCTTTCGTATGTACTTCAGAACCGGTGTTCGGTTGGGTGCCCACTGAACGGTTGGTTGGGCTCGACGGGATTTGAACCCGCGACAGCCGGCTTAAAAGGCCGGTGCTCTGCCAGACTGAGCTACGAGCCCGTGTGATGCCCGGAATGGGCATGGTGCGGAAGTCTTTTAAGTCACTTGATTGCTTCGTGGTTGAACGATCCGTACTGGATGTTCTGTAGGTTGTGGTAGGGGATGAATATTTTATCCGCCTTGATCCTCTGTGCTTCTTCGTCTTCGTTGATTACCCAGGGATTCTCTGCTTCTACCCCTTTCTCTTTCCTTTCAAGCTGTCCTTCTTCCTCGAGGAGGAAGTCTCCTGAGGTGCTTAGAAGGATGACTGAGAAGTCTTTTTCCATGAAGCTCTACTCTTTCCGCGGTTTGTCTTTGTCGAAGTCTTCTCGTTTCTTCGACTTTCCGAATCCACAGGCAGCGCATACTTTCTTTCTGAGGTGGAAAGCTTTCTTTCCACATCTTCTGCACTTGCCGTGGCTCTTCTTGTTTCGTTTTCCTTTGTTAAGTCCCATAGTATCTCACCTTATTCTGGGCTTACTACGATGACGTTGTCTCCTCTGATGAGAAGCTTACCGTAGTCTGTCTGCCCTTCGTCATCCTTTACTGAGGCGTCTTCCAGCCACATGTTTAGATGCAGGTCGAAAGCCTTTAGGTTTCCTGAAACTGTCTGTCCTCCCTTAAGTTTCGCGATTATTCTGTCTCCTTTTGCTGTGTCTAGAACGTCTAGTGGCCTTCTACCATTGTCGTCGTTTCCCATGTCTAAAATACACCTGTATGCACGAAATTCCTTCGACAAGTTATATAAACCTACCGAGGATCCGTTCTCAGGCGCAGTATCTCCCAGTTTTCCCTACCTGTAACAGATACTTTTTATAAAATTTCACTGCTGTTTGGTTCACATGGCTATCTGGCACAAACAGTCCGGCAAAAGGAAGAAGACCGGTGGAAAGAAGAGAAGAAACCGTAAAAACAGGAAAAGCGACCTCGGAACAGAGTTCTCCGAACCTGAAGTAGGAGAGAAAAGGATCGAGAAGAGAGAAACCCGGGGCGGAAACAAAAAGAATGTTGTAAAGAGAGCGGAGAAAGTAAACCTCGCCAAGGACGGCGAGGTTGAACAGGTAGAGATCGAATCCGTAGAGGAGAACCCTGCGAACCCTAACTTCGTAAGAAGATCTCTCCTCACAAAGGGAACCGTCATCCAGACATCTGAAGGCGAAGCAGTCATCACCTCCAGACCTGGACAGGACGGAATGGTCAACGCGAAGCTGGTTGAATAAACCGGTTCCTACTATCTTTTTCTCCTTAATTTAATCCTCTGAATAAACCTGCTGAACTAGTCTTTGCTGTGTCTTGTTGAAAAAGAAAAACTCTGGAGTGGGCCTCCACGTATCTATACTAAAAGTTATCTTAAACTGTGGATGGCCTCAGTTTACCGACTAACCGAGAGATCAGGGACCTCTCGCCTTCGAACTCCACCGGGATCTGCTGGCCGGTATCGTCCGCGAACTCGGCTCTCATCATACCTTTGATAACTCCTTAATACTTTTAAACTCTGGTGTAAGGGAAGTGAGCTAAGCGTTCAATACTGTTTAAGAACGTTTCTGAGCGCTTTTTTCTTTTCTTTCTCCAGGGCTTTCTTAGGTGTGTCTTTGTATCCACAAACTTTTTACCGCTTTATGTTCTAAAAAGCCGTTGTTATGGAGATAAGAGCTGCTGAAGAGGGCGAAGCTGAGATGTTAGTCGATGAGTTCTGGCTGCCCCTTGCCGGGGAGATGTCTGAGATTAACTCGTACCACGAACTGGTTGAGGACGCACGTTCTAAGGCATTGGAGCGGAAGAAAAAGGAGCTGAACGAGGGAAATATAGAGTTTCTTGTGGCGGAAGAAGACGGGAAAAACGTCGCGTATCTGAAGCTTTCAGTCGGTAAAGACTCGGAGATCTTCTCCAGAGGCCGCTCCGTTCATATCAACGAGCTCTATGTCAAGAAAGAGTACAGGAGACAGGGCATAGCCTCCGAACTTATACGGGAAGCGGAGAGCCGTGCGGAGGAAAGAGAGGTTGAAAGGATAGAGCTGATGGTCGACGAGGACAACCTGAAAGCTCTCGACCTATACGAGGGAGAGGGATACAGCTCTTTCCGAAGGTTCATGAAGAAGGAGCTCTAGATGTGTCTCAGGTTCAGCTCTAGAACGTCCTCGTCCATGAGTTCGTGTTCTTTCCCCACTTTCTGGTTGGGGAACTTGGAGCTTGGACCTGTAACCTTCGCCTTCTTGAAACGGTCGTCCATGTCTCCTGGAAGATTGTCAAGAGCGTTCTGAACGGTCGAACCTTCTGTAAGTATCAGCGGGTCGTCCTTGTCGGCTTCCTCTCCTTTCTCCTTCATGTATACTCTGATCAGGCCCAGTCCCTCGAAGATGAGGTCCTTCAGGTCGTCCAGGTTCTCATTGTTCTCCGCGGATATCAGGAGGTCGTACTTGTCCTCCATCTCCTTCCTCTCATCGGAGTCTAGGAGGTCGGCCTTGTTCACCACTCTTATCCCTGGTATGTACTTCCTGTTGTCCATCAGTCCGTCGATGAACCTGTCGAGGTCCAGCTTCTCCCTTATGGTTACGTTCGCGTTGGTGTACCCGTTCTGCTTCATCAGGTCTCTGAAGGTGTCCTCCTGTACTTCGAGGTCTACTGTTGAGGATATCTTGACTCCTCCCTTGCCTTTCTTCTCGACCTTCATGTCCGGAGGCGTCTGGTTCATCCTTATACCGACCTCGTATATTTCTCTCTCGATCTCTTCCTGACGCATCTCTTCAGGGTCCAGCATTATCAGGATCAGGTCGGCGTTTCTTACGACGGAGAGGACCTGTTTTCCGCCTCCTCTTCCGTCTGCTGCTCCTCCGATAAGTCCTGGTACGTCAAGTATCTGTATGTTCGCGCCTTTATGCTTCAGCATGCCAGGTTCGACGTCAAGTGTGGTGAACTCGTAATGTCCGGTCTCGGAGTCTGCGTTCGTCAAAGTGTTGAGAAGGGATGATTTTCCAACTGAGGGGAATCCTACAAGCGCGACCGTTGCATCGCCTTCCTTCTCCACTGCGTATCCGGATGTATCGCCGGTACCTTTCTGTTTCTGCTGTTTCTCCTCCTTCAGCTGGGCGATCTGTGACTTCAGTCTCCCTCTTTCCTTTTCCGTCGCTTTGTTTACAGGAGTCTTCTGCAGCTTCTCTTCAAGTGCCTGGATGCGGTCGTCGATTCCCATTTTCTAGAAAAGCCTTGACAACCCAGATTTTTAATCTTCTTCACTGAAGTGGTACTCCAGCGCATCGTTGTATGAGGTTTCTATCCAATCTTCCTCAGTGAGAAAGTTTCTTTCATAAGTTGATTCGACAAAGTCCTCGTAGAACTCTTGGACGACTTCCTCGTCGAACAGGTCTTCAAGCATCTCTATACCTTTGAGGATTCGTGCGTGGTACGTCTCGTTCCGGGTTCGGGAGGTGTCTTCGTTGAACTTTTCCGAGTCTTCCTCCTCGAAGTAGACTTCTATTTGCTCCGGCATCTCCACGTCGAGTTCTTCCAGTTCCTCGTCTCCAAGGTAATGGCCTATGTCGTCCGAAGGCACTTCCACTCTCTTGTATCCTTCTTCCGTGGAGTCCATCTTCTCTTTCTGCTCCTCGTCTAGACCTGCGACCATGACTCCGTTGATGTAGTCTTCGTCGTCTTCCGTCCGTTCGAGTCCTAGCATAGCACCTCCGCGTCTCGACTCGTACTTGTACTTTCTTCTGAAACCGGGTATCTTGATCGGCAGAACTTCTATATCTTCTTTTATCTCATTCCAGACCTTTTCCGCTTCATCTCTCGTCAAGTCTTCGTCATCTAGACCTAGCTCGTCCTCGTAGATAGGGTCTACAGAGCTTTCCAGGTCTACAAATCTTCCGACAAGTGAAGTAGGCAGTATAAGGCTTCCGTAGCCGAAAACTGCGTTCTCATCGGTTTTTTCTTTAGATCTCATAGGCATCAGGTTGAAGAATGAAACTTAAGTCGGTAGAGGTGGTTTGGAAAGAAAAAGGAGAGTAGAGATACGGGGAAACGAGTTAATACGGAATTTACTCTTCTACTTTCTCGATGTTCCCGTCTCTGCCGATGTTGAGCTGTATGTCGTCAGCCCATTCACGTACGTATGCTCCGGTGATCTTGACTTCTGCTCCTTCTTCGATGGCGTCTATCTCTTCTTCCCAGAGTGTCAGGTCGATGCTTCCTGTATCGTCTTCGAATGTTACTGTGGTGATTTTCTTCTGTCCGTACTTCGTTGTTACCGCTCTTGGTGTAGGAAGTTCGGCAATTGTTCCTGTGATTTCAACATCGTCAGCTTCGGGGTTAAGTTCCTCAACAGTCATTTCAGGCATTATATCCCTCTAATGGCTCTTATCGCTACTACTTTTAAAAGCTTACCGATAAGTAGCTACGTTTAAACCTCTAGAAGAGGAAGTTCAACCCATGAAGCTGCCATGGAAAAAGAAGATTGAGGAGAAGGAGGAAGAAATCCGGAAGCTTGAGGAACGGATCTCCGAAATCAGGGAAGAGAAGAAAAGGTCCGAGGAAAGGTTCGAGGCAGAACAGGAGAGGAGGAAGAAGCTCTCCAGACAGAAACAGGAGGCCGAGGAAGAACTTAACAGGCTGAAGGACAGGCTGGAACAGCTCGAATCGGAAGAGGGAGACGAAGAGGCTTCCGAGGAGGAAGAGATAGAACTTCAGGGCCTCGACTTCCAGGAGGCTTACCGACTTCTGAACAAGCTCGACTCCCTGGATTCGGACGAGAAAGACATGGTAACGGTATACGTTCCGGAAGGTATAGATGACGTAAATGATATCTCCGGGCTGAAGAACTCCGTGACAAAAAATCAATACTCAAAACTTGGGAAGCTGGAAGGCTTCGTAGGTTTCCTCGACCCGGATCTCGGCAGCTGGGTCCTGAAAATAGTTCCTTTCTTCGGCCCGAGGTTTGAACTATCCTACGGCTTCGACACTGACGAGTTGCTCGGCTTCATCGAGTCGGAGAAATACTGGGTCATGGTCTCCGCCGGCGAGACAGAGGTCTACAGAGAGGAGAACGGAGATTTTGAGGAGGTCGAACGTGTGAAGAACAGGGTCGACAGGGAGCACTCCAAGGGCGGTTTCTCACAGGGAAGGTTCGAGAGGAAACGCGAGGAACAGATAGAGACCCACCTGGAAAACGTGAAAGGCGTGCTTGAAGAGTATGAAGAGGAGAAAATCTTCCTTCTCGGCGACGAAAGGTTCTGCAAGGAGCTTCCGGGCGAATACCTCGGAGGGTTCGATCCGAACAGGAGGAAGCCGGGCCAGTTCTACAGTTTCCAGCTGGGAATGTTCTAGCCGGAAAGCTAATTTAACTTTCAACTTTTCTCACGGGTTACATGACACAGTCGGAAGAAAAAATACGGGAGATGTACCGGAAACTCAGGGAGAAGTACGGTCCTGCGCCGGAGCCTTCGGAGATGTCGGGCGTCGACTACCTGATCGAGACCATCCTGTCCCAGAACACGAACGATATAAACAGGGACAAAGCGTTCCAGAAGCTGAAGGATAAGTACGGCGACGACTACGAGGCGGTACAGAACGCCGACAGAGACGAACTCATCGACACCATCAGGATCGCCGGTCTCGGACCTACCAAGGCGGACAGGATACAGGAGGCGCTGAAGATCGCGAAGGAGGAAACCGGTGAGTACAGCATCGAGTTTCTGGACGACTACTCTCTGAAGGAGGGGAAGAAATGGCTGACCGACATACCTGGAATCGGGCCGAAGACAGCTTCAGTCATACTCGGATTCCATTTCAAGAAGCCGACGATACCGGTAGACACGCACGTACACCGGCTGGCGAACAGGTACAACCTGGTTCCTGAAGGCTCATCGAGGACGAAGACTCACAACATACTGGAGGAGAAGGTGCCTGATGAGATCAAGTACGGCTTCCACCGTCTACTGATAGAGCACGGAAGGGCAGAGTGTACAGCTACGAAGGACAATTGTGGCTGTGAGTTGTGTAAGAAATACGGCAAAAATTAATTTAACTGCGCGATAACAACAATATTTATTGTTTTTTATTAATTAGGCGTTATGTCGAGTGGTTTAAGCGATCTATCACGGACTCATAAGGAAAGTATACACGCGTATTCAAGCAAAGGAGAGGATCTTTTACCTGAATCTTATTCTCTAGAAGTTGGCGGTGAGCTGTCCAAAGTAGTTCGATTTCTTGGATCGGGAGGTAGTAAGGAAGTTTATGATGTAGAAATTGGGGATGAAAGAAGGGCTTTAGCGCTCCCAAATACGGTAGGTTATCCTGAAGAAACCTTGCGTAACTGGGAGCGAACTCTCAGAGAGCCGAAGTATACAAAGATGGTTAGGGATAGGGGGTTCAACGTCAATGAATTATGTGAAATGAGGAACGTTAATTTCGATGAGTATAGTTTTCCAGCGATAGTAATGAAAAGGTATGAGGATCATAATTTTGAGATTTATGACGCCAAAAATAATAATGGCAGACATGAATTTATGGATTCTGAAATGAGTGCTGAGGAGATAATAGGAACGCTATCGCCTGTTGCTGAAGATATTTCTGAACTGATAGAAAATGGCGTAATAGTTGGAAGGGATTCATTCAATTTATGTGAGGCCGATGGGGAACTGCACCTTTATCTCAACGATTTAGGAACTATGCGTATGGAGGATGAGGATATTTCGAAGTATGTAGAAGGTTATTCTGATTATGCAATAGGTGCGTTCGTGAATACAGCTGAGCCTCAAGATCTAAAGGGGAAAGAGCTAGGTTTTCTTTCAGAAGCTAGAAGAGAAGTGCAGAGCGGGTTAGAAAATTTAGTTAATCAGAACTTGGATACTGTGAGATAAGAAAAAGCTTGTAGCCGCTTCCGCGGCTTAAATTGTCTCGTCGAATGGACGAACAAGTTTTATTCGTCGTCTTCGAGCTGCTCTTCAAGATCTTCTGCGTCCATCTGAGCCTGCTGTTCCTGCATCTCTTCGACGATGCTCTGAGCTTCTTCGTTGATAGTCTCCTGGTCAACGATGTCTTCTTCCTCTAGAACGGATAGAAGAGCGTGTACTGTTAGCTCAAGGTTTCCTAGTTTCTGCTGCATCATCTGCATCATCTGCTGTGCGTCCATCTGTGGTTGGTCTGCCATTGTAAGTTACACCTCAAAGAAGATCACAGGTAATCAACCTGCCATCTCTACACCTATGATGGCATTGAGAGGTAACTTTTTTAAAGGAGAGGTCGTTTCTAGAACTCCGTGTTCAGTCTTCCAGAAGCTTCTCCGCCATACTCTCCAGGTCGGAGACGACCTCTCTCCTTACTTCTTCCGTCCTCCTGTAGGAGTCATCTATGCTTCCGGTGTAAGCGAACACCATCAGGTCCGCTGAGTTGAACACTGAGTCAGGGCGTATCGTATTCCTGCTGAAAAGCCCCGAGTTCCCGTTGACGAAGGCCAGGTTCGTGTCTTTATACGCCCTGTACTTCTTCCGGAAGGCCTTCTCGAATTCTTCAGGCCTGGCGTCGTCAAGTTCGCTTCCTCCGCTTCCAAAGAAACCTCCGCCTGTTTCGTAGTCCTCCGCCACGATACGGTCTCTCGTGACAACGGTTCCGTGAGGCATCCCGGTTGAAAGGGCGAACTCCCCCATGTCTCCCAGGTAGGGCGGGTCGACGTCCGCGCTTGCTTTCTCCCTCACCGAAGGGTTGTTCCTTTGAGGGCGTGAACGGTCCTCGAAGGCCACTGTACTGTCGTACTCCTCTCCCAGGTACTCCTGGAAGTACCATATACGTCCATCTGAAAGATATACATCTACCACTGTCTTTCTCTCCCCCTCACCACTTTATAGAGCGCATCGTCCTTCAATTTAGCTTCAGAGGAAACAGTACAAGAATGCGGTTGCAAGAAGTTGTAGAGAAAAAAGAAAAAGTCAGAGAGGGGTCCTGGCTCCACAGGCCTGGCATTTCAGGATCTCGACGCCTTTCTCCTTCACGATCTCCGTGTCCGGCCTCTCACATTCCGGACAGAAGACGTAGTCGTCGGCGTACTGGTGGACCTTGCCCTGGACGTTCCCTCTTCGGAACTCTCCGTTAAGAACCAGTTCCTTTCCTTCGATGTGGCCGGCTGTCCCCAGCTCGTCCTGTATATACTTCGAGAGGTGTTTCTCGTCTCTTCCGAAAGCTTCCGCGATCTCGGAGAAGTTAGGGATTATCGTCTTCGAACCTTCTTTCCTTGTGTCGGCTTCAGGGACCTCGAAACGGGATCCTTCAGAGACGTCCTCTGCCTCGTCCATGCCTTTTTCCAGTAGGTCTTCGTAGTCTGTCATACTGGGAGTTTATACGTGAAGATTCTTAACTTGGGAGGGGTTTTCTGGAGCTTCTTTTGTATCTCAGATGTGTTTTTAATTTTGAGCGGCTTCTGCTGTATTCATGTCGCAACAGGATTTCTACGATGATGGATTTATAGAGGAGTTAGGCAGTAAGTCTGCAGATGATTTAACGGATGAGGAGGTCCTGTACCTTTTCGACTACCAGCTGGAGAACCCGCTTGAAGAGATCAGGTTGGGCAGGGGAGAAAACTCGGATACTCCTCCTAAAAGGCTTGTGAAGAAAGTTTTCGAGGATGCCAGGAACGCATACTGGAGGCTGAACAGGGAGCCCGGGAAGAGGAAATGGGGTCAGGAAGAAGTCGAGAATGAGTTGAGAGCCTTCGAACACATGAACGGCCGGCCGCCGTCCTCCGTAGAGACCAGCCGTGCTTTCACGTCAAATCCGGTGTATTACGTTGAGGATGTTTCAACCCACGAAGAGCTGCTTGAGGAATCCGGTATGCCGTACAGACTTTCCTGCCTGAACCAGACACTGGAGCCAGAGGAAGAGGAGTTGCTGGCCGAGAAATATCTTGAAGAAGGGGTTCCTGATTACCGGTTAAAGAACATCGCCAGCAGCAAGGCGATAGCCGAAGAGTTCAGAAAGGAGTACGACAGATGGATGTCCTAACTGAGAGTTGCTAAGGATGTACTTGAACGGATAACTTAACTTTTCTCAACCGGATCTATAGAAGGTTCGGCCATCTTTTTTCGTTTCCTTCAGATAAGGCTTTCTTCAAAGCGTGGTTGTACTCCGCTACTTCCGGGAATCTCTTCCTGGTTTCCTCGATCGATAGAGTTCTGCCTTTCTCGGTTATCCGGGACGGTAGGTTGGTCCAGGAGGCGTTTTCCAGCGCCTGAGGCACAGGATATACTTTTTCTCCCTTAGGAACTCCTATCACGCCGACGTTGTTGGCTTTCGAGATCAGGTCTTTGTCGGTGCTTGAATGGCTGAAGTTGGTCCGGGGATGTGAATGAGCTACTATAACGTCTCTCCTGTTGCCGTAGTTCTCCAGAACGTAGGTGACCTGTTCCTTGAGGTTGAATCCTCCATAGCCCGGTTGCGTGTTCTCCAGCTCCAGGAACTTCTTTAATCTGTAGCCGTCCCTGAACTTCTCAAAACCAAATACTCCCGGTACCTCGACTCCTTTTCCAACTTGTTCCCTTCTGGTTGCCGAGATAAACTTTTCCAGGGGCTTTGCCTCGAAGTAGATCGTCGGGCGGTTGTCGAGTATCCTTTCCGCCTGTTCGCTCCTCCGGCTTCCTATCTCCTCGACCAGTTCTTCGTCTATGTTTTCCAGTCTCTGGTCTGTCCTGTAAAGTATTTCGAGCTGTCTCTCCGGAACTCCAAGCTGTTCAAGTTCCTGGACAAGGTTCTCCTCTAACTCATCGTGTTTCCTAATCAGCGACTTCAGCTTCCTGTATATCTTGAGAAAGTTCTCCGGTTCGTTCTCCAGGAGCTCGGTCAGTTCCACTATCTCTCTATTGATCTCGACAAGCTCTTCGACGTCCTGGAACACTTTCTGGACGGCTTTCCTGTGTTCGTCCTGCTGCGCCAGCTCCTGCAGGAACTTCTTCAGCTCACTTTCCTCTTTCTCCTCTATCTTCTCCAGCTGCTGTAATTCTTCCTTTAGACGGTCCATGGTTCACAGTTTCTTGAGAATCACTCTTAACTTGAGGTGCTAGCAAATAAGGATAAATAAGAAAAGACGGGCAAAGTAGCTCTATTATCTCTTTTAAGACTACTTTCTACAGCTTTTTGATCTTCCCTGGCTGTGGCTCGTAGAACGTTCCTTCACTTAACAATGAGTTGATGGTGTCTTCGAGCTCGTCTTCCGGTGCGTCGACTTCTTCCGCGA
>SDGW01000500.1_pt1 | contig 16431 bp, 22 predicted proteins | sample 2873831 | NCBI WGS metagenome assembly SDGW01 (sample SAMN08132700, study PRJNA421101) | hypersaline lake metagenome | isolation source: celular fraction 0.22 microns magnesium sulfate-rich crust from ephemeral... | place: Spain: Penahueca Lagoon, Toledo | collected 2011-07
GCGACAAACTGGACCAGGCGAATATCAATCACCGAACGTTGTTCCCCGGCCTCGATGGAATCGCGACGTGGCTCAAGGAGTATTACAGACCGAGCGCTTCGCAGTGACTGCACGGAAAAGGGGAGATGGAACTGCTGGCCAACTACTCAGTGTCGTCCGTGATGGTGCTTCCCACGGCGATGGCACTTCTGGCGGTGATGGGGGCTCCGTTTCGTGGGTTCCTCCTCAGCCCGTTCGGCCTCGCTCGCCGTTTCGGAATCGACGTCGATTCGGTTTTCGACGTCCGCTATCGAATCGTTCTCCAGCAACGTCTCTAATCGATGCTCGAACTCGGCGTCGTCGATTTCACCGACAGCGTACTGCTGTTTGAGCGTTCCTAGTGCCTGTTCCTTGTCAGCCGACGTGCCCGGATTCGATTCGGAGCTCCTCGTTTGACTCGCTGATTCGCGATCTCCAAACACCCACGCCGTACCGGCCACGAGGAGAAGCGCAAAGGGCAACCAGTACCAGACGCTGTTCAGGGAAGCAAAGAGGAGGCTGCCACCGAACACTATCAGGCCAACCATCCAGAGACGACCTACCCCCCCTTCTCTGTATTGTCCTTCCCATACAATATTGTTACAGTTTCACCATCAAAAGCGACACGGTACTTCGGGGCACTCGTCGCGGTCATACCGATCGTTCGCGAGGGCGAGCACGTGCGGATCCGGATGGTGAACCGCAGCCCGGTGCTTCACCCGATGCACCTCCACGGTCACTTCTTCTAGGTCGGCGACGCGGTCAAGGACACCGTGATCGTCCCGTCCCACATGGGCGAGGTGACGATCGACTTCCTCGCGGACAACCTGGGCAACTGGCTGTTCCACTGCCACAATCTATACCATCTCGACGCAGGGACGGCAAGTATCGTGAAATACGTCGAGTGACTCGGTTGAAACCCTGGTTCGGGATTTTCACACCGGAATGTGGTCGTAGTCCTGTCTCGGGAGAGAACGGGTTGCGGGCCAACCCGGCGAATTCGATCCGGATGAACGGTCCTTTTTCTGAAAAACGATTAGAACGCTCTATACGCGTTCTCGAACGTTCTCCTGTGCGGGTTCACACCCATCGCGATAACTCCCAAGCAGTCCTACGAGTAACCGAGGAGAAAGACAATGACCAACTTCACCATCGGCCGCTGGCTGCTCGTGGCGCTCGCGATCATCGGACTCGCGTTCGTCGCGCCCGTGGTCAGCGCACACGGCAACGAAACGACTGCTAACGACGCGCCCCCGTACGATGGGAATGCGACCGCAGACGACTGGGCGGCCTGGATGGAGGCGCAGATGACCGAGCACATGGGTCCTGATAGCGTCGAGTGGATGGAGTCGCACATGGGTGCGACCGTCGACGAGATGGCCCAGGACATGGCTGACGACGACTACAACGGCGGGATGTACGGGCAGGGCCACTGCTAACGGCCCCTGACCGTACCGAACGTATCGAACGACCTCAACAACTCACCCACCACCACACGACAATGACCCAACTCACCACTCACCTCGGACGCACCGCTCGTCGACTTACGCTACTCGCTGCCCCCCTGCTCGTCGCGGCGACCGGAACGGCTGCCGCCCACGGTGGCGGTAGCTACGGCGGCGGCATGATGGGCGGCGGCTGGGGCCTCTTCGGAGGAACGATGGGTCTCTGGGGGCTCCTCTGGATGGGATTGCTCATCGCGATCCCGCTCTACCTCGTCTTGGCGCTCACAAGGCGTGGCCGAGATGGTACCGATGAACAGCCGCTGTCGGTCCTCAGAGAGCGCTACGCGAGCGGTGAGCTCTCGGACGACGAGTTCGAACGGCGGCGCGAGCAACTGGAACGGGCCGGATGACGCTTCGGGAATCCGTTCCAGCACGTGAACCCACTCGCCGCGACCGCCCCGGGCCCCCATTATTAAGTGTGCTAATAGCGTACTATATTGAATGACATATACAATTCAAGAGCCAGTGTCCGGTGACTTCGACCAGGTAGTCGAGACGACGACGACCGACGCACTCAAAGACGAAGGATTCGGCGTCCTCTGTGACATCGACGTGCAGGCGACGCTCGAGGAAAAACTCGGCGAGGAGTTCCGACAGTACCGCATCCTCGGGGCGTGCAATCCGGGACTGGCCCACGAGGGCCTGAACGAGGAGATCGAACTCGGTGCGCTCCTCCCGTGTAACGTCATCGTCTACGAAACCAACGATGGCGAAATCATGGTGAGTGCTGTCGATCCGCAACAGCTGGTCGGTATCTCCGACAACGAGGCACTCGACTCGATAGCGACTGAGGTCAACGATAGGTTCGAACGCGTCCTCACCAGCGTCGGCGAGGAACTTGAGTCCCCATCGGAGGCCTGATATCGATGTCCTCGTCGAGCCAACTCGACACAACGACCATCATCCTCCTCATCCTCGGGGCGATCATCGTCCTTCCCCTGCTCACCATGGGGATGGGATTCGGCGGGATGATGGGATATGGTGGAATGATGGGCGGGTACGGAACGACCAGCGGGTGGTGGCCACTCGTCGGGATGCTCGTCCAGCTAGTCTTCCTCCTCATTCTGCTCGGTGGGGGATACCTCGTCTTCCGCCGGGTGACGGAATCGCAGTCGTCGCGGAATCCCGCGATGGAGGAGCTTCGTACTGCGTACGCCCGTGGCGATCTCTCCGACGAAGAGTTCGAAAGCCGTCGGGATAAACTCGAACGCTCTGAGTGAATCGATCCCGACCCCGGGTGTCTCCTCGAATCCAGAATGTGCGACTCGAACAACCGCTCCGGGGCACCCTCCCGTCAGCGACCTTCGAATCCGAACACCGAGACCGACTCAGCTTTCGAATACTAGCAGAAATGTGCAAAAGGTACACGGCCATACTATCCACTATGACCGAAGTACTCCTCTTCACCCAAGAGACGTGCGGGGCGTGCGCAACGCAGCGAGAGAAAAACGAGGGTCTCGAGGATGCGTATCCGGACGTCGAGTTCCGAGAAGTCGACATTCAGAGTGATCTTGAGACGGCCGAGGAGTACGGCGTCCGGAAGACGCCCACAACGCTCGTGTACGCGAACGGGGAACAGACAGCCGAGTTCATCGGGATCGTCGACCGGGACGACCTGGAGGCAGCTATCGAGAGCGCAGACCAGCAATCGACCGGAATCGCGCAAAGGTTCGCCAGCATCCTACGCGGATGACGGAAACCGAACAATGAGATAATGACCTACAGTAGACGCCAGTTTCTGGGAGCGCTCGGAGTCGGGGCAGCGTGAATGCAGGACTCACCCGGCCAGCTGCTGCACAGGAGACGCCCGTCGTCAGGATGGGCAACAACTACTTCGACCCGATCGAGCTCCACGGCGACCCCGGCACGACCGTTCGCTTCGAGGTAGCGGCTGGAGCACACTCGGTGACGCCGAAGTTCTCAACGGCTGTCCTGTCATTGAGGTCCTCTCTTATCGGCTCGCAGCCCACCGCTCTTCGCGTATGTTTTGTACCCCTAAATAGAGAATAGCCACACTCATCACTAGTGCACCTCCGAGAAGCAGAGTCAGGCTGAGATCATGCAATAGTCCAATGCCGTACGTATGGCTGATGGTCTTACTCGCAACCGAAATACTTCCGATAAGTAGCATAATGCCGAAGGCCGTTCTGAGTTTTGTGTCATCGAGATAGTCCGTAAGCAGAGCCCCAATCTGGGTTCCGACTGTACTGCCGAGAAGGAGGGGGAGTAACATGGCGAAATGAATCGCGTCCCGTTGCCAGTATGCGAACGCCCCGTAGGCACTCGAGATAGTGATCTGAAAAATATCCGTGCCAACGGCGACAGCCCCTGGCAGCGCTAACCCATACATGAGTGCTGGCATCATTAAGAATCCGCCACCGACTCCAAGAAATCCAGAGAGAGTTCCAATCAGCACTGAAAGTAGTAATACGACCCAGATTGAGATCTCTGTGTCTCCTCGAAAAGAAACAGTCGGAGGTATGGAAATTTTCTCGAGGGCTATCGGGGATGAACTCACACTAGTTCTCTCTTCTTCGAGTGCGGGATGTCGCCCATCATGGATGACGAACACGCCGACTGCTGCAAGGAGTATGACATACAATACGCTCACTACGAGATCAGCGAGTCCAAAACCGACTAGTACCAGTAGTACTCGTTTCCCGATTTCAATGCCGACTGTCATCCCGACGATCAACAGCAGACCGAGTCGATAGTCGATATGACCGAGATCACGGTGAGTGAGAGTCGCAATAAGGGATGTCCAAAAGACGAAGGCGAGCCCGGTTCCGACGGCAGTCGGGGCAGAATGACCAAGAACGAGAAGCGCAGGAGTGACAAAGAAGCTGCCACCCATCCCAAAAAACCCGAAGAGAATACCGACGGTCAAGCCAAACACGACGAAAAGCACGATTAGCGGGAGGGTCAATTCGAAGAGACTCATACAGCCACGTACAATCGCAGACGCCACAGTTGTTTCTTCACTTTCATTTGAATGTAGCATGAACCACCTTTTGCAACGGTTCGTGACCCCGTCACGGCCCTATGCTATATCATGGACTAAGGCAGTGGACTGACAAGTGAAAAATCCGAGTACCACAGATTGTTGGCGTTGGATTGAAACAGCTCGCGGGCCTTGAATTGATCGTCGCGTACTCCACGGCGCGACACACCCCCCGACCCGAACCCCCCACATGCCCGCGAGCGGGCGTTTTCCACTTTCCGTGCCGCTCGCGGTATTCCACCTACTCCATATCGAGTGAGACAACAAGACGACCAGCGACGGGCTCGAGCGATGCTGTATAGCGACTGTATTAACTGCTGTACTCGATTGTTTAAGTGGGAGATACAACGCCATCAGAGCAGCGCGACCTGTACGAGCGAGAGCACCACCAGAGGGACGTGGAATGTAGCGTGGGCCACCGTCGCCGCCTCGAGGCTCCGCTGCCAGTACAGCCACCCGAAAATGACGCCAGCGATCTCATTCAGGAGAACCGTTTGGGCGATTAGTGCCGGGGTTGAGCCAACAGACTGGGCGCTTATCGATTGGCAGCACTCGTTCCCGCTTGTGAACGTCGTACTCCTCAAAAGCAGCAATCGCACTGGCCGCCACCCAACAGTTGAGGCCATGGATCGCTAATTGCAACCGATACCTGTGTCGAACACTGACCGGCAGCACGACCTCGTCATCTGGGGGGCAACTGGCGTCGCTGGCCGCCTCGTCGCCGAGTATCTCACTGCACAGTATACACCGGACCAACTCTCGCTCGCACTCGGCGGTCGCAGCGAGAGTCGGCTCCACGAAGTGGGAACAGCACTCGAAGAACGGCGTTCCGCGTGGAATGACATCCCGATCGTTCTCGGCGACGCGACTGAGCCCGACACTCTTCACGCCATCGCCGAAGACACGCGTGTCGTTTGTACGACGGTCGGCCCGTACACGACGTATGGCACACCACTCGTCGAGGCATGCATCGCCGCCGAAACGGACTACTGTGATCTGACGGGCGAGGTGAACTGGGTGCGGGAGATGATCGACCGATACCACGACGACGCAGTCGAGGCAGGCACTCGAATCGTCCACAGCTGTGGCTTCGACTCGATCCCCAGCGATCTCGGTACGAAACTCGTTCAATCGTTCGCCATCGACGAGTTCGGGACGCCATGTGATATGGCACACATCTACCTGGAGGACAGTCGCGGGAGCGTGAGCGGTGGCACGATGGCCAGTGCAATCGAAGTGTTTCGCGCCGCGTCGACCGACCCGCTGGCCCAGCAGACGCTTCGGAACCCCTACTCGTTGGCACCGAAAGGTGAGCGCGACGGCGTCGATCCGGGCGCACAGTCTGGACCGAAAAAGGATCCACTCCGGTCAGTGTGGACGGCTCCGTCGCCCATGGCGATGATAAACGAACGGGTCGTTCGACGGAGCAACGCGTTGCTCGGGTATCCGTGGGGGCGTGAGTTCGAGTGCACAGAAGTGCTGCCCCTGGGCGACGGCCTCGGCGGCCTGGCACGTGCAACCGCTGTCTGGGCGGGGATCACGGTCGCTACTGCTGGGATGGCGTTCGGACCGACACGAGAAGGACTCCGTCGATTCGTGTTCCCGGAGCCGGGCGAGGGGCCGACGAGAGAGCAGATCGAAAACGGGTATTTCACCGTCCGCGTACTCGGCCGTGGGACCGCCACTGACGGCCCGTTCGTCGTGGAGAGTCGGATTGGCGCCGATTGGGATCCGGGGTACGGCGCGACCGCGAGAATGCTCAGCGAGGCTGCGATGTGCCTGGTACGCGACCAGACCGACTCCCCGCTCGCGGGTGGAATTCTCACGCCGGCCTCAGGTATCGGTGACCCGCTTGCTGACAGGCTTCGCCAGGCGGGACTGGATGTGGCGGTTGACGTGTGGGATCGTCCGCCCGCGTAAGACGTTCAACGCTGCGTTCGCGTCACGGTCACGCTCAACTACTGAGGATTGGTAGGGGAGACGAACACCAGTCTGTTCTCGACTGGTTGAACACCCGTGACTCCTCCGGAGCCCGGTTCTTCGGTGTCCGACCCCGAATCATCAGCGTCAGTACTGACGACGCTATCCTCGGGTTTGAGTTGTTCACGAAATCCGCCCTGTACTCCGGTAGTCACTCCACCATAACACTCACCGTTGCCCGGAACCCAGGGTCAACTGCACGAGCGTGAATCGTCGTCACGTACGTCCCAGCACTCACCCCAGTATCGCCAGTTGGCGGTGTCCAGTCCGAGTTATTCCACTCACCAACACATTCTCGACGAACAACTAGCCGTCATCCTAACTTTGCCAGTATCAAACCTCACAAGACACCCGTACATCCCTCTACATCGTCTACCAGTGAGCATTGATATAGCCTGAAATTGAGGTTAACGTGTTATACAGCGTCTGCTACTGTAGATCCAAATCACGTTGGGGTAAGTCTTGACTAAGTACGGTCATAATACAGAGTTACTAATGACGCCCCAACTCAGCGACGATACTGTCCACGCACTCCTTTCCGATTCCCAGCGTCTCCACCTCCTGTCCCTGCTGAACCGTAGCGGTCAACGAAAGATTGACGACCTTGCTCGCAAGCTCGCTGCTCGAGAACAGAACACGCGCCCAGCGAACATCAGTGAAGAAACGCAACAGCGTATCGCTATCGAACTTCACCATAACCACCTCCCACGGCTCGCCGAACACGATGTCGTCAGCTACGATCAGGACGAGGTCGTACTGATGGATGTCTTCGACGAACTCGAGTCATATCTCAATGATCAGACGGACGACGTTCCAGCCTTCGGGCAACTACTGCCAAGTGACTAACAGCGTCACCACTACGGGACTCGTTTTTCTGAAAAGGTTCGGGTAGGGGACACCCCCATCGAAGTCTTCAACCACTCTGTTCCTCGATGCAGCAAACGACAGTACCAATGAACCAAATCACAACTGTTCTGTATAAGCCTGGGCGCGGTGGTGGGGTTGTCACAGGATCGTGCCGCGCCCGCAGTCACACAGCAGGTGGATGGTCAGTAATGTAGGGTGCCTGTGCATTTGGACGCCGATACGTCGCGTGGTTTGTGATCACGCGACAGTGAATATGTTCGGCCCGACCTATATAAACAGTACTTCGATTCTAAGTAGTTTAGAATCGTCACTCGTCCCCATATACAGACTATAGCACCCAACAGCCGCCGCTGGCCGCCTACTGTGTTACTCGAAACATAGTCTCTGGAAACCGCGAGCGGTACAGGAACGGAAATGCCTGCTCGCGGAGGGGGTGGGAATTCGAGAGTGTGTCGCGCCGTGGAGTACGTGACATTCGCCAGAGAAGTCGCGAGCCCGCACTCGCCCGTCGCGTCGAGCCGGCGCTGCGCCGGACACTTCAGGTCAGCCACGGTATCCTCGCGCCCTGCGAATACGGCCAGTACCCCGATTCGCATTCGTGGTCGGGCGGTGGCTACATGGGGAAGACACTGCGCCCGGTCGAACGCTACGACGATCTGTTCGTCTACAGAGATCCTGCCCAGCGCTGGCTGCTTGACAGTCGGCCACGGGAGGCGCACAATACACACGCGCTGCACAGCCACGGCGGCCGGCTGGCGATCGCGCCGCGCTGTCGGTTCGGCCGGCCGCCAGAGTCGAGAAACTACAAGCGCACAGTCACCTGGTACGTCCACTGCTACCTGCACACGGCCGGGAACGCCGATGCACACCTCCCACTGGCCGAGGAGACGCTGGCTGGGCTCCGCGTCGGCGGTGGCCGTAACTACGCCCTCGGCGAACTCTCGGTTGCGGACACCCAGTGCGTCGATCTCGAGGCACTCGATTACACGCGACTCGACGACGCCGACGACTACGTCCTCGAACTGGTCGCACCGTACGTCCTGACGAGTGCGTATCCGGACGCGGACGACCAGTCGATCCCGTGGTAGTGGGACCCGATCGATGACCGGCCGTCGAGTGCCACGCAAGGCCTGCGCCGGCGCGAAGAGCGACTCGTGGATGATGGCGACACATACAGGCTCGAAACGGTCGATCACGGCCAGGTCGTCAGGTACACGGGCAATGAGCCGATCCAGACCGCACGGAACGGGCTTTTGCGCGTCGGCACTCACGCCCGATTCGGCTACGGCGAGTTCCGCCTGCGGCCGGCCGACGACGATCGCGTCCCGAACCGAGACGGTCAACTGGGCCAGCGGCCACCAGCACAGGTAGCGACACGGACACAGGAGGGGAGCTAAGATGGCGGACTTGGAGTTCATCGCGTTCGATCTCGAAACGACAGGGTTCGACGTCGACGACGAGATCACGGTCGTCGGCTTCACGCTGCCACTTGGCTGTCGGGTGTTCGTCCAGACTGGGACTCATTACGTCGACGAGACGACCCTCGAACAGGCCGTCCGAGACCGAACCGACCACCATGTCCAGTGCTCGACGCACGATTCGGAGATGGCGCTGCTCGAGGCGGTTGGCTCGTTCGCAGCTGACCGGCTCCATGGGACAGCGCGGCTCTTGGTCGCGTACAACGGCGAACTGTGGAAGGAGGGGTTCGATCTGCCCTTCCTGCGGACACGGTTGGCGGCGACCGGTGTCGAGTGGCCCTTCCACGACCTGCCGTACGCTGATCTGTTGCCGGTCGTCCGTCGCCGGTTCAACACGACCCTCGATGGCGAGACACAGTCGGATCTGGGCAGTGCCTACGGGATCCTCTGCGAGGGTGCGTTAAATGATCTAGATCCGTTCGACGACAGCGCGGAGGCCGTCACGGCGTTCGAGTCGGGCCACCTCGAGGACCTCGTGGTTCACAATGTCGCCGACCTCCGCAGAACGGCCGCGCTTGGTGACCTGACACAGCGGTACTGTAGCAAATCGGATTACAATCTCAAATCGTTGACGGCGAGAATCCACGACCACTGATGCGGCGAGCGATGCGACCGTGAAGCGGCTGCGGCCCTGAGTGCAGATGCGGTATTGAAGTGATCATCCATCAAGTGCGAGTTGCGCGTCATACGCCAACTAATCCAGATTCGACGACAAACGACACGATGATCGAAGCGAAGATTGCAAGCGAGACCGAGACCAAGCCAGAGACTGCAAGCGAGAGTGAGAGCCGGATTCAGATGCCAATCACCCCACGAGACGGGAGAAGCACTGTCCGGCGTTCCCGACTAGTGGATACCGGCAGTGGAGGCGACGAAGCGCCAGGACGGTGGCGTCCCGTGGTGGCTGCAGGATGTTCCACCGGAGGTGATGTCGCGTGACTGATCGCCGTCATGGGCAGGACAAGATCCCGCCGGCGAAGCGATCGGAGCGATTACGCCTGGACGGCTACCAGTGCCAGGTGTGTTCGGCGAAAAGCGTTGAGGTTGGCGGAACGGCGTATGTCGAGGTGCATCACCGGAATCCAGATCCGGAGGAGTACGACCGACACGCGATGGGAAATCTGACGACGCTGGATCATGGGTGTCACTCCTGGATACACAAGAAACCGACAGGTGACATCGTCCCGATCGAGTTCAGTGCGGCTGATGAGCGTGTGTTGCAGCCGGTCGATTACTTGATTTTGAAGGTGTTTCACGACGTGAGGCCGTGTTCGATGCGGACGGTACAGGACCGGATGGCGATTCTGTTGTCGCCGTCAGCGGTTCGAGAACACGTCTATCGGCTGATGGGGTTCGACTACGAGGTCGCGTCACGTGACCACCCACTGGTCGATCAGGATGCTGTCACCGGTGAGTGGGGACTGGTCGAGCAAATCTCGAATTCGGCGCGTGGCCGCATCCCGGACGATCCGCAAAAGCTGTTGCAACGAGCACACGACGAGCACGTGCGCCGTGCTCTGACGCGTGGTTGTGACCGAACGGCGGTGATGAACGTGTTCGGAATCCCAAGCGCACGACCTGGTACAAGCAGTCCCGGGCGCAAGCATACGACTTCCCGCTTGAGCAGTTCGAGCAGGGGAACTCGTCGGGAGTGGCCGATACGGAACTAATGGTCGGCGAACCGGATGAAGTGTGGGGAACCGCAACCGACACTGGGTCTGAGAGCGATGATGTGATGGCTGCGATTCGCGATGATCTCTCTGCAACCGAGGATGCGGCGTAGGGGCTGACGGAAGGACGACGCCGATCCGGCCGATGGCGGCGGGCAGCGACGTGATCTAATCGGATCGCGTTGCCGTCCGTAGACCCATCTGGCCTTGTTGAGGTGGATTCTCTACGCGAAAGAAGGAGGTCTGGTAGAATACTGACGGAGATGGTGAGTAAGTACGGCACTCGTACGGACATAATATTCACTCCCGAGTTATTGTCACAGTATCTACCCCAGAAATCTTAATACTGCCCGGGGTCATGAGATTGTTAATGAATACCCCAAACATTGTTGGCGACATCCTTTTAGTGGATGATAATCCCGGTGATGTGCGGCTCACCAAGGAATTGCTGAGAGATGCGGGGCTAAATCCGACCTATCATGTGGTGCATGCGGGCTCCGATGCAGTGGATTTCCTTCTCCAAGAAGGGGAGTATAGTGATGCTCCTCGGCCTGACATTATTCTGCTTGATTTGTTTCTCGGGCGAATGAATGGAGATGATGTGATAGCTGAGGTCGCCGATGATATCGATAATATCCCTGTGGTCGTCCTATCTGGCTCACATGGATTTGATGCCATCCAGTTGGAGAACGTTAAAGAAGAGGTGGATGCTTGCCTTGAGAAACCGATTGAGCCTGATAAAGCTAGTGATCTTGTTCAGTTGGTCGATAAGGATTAAGAATTCCCCGGCTTTGTCGAAACCCACATACGGTGATAGATTTCAGCGGTCGTGCCGAATACAGAGCGCGAATGTAGCACAGAGTGAGGAGCGATCAACGTGGAAGGTCGAACGCTCAATACAAGGCGCGAATGTTGCACGACATCTGGCTTGATCTGCGAAGGGGGAGTGGTCGATCAGTACAAATGAAACAGTTATCGGAGAAGCGACTGATTATCCGATTGCTGTCAAAAAGCAAGATAATCCCACACTATCTATTTCACTATCTCACGTGTAATACCGACTGATGGTTAAGATTATTCTTTTCATTGGGATAGTCGACTCAATTTTCGTCGGGTTTAATATCGGTGGTTCATCGACCGGAATCGCGTGGGGGCCAGCGGTTGGTGCTAGAGTCGTGAAAAAGACGACGGCAGCAGCCATCATGACGGTTTTCGTCTTTCTCGGCGGCTGGACCGTTGGTCGTAACGTTATGGAGACGCTCAGTGGGGGCATTATCACTATCGATCTCAGCCTGACGGCAGGCGTTGCCGTCCTCTTTTTTATCGGGTTAGGAATTCTCGTCGCCAACATCTTCGGCGTCCCCGTCCCAACATCAATGACGACCGTCGGGGCGATTGCTGGACTCGGACTGGCGACTGACTCCCTCAACTATGCGTCAATGGCAGAAATTATGACATGGTGGTTCGTCACGCCGTTCATCGGGTTCTGGATCGGTGGGATTATCGGACGCTACATTTACCCCGAGGTCAACCGTCGGGTCCAGATCGAGAAGTCCGACGGCCCATTGCTCGTTCTTGACCGGAGGGGACCGATTTCGACACCGGCTCTCGGCCCGAACACGACCCGGTCGGAACTCGTCAGTACGACAGTCGTTTTGCTCATCGGGTGCTACATGGCGTTCAGTGCCGGAGCAAGCAACGTCCCAAATGCGACCGCACCGTTAGTTGGTGAGGCTGGCGGCTTGGACGCAGACATCGCAATCGTTATCGCCACACTTGCTATCGGTCTCGGCGGGTTTACCATTGCTCGTCGCACGATGGAGTCGGTCGGCGGTGAACTGAGCGACATCCCGCTGCTGGCAGCCCTGTTCGTCATGGTGATCGCATCGACGATCACGACTCTGCTCTCTTGGATTGGCATCCCGATCAGTCTCGTGATGGGGACGGTGATGACAATCGTCGGCATTGGCTGGGGCCGTGCCACCCGTCCGATCACGTTCCGTGAGGCAATGACACGCGATGTCGAAGACGTTGAGATCGTCCCCGGCGCGATTACTGCCGAAGAGATGGAAAGTGACCCGGCGGCTCCAATCGGTGAAGAGGAACCTGAGGAAGTCCTCGAAGCGGGTAATCTCTTTAACCCCAAAGCGGTCATCAAGTACGTCTCGATGTGGATTATCGGTCCGGAGATGTCTACGATCTTAGCCTATGGATTCTTTCTCCTTATCCCGGGAGTCGCCTGACAAGGGGGCTTAGGTAGCTGGATAACGTTGTTGGGAATATGCTCTCCCGAATTCTCGTTCCGATGGATGACTCCGAACATGCCGGTCACGCTCTTGAGTACGCCCTCGACAATCATCCCGAAGCGGAGATTACAGTCTTACACGTCGTCGGCGTCCCGTCGATGATGATGGGAGAGGCTGTCGGTCTCGCTCTCGACGACGATATCGAGGAAGCTGCTGCCGACCGCGCTGAACCCGTTTTTGAACGTGCCCACGAAATTGCCAACGAGCATAATCGAGAGATCGATACAAGTATCGGAATTGGACATCCAGCCCGGGATATTCTGGACCGAGCTGAAGATTACGATACGATTGTACTTGGAGCACATGGCGAGGACTGGAGCCGAGCGACACGCCGGTTTCTCGTCGGGAACATCACGGAGACCGTGTCCAAACGAGCTCCGATTCCTGTTATCGTTGTCCATTGAGTCGCTCGTGGTATTACCCTGCTAGGCGAAGTAGCAGCAAGTAGATGCCCGTTCATCCCTCTCTCTTCGGTTCCTTATAACCGTATTAAACTGGCGGTCGAACTTAGAGACCACCAGACAGTGAGTACCGGAACAGGTGACCGACGCATGACCTTTTCGCCGTACTTCCAAGCAAAAGATGCGATTGCAAATCACGCCCGTAGCTTCCGATCACGATGAGAGGAAACCCATTTCGATCTGTCCTTGCAGAACGACCTCACCTATGTCATAAATAGGTTATAGAAATGCAGCACAAAGTTCGTATGTGGAGTGAGCAGATAATCCACTGATTTCGGCGTAAACAAACCGTGATACGCTCATCCTCTGTATGCAGCAGCCCCGAACTGACAGAGTCACGATAGTCTGCTAAGCTGGTGCTGCATACAGGGCGCGAATGTCGCACAACATCTGGCCTAATTTGCGACGGTGGTGATCGCTATGTACAGATGTGGTAGATCCCAATTAAAGAGGTGTTATTCAGAAGCGGTACCAAACTTTCGCCCGCTCCGTTCGCGTGGAATCAGCTGGTAGTACTCCATCATGAGATCTTCGAGGGATTGGTCAGGGATGACGTTAAGAGTCGGAAGTTCGGAATTCTCTGCGATAGCATTCGTCGCAACTATCTCCTCGTCCTCAGACACCTTCTCGAGAGTTCCACGAACGATAACACTCCGAGTCGGATTCTCAGTTGAGACTGTGAATGTCGCTATTTCCGTTGTTTCTATAAATGCCATCTTCTGACTGCCTTCGTCGTACACGAGTTGGAAGTAGAGTCGATCTCCATCATATCCAAACGATTCGGGCACGGCGTAGGTCTCTTCACTATCAGTAAGGGATAAGATCCCAGTTCCGTGCTCTTTCAGAAATTCCCCGATCTCGTTTTCGGTCATCTCAGTAGCGACCATCACTGTGCCGATAGACTACGCCTCCTTTAGGGACCACGGTTGAATTCTAATCTGTGAAAACTAAACACTCTACATTCTCCGATATACGAAGTCTCAGTATCAAACGATTTCTCCTGTCGCAAGACTCGCGCTGTGAATTCAGCACAGTTCTGCCAATAGTACTGATTGCTGATAGAAGAGCGAGCGTTAGATACGCAGACCTACCGAACGGCTGGTCCAATCAGACTGGGCGTGAAACAAACGGAGTCATTGCGCTGAACTCATCCTCCGTATTCAGCACACGGTTCCTATCAAGCATTGAGGGTTTCAACAGAGCCACGAACTCACAAGAAATTACGGCATTTCTATAACTGTATTCGCAAGGACCGAGTCGCAACTATCGTGTTTGAGAGCTCGGAGAGAACGACTCCCTGCTATATCCCCACCTTGTGGCGAGAACCACTTAAAGAGAAAGAGGCGTCTATGGCGCACAACCCGGGTGGAACACGCCGGGCTCACCTACCGCTTCGATCGACTTGTATAGCCGTACTCCTTCTATCTCCTGTTCACATACATCACACGCCATTGGACGAGGTATCTGCCCTGACTATTAAGCGGTGTTGTGAGTTCGACTGGAGTAACAACATGGACAACACGAATGCACAAAACCTCTCAGTCAATCTGGTAGATTCGGATAATACAACCAGTGGCACCCGTAACGAGTGGATTGATGTAACCATATCCGAACTGACGAGATCAGTGATCGGATCACGATTAAAGCTAAAGAACGAACTCTCGAGGGATAGGGGCTCCACGGAGCCAACTAAAGACCATTAGTTGTGAGTCTAGGTAGATCGAGATCCGGCGTCGGTCGCGTCGTCCTCGGGCGATTCTGGAAACAGAGTGACTCGCCTGCAACAGACGGCTGAACCCCTATCCGTGCCGTGTGGTGACATGAGACTGGTCTGTCCCCCCGGCCCCCAACACGTACGTCACCGATTGATCAGAAGAGAGCAAGCACCGGGGCGGCAGATCACTCACGCCCCTACCGCCGAGTTGGTCAGAGCATCCGGTCACGCTCTGGGGTACTTCGCCGAAGTACTTCTTTGAGATCAGCCCAGAAATAGGGGTGCCTCGCATTTGTTACGCGGTCACAGAACCCACTCGTTTCGACTGGAGATGAGAGAATACCGCCGACAGCGCCGCGTCTAACGCACGGCAGACGGGCTTCGCGTGGATCATGTGGAGTGGTGTTCCGCCTCGACATGCTCGTCAAAGATGCCGCTCAGCGATCCACCGCCAGTACGTTTATAAGGATTTCAACGAATTTCCGTGTGACCCATGTCAATATGTGGCAACTGCGATGCGTACGCGACGAGTGGCTTTATTCGAGTATTCGGTGTCGAGGGAGAAGTCCTCGGTTGTCCCCAGTGCCGGACCTACAGCGAATTATCCGACGGTGCAGCAGCCGAGTATCCGACGACATGACTGGCATTTTTTAGTATCTCCACCACTGAGTTCTCGTGAAGAACACCGCGTTTCTGTACCGTCAGCGTATTGGCGAGAGATCTGGCCTCTCTCAAGTCGCGGAGTGGTAGAGACACTCTCACACACTAAGACGGAAGCCACGACTCAGTATGTCTCACGAGAAACACCCACACCCCTGGGTGACAGAGGACCTCACCCAGCTGATAGTGGCCGAGTGGATTCCCCGAGTAGAACCAGACAGTCTGCTGCTGGGACCCGGTCAAGAGTGGGAATCTGCTCGCCATCGCCGCCCGCTCTCGGCCCCTTTCCCGGCTTCCCAGACCGAGACGAGCACCGTCCTCACTCACGCTCCCGCGCGACGAAGAGTTGGAGCGCTTCCCGGATATGGTAGTTCTTCTCGCTCGCGTCCCCTGCGACTAGTGCCGCCTCTAAATGCTGAGCGATTTCGATCTGCGCTACGTCTGGCGACGGATCGGGCTGGTAGAGAGATCCGTTCGTCATATCACACTCCGCGAACGGAGCGTATATAGCCTTAGTGGCCATCTTATACTCTCTATTGGCCATATTTAGTCGCCAGAGGTGATGGCAGTTTCCAGAAAAGACGGTATCCCCATAACTAGTGAGTCGTCAACGAATTCGACGGTAATACGGTCTTAGAAGGCCGAACACACCGTCTCGGTCAGCGAGGAATGATCTCCTCATCATTCTCAGAGATTACCATTAATCGTTTCCAATAATATAAGTCTGCCGATAGGTTGAAGAAGGGCTGGTTCCAATCATCAGACGGCGAG
>SDGW01000503.1_pt1 | contig 16415 bp, 13 predicted proteins | sample 2873831 | NCBI WGS metagenome assembly SDGW01 (sample SAMN08132700, study PRJNA421101) | hypersaline lake metagenome | isolation source: celular fraction 0.22 microns magnesium sulfate-rich crust from ephemeral... | place: Spain: Penahueca Lagoon, Toledo | collected 2011-07
ACATCGAGAATCCCGACACGGCGTACGAAGTCGTCAAGGAGTACCTCCGGCGCCTGTACGACGCCGGGCTGGTGCATGGCGACCTCTCCGAGTACAACATCGTCTTCCACGAGGGACAGCTATACATCATCGACCTCGGCCAGGCCGTTACCGTCCACCACCCCAACGCCGACGAGTTCCTCGAACGGGACTGTCGCAACGTCGCGAACTTCTTCGCCCGACAGGGCGTCGAGACGACGCCCGAGGAACTGCTCGCGTACGTCCGCGAGCACGCGACCCCCGACGACGACGAGGACACCGCACCCGGTAGCGACGACGACGCCGTGCCACAGGGCCGGCTGGAAGATCGCAGGGAGTGACTGGCAACAGCTGCAAGGGAGACAGCTATCTCAAGGTTTAATGCGAGGCCTGCGATAGCCTCCCACATGAGTACGGCAACGAAAATCGTCCTGGGGACAATCGCTGTCTCCGCACTGCTCTCGGTCGCTATCATCGCGAACCTCATCGTGTTCTCAGCGTAGATGTTCAGCGAGCGTGACATCGGTGGGGACGTCGCGGCGGTCCGGGACGCGTACGCCCCCGACACCGTCGTCCTGAACGCGGCGACGGACTTCGAGACGCTGGACTCGGCCGCCGCCGAGGACCTCCTGCTGGTGACCGAGTCGGTCGACCCGCGCACACTCGAGGCGTCGTGGCTCCCCGATGGCGCCCCCGAGCAGCTCCGGCGCTACGTCGGGTCGGATTTCACCGTCGGCCTGCCCGGCGACGGCGGTGTCGCCTGGACCACCCAGACCGAGCCGGCCTGTGTCATCGTCAAGCCCCGGCTGGAGACCTCGCCCGACGCCTTCGTGGACTTCCTCGTCGCCGAGGCGCTGGTCGAGACGGGGCTGGGCGAGCCCGAGCAGTTCATCGAGTTCTTCGGCGACCAGTATCGGGCGCTCGCGGCGGTCACCGACCCCCGGCTGGGCCCCAGCGGCACCTACCAGCTCGCGGTGGCGCTGTACGACGCCTATCTCGGGCGACAGACCCGCGCGGCATTCGAGACGTGGGCCGACGACTACCCCGACCTCTACGACGCCTGGGCCGACGCCGGCGAGCGGCTTAAGCCGCGCCTGTCGGACCTCTCGGGGGAGCTCGCACGGGGACAGACGGAGTTCGCGGCCGCTGCGGAGCTGGCCTGCAGCGCCGTCAAACACGGCCTGGAGCTGCCCACCCCGTTCGCGGCGCTCGACACCGCGGCCTACGAGGACCACGGCGCCGACTACGCCGTCCGGTGGGCCGAGAAGACCTTCGAGCAGCTGGACTAGAGCCGTTCCAGCACCGCGTCGGCGTCGTAGTTGAGCGTCAGCTGGCGCGAGCGCCCGCGACCCTCGACCTCGGTGTAGTCGGCGTCGATGATGCCAAGCTGGTCGAGCTTGTTGATTATCTCGGAGTAGCGGGTGTAGCCCAGCCCGCTTTTGTCGTTGAACGCGTCGTAGATGTCGCCGGCCTGTTTGCCGTCGTGGTCGGCGATGACCTCGACCAGCGCCTGCTCGGAGTCCGAGAGCTCCTGTAACCGCCGGGAGAGATGGACGTACTTCGACTTGTCGTAGGCCGACTCGACGTCCTCCAGTTCGACGGTGCGGGAGGCGCGCATCTCGGCGTTCATCCCGGCCCGCCGCAGGAGGTCGATACCCACGCGCAGGTCGCCGCCCTGCTGCTCGGTGAGTTCGGCCACGCGGTCCAGGACCGTGGGCCCGACGACGCCCTCGTTGAACCCCCGCTCGACGCGCTCGTCGAGGATGTCGACGATTTCGGCCTGGCCGTACTTGTTGAAGTACACCTCCTCGGGCCGGAACACCGACTGCACGCGGGTGTCCAGTTCCTCGATGACGTCGAGTTCGAGGTCCGAGGAGACACAGATGACGCCGACGCGGGCGCCCGAGTGGGCCTCGTGGGCGCGCAGCAGCGAGTACAGCGTGTCGCTGGCCTCCGATTCGTAAAAGAGGTAGTTCACGTCGTCCAGCGCCACGACGAGCACCTCGTCTTCCTCGACGAGCTTGTCGGTAATCTGGGAGAAGAGCTTCTTGAACGAAATTCCGGAGGAGGGGGGTTCGTAATCGAAGATGGCGGCGAAGAGCCGGGAGAAGACGGCGTAGCGCGTCGAGTCGACCTGGCAGTTGACCCGCACCGCCTGGACGTCCGTCTGGGCGGTCAACTCGTCGAAGAGAATCTGGGTCGAGGTGGTCTTGCCGGTGCCGGGCGGCCCCCGGGCGATGACGTTCAGCGGGCGAGACCCGCGGACTGCGGGCCGAAGCGCGTACTTCAGCGTCTCCATCTGCGTCTCGCGGTGTTTGAACGTCTCCGGCAGCCAGTCTATCTCGAAGACGTGTTCGTCCCTGAAGACGGACTCGTCCCAGCCAAGCATGTCCTCCTCAGGATTGTCGCTCATCACTTTCACCGAGCTTCGCTGCCCACTTAACCATTTGCCACCGACAGTGAAAGTGGAACTGGCGGTGAACGCCGGGCTCGGAGCGGCGACGACGATCAGTCGCGACAGTCGACACCAGCTACACATCTACCGTATCGGTAGCAACACACTCGGGCCAGCAAACAGACAGTTCGTGGTACTTCACGCACTATTTTATTGATTATTTTTGCGTTTATACATAAGAACATTTAGAAAATTTACTTCCCCAAATGCGCAAGTATGGGTCGCCTATCGGAATATATGATTCTATGCAAACTATTTTAATCTTGTAATACCCCAGACCTGATACGCAATGGGTGGAAAGGTTAAGTCGGCAAGGGATACCGCGGGGGAGATAGACAGGGGAGAAACGACGTCCGAGGAGTTACTGTGGGTCGTGTCGGTATCGTTGCTCACTGCATCGCAGTCGTGTAACGACATCGCTACGCAGTCGAGTCTGTTCCAGTACCAGCAAGCCGCTACAGAGCGAGAGTACGACGGATTCGGGAATCGGAATCTCGAAAACATACGGCAGTCCCTGGAAGCGGCAAAAGAAGACATCAACCTGGCCCTGGACGCTATCGAGGAACTCGACCAGCAGACCGAGTGACAGGGGCTCTCGTCACGCCGCAGGTGACACTCAGAGTACGTCGGCGCGCTGTACCGGACTACGCGTCCCCGTCTGCCGCACACTCCGCATCGAGAAACGCCTCGAAATCGGTCTCGTCGTCCTCGTAGACCGATTGGTTCGCGGCGGCGACACGCCCCTTGTCGGTTATCTCGTAGAGCCCACTCGTGGGCGCCGGACCGATTGTCTCGACCAGGCCGTAGTCTTTCAGCACCGGGAGTCGCGTGTTGATGTAGGCCCTGTTCCGGTCCAGCTCGTGTGCGATATTGACTGCGTTGTTGCGCTTGCCGTCGGAGAGTACAGCAAGTATATCGAAATCGGTTGGTGTGACTAGCTTCATGCGATGACCCGTCTCGCTATGGCCGCCTGTTCCGAAGGCTGGCATATATCCTTCCTGACTCTATGAGTATATACTGTGTGCATATACGCGACGGGCCCCGGCTACGATATCGCATCGGTCCGAACCACACCCGGTCCCGACCACCGACGTCGGCTGCAGTCTCGCGCCGAGTTCGGCACTGATGGGCCAGCGGTGCTGAAACTGACAGCTCCAACACATACGGATACAGAAAATTGTATTTATATATCCGAGCTCTAAAATAAATCACTCGGCGGTATCTCCCTTTTTCGAGCGTCGGCGCTCTGTCGCCAAACCTTCTCTCTGGCGCCTTTCTAGCCCGATATAAGGATATACTACTAAACAGTACCAGAAGCATATACCACCAGTAGATTTAATTAGTGTTGCCATAATGGCATACACGAGGTGCTACTGAACGCTGCAGTAGTCACCGGAACTAACCAGAAGGTAATGGAAGGGTATGGGAACGACGATGACAGCCTCAGATGACGGTGGGGACGACAGCGCCACGACACGGACGACTATCGAAGTCGACCGTGACGTCTGGCGACAGGTTCGCAGTGACGCCGTCGCTGAGGGACAGAACGTCTCGGAGAAGCTCGAAGAGGTGCTCGAGGAGTACTATGACATGGACTGACCGGCAGTTCGACTCGACCACCGCTTCGTGGGGGTATCGGCCGACGAATAATTGCGGTTACGAGATAACTACTAAATGACGAACGACAGCTACGAGAAGTTGCGCGCCGTCTTCCTCTCGGTGCTCATGATCGTCTCCGTCTTCGGGACGACCATCGCGCTGAGCGGGGGGGTGGCCGCGACCGCAGGCAACGCAAGTACAACCACCGATGGGCCGTATCAACCCGGTGATACGGTCGGCTTTGACGTCGACGTTAACGCAGGTAACAGCGCCAGTGATCTGCAGATATGGGTAGACGAAGACGGGGATGGGACGTATTCCTCGGGCGATACGAACAAAACGGTCCCCAGTAGCAATCTCACCGACTCATATTCCGGCTCGATCGACCTGAGCGATTCGGCGGCCGATGGTGAGTCATACGAGATCGCGTTCGTCCAGTCGGACACCATCAGCGACGGCGACGAAGCAGAGACGACGACTGGCACGTTCGAGGTCGACGGGACCCCACCGGAGATTAGCGATTACCGAATCATCAACGACGACCTGACCGACACGCAGGACGTCACGGTGTCGTTCGACTCCACCGAGCAACTCACTGCAATCGAAGCATCGGTGAATGTGACGAACTCGTCCGGTGACGAAATCGAATCTGGCACGCTCGCGCTTGCCGACTTCGAGGAAACCGCGAACGACGACGGGTACACCTACACTGCCACCTACGCCGGCAGCAACGACGGTGACTACACCATCACGCTCGATGCGGCCGAAGACGCCGCCGGGAACGACGGTGCCAGCGAGCAGAACGACACGGTGACCGTCGACTCCACCGCACCGGAAGACGGCAGTATCGAGCCGCCAGCCGAGGAAGTCACCATCAGTAACCCAGGCGCCGACACGCTGCAGGTCGGCTACGCCTACACCGACGACTTCCCGGACATGGGGAAGGTGCAACTGGTCGACGACAACGACGAAGACGCGACCTACACGTGGGAGATCAACGACAGCGAGTACGTCGACGACGGGACCACGAAGACGGTCACGCTCGACCTGAGCGACTTCGACAGCCAGAGCAACACCGAGAGCTCGCTGGTCGAAGACAGTACGTACACTGTCCAGGTCGTCGCGACCGACGAAGTCGGCAACACCAACATCATCAGCCAGGACGCCGAGAACGTCCGCGTCGACACGACGGCGCCGACCTTCACGAACGCGGGACTGGAGGAGCCGTCCTCACAGACCTCGACGTTCAGCGTCGACATCGACGACGACTCGGCAGACAGCGCGACCGCTGACGACACCACCGGTGTCGACGAGGACACCATCGAGCTGACCGTGACCCACATCCGCGACAACGCGGACAACGAGGACCTCCTGACCAACGCAGAGGTTGGCGATGCCGGCGTGCGCTGGAGCGATACGAACACGCTCACGCTCGACCCCATCGATGCCGGTATCGAGTATCCCGAAGACGGTGACATCGAGTTCACTGTGAGCGCAGCCGACGAAGCCGGCAACTCGGATACTGATGTCTCGACCTCGACAGTCAACTCCGAGACGCCGTCGATGACCACCGAGACCGACGCGGCCGACAACACGGTCACCGTCACCTTCTCGGACCCGGTCAATCCCACTGACGACCGTCTCAGCGCCGACGACTTCAGCTACGAAGACGTCAACGACGGTTCCGCTACCGCGGTCGAGGCAGTGACCGACAGGACGTACGTCGAGGATAGCGAGGGCGACGACGCTATCAAGACGGCGACGCTCCGTCTGAACAACGACGTCGGGAGCAACGACCTCGGCAGCGACCGCATCGGTGCGCGCGAGGAGGTCATCGTCGACTCCGACGACGCTGACAGCTACGTGAGCATCGCCGGTGTCCCGCTAGAGGACAACACGAAGCCCGACGCACCGTTCATCACCGCTGGTGACGTCAACATCCAGAACGCTGATAGCTACTCGGTGGACCTCGACCTGCGTACCGCCGAACCCGGCAGCGTCGACGTGACGCTCACCGGACCCGACGGCACCAGCGTGTCACAGACCGACGTTCTCATCGGTGCGAGCGAGAATTCCATCGACTTCGACGGGCAGGGAACGCCGTCCGACTTCAACGTCAGCGAACTCGCTGACGGCGAGGTCGATATCGACGTGACCCGCGAAGACGCGGGCGGGAACACCAAGTCTGCCTCGACCACGGTGACCAAAGACACCGACGCGCCGTCCATCGACTCGGCACAGGCCGACGCGGGGACGAGCGACGTCTACGTCACCTTCGACGAGGAGGTCGGCTACTTCAACGACTTCGACGTCACGGTCCAGGACGGTGACGGCGACAACATCGATGTCGTCTACGTCGAGGACCTGGGCGACGACGAGTACCGCCTCGAACTCGCCGAGGACCTCACCGCCGCTGACTTCGACGACTCCAACGCGACCGTCTCGGCGTCCGGCGTCGAAGACCTCGTCGGGAACAACGTCGACAACGAAGCCGACGTCACTGACCGCACGACCATCGAGTTCACCGGTCTCCAGGCGGAGGCCGACTCGGACCAGGTCACGGTCGAGTTCGACGAGGCGGCGTTCGCGAACGCGGACGCCACCGGTGCGCTGAACGCGAGTGACTTCGAGTACGTCAACAACACCGCCGGCGGCGCGTCCGCTATCGACAGCGTCAACCACACCGCCGGGTCCACGACGGCGACTATCACGCTCGATGCCGACGTCGCGAGCGAAGAGCTCGGCAGCGACAAGATAGCCGTCGTCGCGGACGGCGCGTACGACGCAGCCGGAAACGACATCGCACGGACGTCCATCGCGCTGGGCGACAGTGTCGACCCCAACATCCAGCTGGATGTCACCCGCGGCGACTCCGACTCGGTGCTCGATATCACCGTCAACTCCAGCGAACAGCTCAGCAGCCTGGACCTGGATATCGACACGGAGAGCACGACTGCACCCGAGGGCATCGCCCCCAGACCCTTCTTGGCCAAGGGCGTCTTCCCCGGTGCCACCGACAACTCGGAGACCGATCTCACCATCGAGAACTTCTCCGCGACGGAGAACGACGACGGCTCCTACACCTACGAGGCGACCTACGACGCGCCACGTGACGGTCGCTACGAACTGGACGCGACCGCTCGGGACGGCGCCGGTAACTTCGGCTTCGACTACGTGAACGCCATCGTCGACGAGAAGGCACCGACCGTCACCGACGCGTACATCGTGAACGCGGACGGTGAAGAGACGATGATCGCCGTCTCGTTCGACGAGCCCGTCGTCGACGACAGTGAGTACTTCGAAGAGACGCCGACCTTCACCGTCGGCGGTACGGAAGTCGATGTCGTCGATGTCCAGGACAACGTCGTGGGACTCAGGGCACCGCCGAACTTCCAGACCGGCGACAGTCCGGAAGTCAGCTACGAGTCCGGCGACCTCGTGGAGCGCTCCGGTGACGGAGAGCGCGACACGCCGCAGGGCTCCGCAGTGGTCCACACCACCAAGCTCAACCTCAACGAGGGCCAGAACTTCGTCTCTGTCCCCGCTGCCTCCGGCACGCTCGACGTGAGCGAGCTGGAGAGTCAGGTCGGGTCGGACAACATCGAGGTCATCTGGACCTACGAAGAGGGTTCGTGGGAGTCCTACAACCCCGACAAGAGCGAGAACGACTTCACCGAACTCGAAGGCGGCCAAGGGTACATCGTGACCCTGAACTCCGCGGCCGTTGCTGACGTCAACGTCAACAACGTCCCGACCGGTGGCTCGGCCGAGGAAGCGACCCCCGGAGCGCAGTCGCTCTCCGAGGGCTGGAACCTCGTCGGCCACTGGCAGGAAGGGCTACAGCCCCAGTCCGACGCACTCGCCACGCTCGAATCGCTGAGCCCGGCGACGGCCATCTACGCACAGGAGGGGACTGGCTACCAGTACCGGACCCTCGACCGGGGTGCTCCCTTCGTGCCCGGTGAGGCCTACTGGGTCTTCGTCGAAGACGACGAAGTCTACACCGAGGCCCAGTACCCGCCCGGAGAACCGGTATTCGGGCCCGAACCGCCGCGCCAGCTCGACTAACCACCAACCCCAAATTCCAAATTTTTAGCTCGATTCACTCATGCTACACGATAACACAGACAGACGTGGTCTGCGGTATCTGGTGGTCGTAGTCGTCGTGCTCACCGCGTTCGCACCGGCAACTGCCACTGCAGTCCCGAGTCCACCACACGAGGTGTTCGGCACTGTTACCGACCAGAACGGCGACGCGGTCAGCGACGCGACCGTCACCGTGACCGGTCCCGACGGCAACAGCTACACGGCGACGACTGACGCCAACGGGTACTACGAGCTCTCGGTGCCGGCCGAGGAACAGGAGTCCGGCGACGAACTGACCGTCTCGGTCGAGGACCAGTCCGACACAACGTCGTTCTCCTCGGGCGCCTCCGAGGAGTTCGACTTCAGCGTCCAGTCCGATACCGACGACGACACCGACGTTCCCATCGGGGGCGGCGGTGGCGGTGGCGGCGACGTCGACACCGGCGAGGGTATCACGGTCTCAGCTAGCATCTCCGGGACCAACGCGACCATCCCCATCGACGGTGAGAGCCTGAGCGAGGTCGGCTTCACCAGCCAGACCAACCTGAGCGCTACGGTCACGGTCACCGAGCGAACCAGCCCGTCGGTCGAAGGCCCCGCGAACAGGACCTTCGCCACCGGCGCGGACATCGAGTTCGTCCTCGGTGAGAGTGACGGCGTCGAGACCATTCGAATCGGGGTCAAGCAGTCCCGGCTCGACGAACTCGGCGTCACGGCGGACCAGCTGTCGATCTACCACCTGAACGAGACCGCCGACGAGTGGACGGAACTCGACACGACGGTCGTCAGGCAGAACGACAACCGCGTCGTGCTGGAGGCACCGTCGGACGGCTTCTCCGAGTACGCAGTCTTCGCGACGGACCCGGGACAGACCACGGATCCGGGAACGCCGACTCCGGGAACGCCGACCGACACTGCCACGCCTGACGACGCTGACCAGCAGACCGACAGCGAGCCGGCCGACAGCGAGCCGACCGACAGCGAGCCGGCAGCCACGACGGACGGGAGCGGTCCCGGCTTCACCGCCGCGGTCGCGCTGCTCGCGCTCGTCGCGGCCGCGTTGCTGGCCGTCCGACGCGACGACTAACGGGAACGGCCCGTCCTGCGGTTCTGTTTTTTGAACGCGACCCAGTGACGACACCGGGTCGCAGATTCACCGCCGGAGGCGGCGATGGCGCGGCGAAACACGACGGATGGGTCGTGACGGTCGCTCCTGAGCGACGGCGTCAGAACTTCTCTAACAGCCCGGCGTAGAAGCCGTCGCCGTCCTCGGCGAGCTTCTCGACGATGAGCTCCGGGGTCGAGCGAGCCAGCTCCCCTTTCACGGGCGACCGGTTGACGCGCAACTCGCCGTCGACCAGCCCCTCGGCCTGGATACCGTCGACCGAGAGGTCGGCGTCGGCGGCCTCGACGATGTCCTCGGCGAGGTGGGAGACGAAGACGCCGGCGGCCTCCCGCTCGGTGAGCGATTCGAGGATGCCGGCGATGATGGTCGCGGCGGCGCCCGGCTCGGTGATGGATTCGAGCTCGTCGACCAGCACCAGGACGGGGCGGTCGGCGGTGACGTCGGTGACTAATTCGCCAAAGTCCCGCAGCGTCGTCTCGAAGGCGCCCGCATCCAGCGTCCCCTGGGTCTTGGCGTGGTAGTGCAGTTCCGAAATCCGCCCGACTCGGGCCGACTCGGCGGGGACGGGCAGCCCCATGTGGGCCAGTACGGTCACCAGCGCCACCAGGTCAAGCGTCGAGGTCTTGCCCCCGCTGTTTACTCCCGAGAGGACGGTGACGCCGTCGACGCGATAGTCGACGGGTTCGACCTCGGCGAAGGGGACATCGAGCAGCGGCGACCGACCGCCCTCGATGTCGAAGCCGGGCTCGTCGGTCAGTTCGGGCAGCGTGGCCTCGAAGTCGGCGGCGAATCTGGCGACGGCGAGTTCCACGTCCAGTTCCAGTGCCGCGTCCACGAGCGCCCGGGCGGCACCTCGCACGGACGCGAGCTCGTCCGCTATCGCGCGTTTTCGCTGGGTCGCCCGGCGGTCCCGCGTCGCGGTCAGCTCCTCGCGGAGCCGGGAGACGACGCGTTCCTCGTGTTCGACCGGGTACGTCGGCTCGTCGGGGAACGCCCGGCGGGCCATCGCCTCCGTGTCCCGGAGGTCGAGCGCGTCGACGAGGTGGTCCCGTGCCCGGTCGACGGCCGCGGCGTACTCGTCGGCCAGTTCCCGGTCGAGCAGCGAGTCCACGCCGGCGCCACGCTCGACCAGCGATAGCAGGTCCGTCCCCTCGATGGTGACGTCCCGTTCCTCGATGGCTTCCCGCAGGTGGTCGTTGGCGACGCTCTCGGCGGCGCTCACGGCGGCGTCGAGGTCGTCGACGGCGGTCGAGAGCCGGTCGAGCTCCTCGTCGCCGCGGACCGAGCCGTCCTCGCCGAGCTGGTCGAGGGCCGACTCGAGCGTATCGAGGTCACAGGGGGCCTCGAGGTCGGCCTCTCGGTGGACCGCGACGGCGGCCCGCACGGCGTCGCGGTTCCGGGCGAAGAACGTGAGGACGCGCTCGGGGACGACCGACGCGGGCGCTTCCAGAGCACTGGGTTCGACGCGAACGTCCCCCTCGACGTCGACGCCGGCGAAGGCCTCGTCGAGGACGACGACGGTCGCATAGGAGCGGGCCAGCTCGGCGAGCTGGCGGGCGTCGTCGACGAGTTCGACGCTCACCTCCGGAATCGCCGACTGTGCCTCGGCGTACGTCTCGGCGTCGCCGGTCGCCAGACAGCGGTCCCGGACCCGCACGTCGCCGGGCTCGGTGAGTGGTTCGACGCCAGCGAGGGCCTCGCGGACCGCGGGCGTCGGCTCGCGTTCGAGCGCGCGCTCGGTGAACGCCCGGACCTCGTCGATGCGGCTCCGGACGCCGCTGGGATACAGCGTCTCCAGCCGTTTGGCGCCGTAGTCGGTGACGGTGCGCTCCTGTAGCAGGCCCAGCGCCGCCTCGTACAGCTCCCGGGCCCGCTGTGTGGCGGCGAAGCCGCCGGGGTCGTCGTGTTCGGCCCGGATCGCGCCGCGTGCGATGTGGGCGGCCCGCCCCTCGCTGATTCCGGGGGCCCGCGAGAGAGCGGCCACGTCGCCCTCGCTCAGGGCCCGCTCGGGGTCGTCGAGTTCGCGCAACGCCTCGGCCGTCTTCGCCCCGACGCCCGGTACCGATTCGAGCTCCATCTGTCGGGCCATTCGCGGCCGACGAGAAAAAACCTCCCGTGACAGGGGTCGGGACAGCGATTTGTCGATATGTGTCACCGCCGGGCGTCGATAGCTAGAACGGAGGTGTGACGCCCCGACGAGGCGGCCCCGACCCGTGTGGAGGTCCCAGGGCCAGGGAGATATTATGTGTTTTTTGACAGATGCTTTAAGTCCTCTGGTGTCCGATACCGCCTATGACACGACGACCGACGAGACGTGAGTACCTGCTGTCGCTGGGGGTCACCGGCGCGGCGGGGCTCGCGGGCTGTAACACGACCGAGACGGGGACGCCGACGAGGACGGAGACGGCGACCGACACCCCGACAGCGACCCCGGACGAGACACCGGAGGAAGAGCCGGAACCCGAACCCGAGGACCCCATCGCGGAGGAATCGATTAGCGGGTGGCCGATGTTCGGCGCCAACCCCGCACGGACACGAGCGGCACCCGAGGAGACGGGGCCCACCGAGGACGTCGCCACGCGGTGGGAGTTCCGGGCCGACAACATCATCCAGACGTCACCGGCAGTCGTCGACGACACGGTCTACGTCGGGAGTCACGACGGGTACGTGTACGCTATCGACGCCGCCGACGGCAGCCGGCAGTGGCGCTTCGACGCGGGCGACGTCGTCCGGTCGTCGCCGGCAGTCGTCGACGGCACCGTCTACGTCGGGAGCAACGACGGGAGCGTGTACGCTATCGACACCGTCGACGGCAGCCAGCAGTGGCGCTTCGACACCACCGGGGCCGTCCAGTCCTCGCCGGCAGTCGTCGACGGCGCCGTCTACGTCGGTAGCGACGACGGATACGTGTACGCTATCGACACCGCCGACGGCAGCCAGCAGTGGCGCTTCCAGACCCGGGGGCCCGTCCAGGCCTCGCCGGCGGTCGCCGACGGCACCGTCTACGCCGGGAGCCTCGACCAGCGGGCGTACGCACTCGACACTGCCGACGGGAGCCAGCAGTGGAGCGTCGACACCGGGAAATACGTGTTCAACGCACCGACAGTGGCCGACGGCATCGTCTACATCAGTACCACGGACCGGACCGAAGGGACGCTACTCGGCCTGTCGACGGCCGACGGCAGCCAGCAGTGGCGCTACCAGAGCTTCACGCCCCGGGGGCAGACAGTCGCAGTCGCCGACGGGACCATCTATCTCGGAACCACCCACGAGGACATCTTCGCGCTCGACGCCGCCACCAGGGCCGAGCAGTGGCGATACCGACCCGGCGACTGGCTCATGGCCGAACTCAGCGTCGTCGACGGCACCGTCTACGCGGGCTGTGGCGACGGGGCGGTCCGTGCACTCGACACCAGTGACGGCACCGAGCGGTGGACCGTCGATACGGGCAACCTGATTCGGACGCCGCCGACGGTCGTCGACGGCATCGTCTACGTCGGGAACTACAACGACACCGTGTCCGCAATCGCGACCGAAAAACGCTAGTCGTCGCCGACGGCCCCCTCGTCCGCGCCGGCGGTGCCCGCGGTGTCGACCGCGACCGCGAGCCGCTCGGCGATGTCGCTGTAGGCCGCGGCGACGGCCGAGTCCGGGGCCGTGGTGACGACCGGCTCGTCGCCGACGACCTCGGGAGCCTCGGGCGCCGCACCCAGCAGTTCGACCCCCAGTTCGTCGGCGGCCGACGTCGCCGCGGCCGCGTCCGGGGTCCGCGTGACGACCACACCCAGCACGTCGCCGTCGACTGTCTCGACCATCGCCCGGCTCTTTTTCGTGTCCGTCACCGCCGTCCCGTCGGGCGTCGTCACGAGCACCACGTCGTCGGCCAGCCCGCAGGCGACCATCGTCTCGTGGTCCACGCCGGCGCCGGTGTCGACGATAACGACCTCGAAGCCCGTCTGTAGCCGCTTGATGACGCGGCGCAGCTCGGCGGGGTCGGCGTCCCGTATCTTGCCGATATCGTCGGTACCCGGAACGACGGCGAAGGCCCCGTCGTCGTGTATCGCGGCTTCGAGCGCCGCGTCGCCGGCCAGCACGTCGTGGAGCGTCGGCTCGTGGTCGACGCCGACGACGCGCCCGAGGTTCGTCATCGCGAGGTCGGCGTCGACCACCACGACGTCGTAGCCCCGCCCCGCCAACTCGGTGGCCGTGTTGACTGCCGTCGTCGTCTTCCCGACGCCGCCTTTGCCGCTTGCGACCGCGTAACAGTGACCCCGCATCTATCCTGTTTGTTTCAGACTATACGAGTAAAAATCCCGAGTATGACGCGTGCAAGACACCGGTCAACGGAACGGGACTTCGACGCGAAGGCGTTTTGCACGTCCACCCAGTACCAGACCGTATGTCCGCTGTTGCCGAGACCGTCGCCGCCGTTCGCGAGGACCTCGCCGACCGGGACGGTGTCCTCGTCGCGTTCTCCGGCGGCGTCGACTCCAGCGTCGTGGCGGCGCTGGCCCACGACGCCCTCGGCGACGACGCCGTCGCCTGCACCGCCAAATCCGAAACGCTCCCCGCGGCGGAACTCGACGACGCGGTGCGGGTCGCCGAGGAGATCGGCATCCGCCACGAGCTCGTGGAGTTCTCCGAACTCGATAGTCAGGCGTTCGTCGAGAACGACGAGCAGCGCTGCTATCACTGCCGGTCGATGCGGCTGGGCGCGATGTACGACCGCGCCCGCGAACTCGGCATCGACGTGGTGTGTGACGGCACCAACGCCTCCGACGCCGGCGAGGGGCATCGTCCGGGCCTGCGCGCCGTCGAGGAACTGGACGCCTACTCCCCCCTGCTGGAACACGGCGTCGAGAAAGCGCAGGTCAGGGAAATCGCCCGCGAGTACGACCTCTCCGTGGCCGACAAACCCTCGATGGCGTGTCTCTCCTCGCGAATCCCGACGGGGCTTTCCGTGACCGAGGAACGCCTCTCCCGCGTCGAGAAGGCCGAGCGACTGCTGCGAACGTGGGGGTTCGAGCAGTTCCGGGTCCGGGACCACGACGGCCTGGCGCGTATCGAGGTGGGGGAAGCGGAACTCGAGGCCGCCCTCGACCCGGACTTCGTCCGCGCGGCGCGGGACCACATCGGTGACTGTGGCTTCGACCACGTGACGCTGGATTTACACGGGTATCGGACCGGGAGTGTGAGCCCGAGCGAGGCCGACCACGAGGAGCGCGGCGAAGACGTGGTGAGCGACGTGTTCGACGCCGACTATCCGAGCGCGGAGTGATTACTCGCGCCACGGTGTGGCACCGAACCGAACCAGCTCGGGCGTCCCGTCGAGTCGGACCTCGGTGACCGAGCAGTTCGGCGGCGACGACTGGGAGAGCGCGTCCCGTGGATTCCGGTCGGTCAGTATCGCCCGGACCAGCTTCAACACGCCGCCGTGCGTGACGACGACGGCCGTCTCGCCGTCGGCGACGGCCCCGGTGACCCCGCCCCAGGCGCGCTCGACGCGGTCGCGAAAGGCCGCGACGGACTCCCCGTTCAGCGGGTCGACCTCCAGGGTGAGGTAGCTCTTCGAGCGGTCGTGGTCGGGGAAACGGTCGGCCATCTCTGCTGCCAGAAAACCCTGGTAGACGCCAAAGCCGCGCTCGCGCAGCGACGGGTCGAAGGCGGGGTCGGGCAGCCCGCCGGCCGCCTCGCGAACGGTCGCGGTGGTGGCCCGGGTCCGTTCGAGGTCCGAGGTCAGTACGCGGTCGACGGTGTGGGCCCCGCCGAGCCACGCGCCCAGCGCTCGGGCCTGCTCGCGACCGCGGTCGGTCAGTCCCGTCGTGGCCCACCCCTGAATCCGCCCCTCGCGGTTCCAGGGGGTCTCGCCGTGGCGCACGAGCAGCAGTGTGCTCATTCCTCGCTCCCCCCGCTCGACCCGCGCCGGACGACGAGCAGGCTACCCTCGAAGACCAGCAGCAGTGCCACGGCGATGCCGGCGGCGGCGGCGAGGGGCAGGCCGACCTGGTCGACCAGCCGGAACAGCGTCGGGTCGGGCGTCGAGAGGTAGCCGACGACGATGGCGACCGTCCAGACCGCCAGCCGGGCCCGGCGGAGGCCGCGCCACAGCTTCACGCTGCCGTAGTAGTTCTTGTTGAGATAGGCCGTCAGCTCGAACGCGAGGATGATACCCCCGCCGACGACGATAGAGGGCGCGAAGCCGACGGCAGCGAGGGGGTCGGTGAGCGCGCTCGGCAGGGCGCCGTAGTAGCCAGTCGGCACCGGCAGCGGGCTGAGGACGTAGCCGACGAGCGCAAAGAGGAGGTAGACGTAGGGGCGACGGGCCACCAGCGTCTCGCTCGACGGGACGGGCGAGCTGGTGCCGGTCCACTTCAACAGGAGCAAGGTTCCCTCGAAGAGACCGATCATCGTCACCGCGACCATCAGCGGCGCCATCCCGGTCGGGTCCGGGCTGAAGACGAAGGCGATGGCCGCGAAGGCCCCCCAGAAGTAGAGGCGGCGCTGGACCAGCCACTGCCGGGTCACCAGCCCCATCATGATGGCCAGCATCACGAAGAGCGGAATCTGGAAGACGATGGCGAAAAAGCCCAGCATGAGAATGATGAGGTTGAACGTCTCGCTCAGGCCGAAGGCGAGGTCGGCGGCGCGGTCGGAGTAGGTGATGAAGTAGTCGAACATCGCCCGCAGGACCAGAAAGTACGCGAAGGCGACGCCGACCGCCGCGAGTACCAGACTCGTCGGCACCGCGGCCAGGTAGTACCGGCGCTCGCTGGGGTACAGCCCCGGGCGCATGAACAGATACGTCTCGTAGACAAAGACGGGCAAGGCGACGATGAGGCCCACCAGCGAGGCGACCTTCAGCCGCGCGAGGATGAGCGCGAGCGGGCTGTAGACGTGGGGGCAGTCGGCGCCCGACGGGCCGGCTGCCTGGCCGCTCTGGGCGGCGTCGACGGCGATACGGGCGCAGTTTTCGGCCGGCCCGTCGAGAAAGGAGTACCAGAGGAAGTTGATGAGTTCGTCCGAGTACGGCAGGGCGAGGACGGCGACCCCGGCCATCACGGCCAGGACGATGAACAGCCGCGTCGCCATCTCCTCGACGTGGTCGGCCAGGGGCATCTCCTCGTCGTCCGG
>SDGW01000672.1_pt1 | contig 16384 bp, 19 predicted proteins | sample 2873831 | NCBI WGS metagenome assembly SDGW01 (sample SAMN08132700, study PRJNA421101) | hypersaline lake metagenome | isolation source: celular fraction 0.22 microns magnesium sulfate-rich crust from ephemeral... | place: Spain: Penahueca Lagoon, Toledo | collected 2011-07
GACCCCGAGTGGTCGTACCCCTCCCAGTACCTCGGCGGGAGCTTCACCGTCTACCCCGCGATGGAGAACCCCGGCCCGGCACCCGACGAGTGGAACGGCCAGAAGGCCATCTTCTCGGCGGTCGACCCGGTGAGCGGCGAGGTCGTCTGGCAGGACGAGTGGGAGGAGTTCGCGATGGGCGGGTCGATGAGCACCGCGACCGGCCTCACCTTCACCGGCAACGGCGACGGCGAGTTCATCGCCTACGACTCGGCGACCGGCGACCGGCTCTGGCAGTACCAGTTCGACGCCGCGGTCAACTCCTCGCCGATGAGTTGGTACGACCCCGGCGTCGGCAAGCAGTACGTCGCGGTGCAGGCGGGCGGCGGCGGCCTGCGGTCGGCCAGCGACGGGAACACGGTCGGGGTGTTCTCGCTGGAGCGGTAGTCCCGCCGACCTCGTACGCGCCGAGAGTCCGAACCTCGCACGCCGATTTTTCTCTGCGAGCGACTCTCCTGACCGAACCGAACCTAAGCGGCGCGCAAATCGTTTCGCTGAGACGCGCTCAGATTCCGTAATCGCCCCCGCTACAGCGATGTGCGACGGTTTCGTCCGCTCTAAAGAGGGAGGCTTAAGTAGCTCGGACGGATAGCACACGCCATATGGCGAACGGTAAGTACGCGGCTCGCAAGCTCAGAAAGGACCGCCAGAACCACCGGTGGTCCGACTCCGATTACGCCCGACGCGAGCGCGGCCTCGGGGAGAAGTCCGACCCCCTCGAAGGCGCGCCGCAGGGCCGAGGTATCGTTCTAGAGAAAGTGGGCATCGAAGCCAAACAGCCCAACTCCGCGATTCGGAAGTGCGTCCGAGTCCAACTCATCAAGAACGGCAAGCAGGTCACCGCCTTCTGTCCCGGCGACGGTGCCATCTCGTTCATCGACGAACACGACGAGGTCACCATCGCGGGCATCGGTGGCGCGAAGGGTCGCGCGATGGGTGACCTCTCGGGCGTCAACTACAAGGTAGAGAAAGTCAACGGCGTGAGCCTCGAAGAACTGGTTCGCGGAAACGCAGAGAAGCCGGTGCGCTAATCATGGCAGCAGAAGACCAACCCGAACCCGACAAACCCGCGGGCACGGACGACGAGGGAACGGCCGTCGCGAAACTGTTCGACGAGTGGGACATCACCAACATCGAGTACGAGGACCCCTCGACCGAACGCTACATCACGGTCACGCCGGTCGCACACACGATGGGTCGCCACGCCTCCAAGCAGTTCCAGAAGAGCGAGGTCTCCATCGTCGAGCGTCTCATCAACCGCCTGATGCAGACCGAGGAGAACACCGGCAAGAAGCAGAAGGCGATGAACATCACCCGCGAGGCGTTCGAAAAGATTCACGACCGCACCGACGAGAACCCGGTGCAGGTTCTGGTCACCGCGGTCGAGAACGCCGCCCCGCGCGAGGAAACCGTCCGCCTGAAGTACGGTGGCATCTCGGTCCCGAAGGCCGTGGACGTGGCACCCCAGCGCCGCGTCGACCAAGCCCTGAAGTACATCGCCGAGGGCGTCCACAGTTCGTCGTTCAAGACCTCGACCGACGCATCCGAGGCGCTGGCCAGCCAACTCGTCGGCGCGGCCAACTACGACGTCCAGACCTACGCTATCAACCAGAAAGAAGAGAAAGAGCGCGTCGCGGCCGCGGCCCGCTAACTCGGCTCTCTCCTCTCGGTTTCGCGTCTCGGTAGTGACGACTGTTTCCAGTCCCCGGCCCGAGTCGGTGGTCGGAGTCCGTCGCTCGAGGCGGGAGTCCGACCCGTCGGCCGAACCGCTATCCGTCACGCTCCCTCTCGTCAGTTCGACGCGCTAACAGATTCTACGGCGGTCTCTCGACCGAACATCGGAATTTTTAGGTCGGCCTAAAATCACGGTCGGGTATGGACGCCGATGCTTCCCGACGACCTCGCCGGACCGACCCGAGCGGGCGGACCCGGCGGACCCGACGCGAACTCCTCGCGGCCGTCGGTGCCGCCGGACTCGCCGGACTCGCCGGCTGTGGCAAACTTGCCCGAGGAGATTCGTCGCCCGACTACGAACTGAACCACACCGCCGCCGAGTGGTCGCGTTACGACCCCGAGTGGAGTACGTCGCAGGAGTCACCCCGGACCTCGCCGCTCGCGGCGTCGGTCGAACCCGAGGTGCTGGTCGAGAACTTAGAGATTCCGTGGGACCTCGCGTTCGCGCCGAACGGCGAACTGTTCCTGACAGAGCGCACGGGCCGCATCCGGCGGTTCGACGGCGACGGACTCGAAACCGTCGCGGCCCCCGACGCGGTCATCGACGCCGAGGCGATGGCTCCCGGTCCCGACGACCAACCTCACTGGGAGACGTGGTTCCTCGAGGGCGGCGAGGGCGGGATGCTCGGGGTCGCCGTCCACCCGGAGTATCCGACCGCGCCGTACCTCTACGTCTACTTCACCGCCGAGACCGACGAGAAGAAAGTCAACCGGGTCGTTCGGTACGACGTGACCGCCGACGACCCTGCCGCCACTGGGCGGGTCGTCGTGGACGGGATTCCGGCGGGCGGCGTCCACAACGGCGGCCGCATCGCGTTCGGTCCCGAGAACTACCTCTGGATCACGACCGGTGACGCCGGACGCGGCGACCTCGCCCAAGACACTTCGTCGCTGGCGGGGAGCGTCCTCCGAGTGGACGCCGTGGGCGACCCCGCGCCGGACAACCCCGACCTGCCCGGCGACGTGGCCGACGGACGCATCTACACCTACGGCCACCGCAACCCCCAGTGCATCACGTGGCTCCCCGACGCGACCCCGGTCGTCACCGAACACGGCCCCGACGGCCACGACGAGGTGAGCCTCCTCGTCCCCGGCGGAAACTACGGGTGGCCCGAGGCCCGGACGCGCCAGCAGTACGCCGGAACCGACTACCGCCGCCCGCTGGTCAACACGCCCGAGTCGTGGGGTCCCGCCGGCGGCGTCTTCTACACCGGCGAGGAGATTCCGGCGTGGCGAAACCGACTCGTCTTCGGGTCGCTCATCGGCCAGCGCGTCAACGTCGTCACGCTCGCCGACGAGGCCCGGAATCTCCCGCGGGTCGGCGACGAACGCGGGATGGCCTTCGACGCCGACTGGCTGGATTCGCGGTACGCCGCGACCGCCCACTGGACGCTGACCGACGTGTTGGGACGCGTGCGCCACGTCGAGCAGGGACCCGACGGACTCCTCTACGCCGTCACCTCGAATCGCGACGGCAGGCCGAAGGGCGACCGGTTCCCCCGCCAGCGCGACGACGTGCTGGTCAGGCTGACGCCGAGCGCCGAGTGACCTACTGGGCCCGCGGGTCGGTCACGTCCCGGAGCGCGTCGCCGAGCGTCTGGAACGCGACGACGACGATACCGAGCGCGAGGGCGGGGAACAGCGCGCCCCACCAGTAGAACGTCGGGAAGAAGCCGTTTCGCACGCTGGTCGTCAGCACGTACCCCCACGAGGGGTGGGTCGCCGACCCGATACCGAGGAACGACAGCGAGGCCTCCAACAGGAGGAGCCAACCGATTTGGACCGTCAGCGCGGTGAACACCGCGTTGAGCGTGTTCGGCACGACGTGTTTGCGGGCCACCTCGAAGGTGCTCGCGCCCGCGCTCCGGGCGGCCTGCACGTACACCTGTTCCTGCAACTGGAGCGCCTCCGACCGAACGATACGGGCGACGCCGCCCCAGTTCAGCAAGCCGAACACGAGGACGATGAGAAGCAGGCTCCCGCCGTGGGTCTCGTTGATGAACCCGAGCGCCTGCTGGGCGAGGATGATGACGAAGAACGCGGGAATCGACTGCTGGAGGTCCACGTACCGCATCAGCACCTCGTCGACTCGCCCGCCGTAGGTCGCGGCGACGGTGCCGACCGCGGTCGCCAGCGGGACGACCAAGGCGACGCAGACCGCCGAAATCTGGACCGCGACCCGCGTCCCGGCGACTATCATCCCGAAGACGTCCTTCCCGCCGGGCGTCGTTCCGAGGGGGTGTCTCCACGTCCCGTGACAGTAGCCGTCCACCTTCGGACCGAGGCAGTAGCCGCTCCGGAACACCTCGAACCCGACCGGCGGTTGGCCGATGGGCACGCCGTACCCGCCGGTCTGGCCGAAGACGGCTTGGTCCGGCCGGACGACGAGCGGGCCGAACAGTCCGACCAGCACGAACGCGACGAGGAGGCCGAGACTCGCGGTGGCCAGTCGGTTCCGGCGGATACGCCGCAGGTAGCCGACGGTGCGCTCGCGGTCGGCCGCCAGCGGGAGACAGAAGTAAAACCCCAACACGTCGGCGGCGTACAGCGACAGCCAGTCGAGTCCCTTCAGGTCCGCGCCGAAGACGAGTCGGTCGGCCCGATAGACCCCGCGCCAGTCCGCGAGGAAGGCGGCGACCAGCACCGCGAGCACCGCGAGAAACGCCCAGTCGCGCCGGGCGAGTCGGGACCGCCCGCCGTCGGCGTCGGCGAGTTCCGTGTCGGTCACTGTCGGTCGGCTCATCTCACTCCACCTCCACGCGCGGGTCGATGTAGACGTACGCCACGTCCTGCAGGAGGTTGCCGAACAGCACCAGCAGGATGGGGAAGACGGTCGTCGCGAGGAGGACCCCGGCGTCGCGGTTCTCGATGCCCTCGTACAGGAGCGTCCCGAAGCCCGGAATCCCGAAGATGACCTCCACGACCACGACCACGACGAACATCACGCCGACGAGTTCGGAGAAGAACAGCGCCAATAGCGACGAGGCGGCGTTCTTCAGGACGTGGCGCGCGAAGTCGGTCGTGTCCGCGCCGGTCGCCCGGAGCGTCCGCACGAAGTCCGCCTGCAGGATTTCGACCGACTCCGACTGGGCGTAGCGCAACTGGACCGCCAGTAGGTTGACCGTCAGGACCAGTCCCGGCAGGACCAACGCCCCGAGATTTCGCCCCGTGAACACCGCCAGCTCGGGTTCGTAGCTGAAGTTGTACCACTGTAGGCCCTCCTCGGCGAACAGAAAGAGCGCCTCCGCGGCGACGAACGTCGGCACGGCGAAGCCCAGATACGACGCGCCCCTGACCGCCCGGAGGAGTCGGCTCTCGGGGGTCATCGCCACGTAGGTCCCGACACCGACGCCGATAGCGACCGCCAGAGCGACCGCCGGGACGAGATACAGCAGCGTCACCGTACTCGCGTCGGCGAGGACGCCGGCGATGGGTTCGCCGCCGACGGTCGAGCCGAGGTCGAGCGTCAGCAGACTCTCCATCCACGACAAGTAGCGGTCCGCGAGCGGGTCGTCGTAGTTGCGCGCCGCCCGGTAGGCCTCGCTCCCGCCGCCGAGCATGTACTGGCCGGGGTCGGGCGTGAGCGCGTACGCGAAGAAGATAGCCGTGAGCGCGCCCCACGCGCCGACGACCGTCCACACCAGTCGGTAGAGGAGGTATCGTCGCCTATTCACGGGCATCACCAACGGGAGGGCTGGCCGGGAGGGGACTCTCCCGACTGCCATTCGTTACTCACTCGCACGATAGCGAGAACTGGACACGCTACCGACATAAAATTTCCCAGTCGCGGCCGCCTCACTCGTCGCCGGACGCCCCGACCAGCACGAACCGACTCTCGGTGTCGCCGTTGTGGATCTGGCGGGTCGCCCCGGCGGGAACCCGGAGGGCTTCGCCCGACTCCAGTGACACCTCCTCGCCGTCGACGGTGACGGTGGCCGACCCCTCGAGGAGGACGTAGACTTCTTCGTGGCCCTCCTCGGCGTGGTCGTGTTCCTTGCCGGTCCAACCGGGGTCGGCGTCGAGCATCGTCACGCCCAATTTCTCGCAGTCCAGCGGGTCTCCGAGAAAGCGCATCCCCTCGGCTATCGGCTCTACGTCGCGGGAATCGACCTTGGTGTAGGACATCGACGGCGGTACGATGTGAGGGATGTTGAGTGTGGTGACAGCCGGGCAATGGACTTGGACCGGCGACCCCGTGTGAACTATCTTCCGCGCCCGAAACGACCGGGCGCGCCACATCTTTGAAGTGATTGGCGTTTGCAGACGCCGATGCCATGGACGAAGTACTCGAAGTCGTGGACCTCGTCGCGGACTCCGGACTCGAAGGTGTCGTGACGTGGCTACTCCGACTGGTCGGACTGTTCGCCCTGCTGGGCGGACTCGGCCTCTGGCTGGTCGGCGGGATGGAGATACTCGTCCTCCCGGCGGCGCTGATGGTCGTCGGCGTCGTCCTGCTGGTCGCGCCCAGCGTCCTCCTCGCGCTGGCCGAACTGGCATGAGCCCGGCTGTCGTCCGTTTACGCCGTCAAATCTATATAACCGCCACGGTAACTGGATTGAGTAATTGATGGTCTCCGGAATGGTCGCCTTGCTGACGGAAGTAGTCGGCTCGACAGTCGCAGGCGGTCTATACTCGCCGGTCTCGCCGGAGCGACGTCGGTGGCGTCCGCGGGGTGCGTCCAGCAAGTTCGGAGCATCGCCAATCGCTCGTCGTCCGAACAGGTGTCGCTCGACGTGAAGACGTCCCCGCGGACGTCGACCCGCGAGCGGTCAAAATCGCTCGCTCGGTCACGGATTACCTCCGGACGGTCGGCGTGGACGCGCAGGTGACCCTGATGGACCAACAGGAACTGCTCCGCGACGTACTCATCAACAACGAGTTCGACACGTACGTCGCACGCCACCCCACGTACGACGACCCCGACTTCCTCCTGTCGCTGCTCCACTTGCGGTTCGTCGAGGAGTCGGGCTGGCAGAATCCGTTCGGGTTCGCGGACCTCGAAGTAGACGACCTGCTGGACGCCCAGCGCCGGACACGAGGGACCGAGCGTCGCGACCGGTTGGCCGAACTCCAGCGAACCGTCGCCCGAAGCAACCGTTCGCGGTCGTCGCGTTCCCGACGGACCTGTGGGCGGTCACCGCCGAGAACTACACCGGGTGGGACCGGTTCGGACTCGGGCGACCCCTCGGCCTCCTCGCACTCGATTCGACCCGTGACGACGCCGAGCGCCTCGAAACCGTCGTCACCGACGAGCGGGTAACGGCGAACCTGAACCCGATAGCCAGCGAGTTCCGAAACCGAGGAACGTTCACGGGACTGCTGTACGACTCGCTCGGACGGCGCTACGGAGATGGCGAGGTCGACCCGTGGCTCGCGTCCGACTGGGACTGGAACGACGAGGGCGACGGACGGCCCGACCGCGACCGTGCGCCTCCGCGAGGGCGCGCGCTGGCACGACGGCCGACCGATTACCGCCGCGGACGTGGCGTTCACCTACGAGTTTCTCGCGGACACGTCGCTCGGCCGCACGGAGTCGGCGGTGCCCGCGCCGCGGTTCCGCGGCCGCATCTCGCTCGCGGAGGGCGTCGAGCGCGTCGACGACCGAACGGTCGAGTTCGAGTTCGTGCCGAGCGACCCCGCGGTCGCGGTCCGGGCGTTCACCGTGCCCGTGCTTCCCGAACGCGAGTGGCAGTCGAAGTCCTCGTCTGCCGACGTCGCCGGAATCAGCGTGGGCGACCGGACGACCGAAGCGGTCGTCTGGGACAACCCCGAACCGATAGGGAGCGGCCCGCTTCGCTTCGAGGAGAAGACGGTCGGCGAGCGCATCGTCTTCTCCCGGTTCGAGGACCACTTTCTCCACGACGAGTCCGAGGCCGAGCGCCCGCCGTTCGGTGCCGCCTTCTCCGAACTCTCCGTTCGGGTCGTCCCCTCGTCCGACACCGCCCTCGAGTTCCTCGAAGCGGGCCGCGCGGACGCGACCGCCTCGACTCTCGAACCGCGATTGGCTCCGAGCGTCGACGGTCACGCCGACCTCGATCTCGTCTCCGACCCGTCTCGGTCGTTCTACCACCTCGGGTTCAACGTCCAGCGGTCGCCGCTTGTCAACCCCCGATTCCGCCGGAACGTCGCCCGTCTCCTCGACAAGGAGACCATCGTCGCCGAGGCGTTCGAGGGGTACGCGGTGCCCGCGACGAGTCCGCTCGCGGTCACCGAGTGGTCGGCGTCGGACCTCGCAGCGGACGACGACCCCGTGTTGCCGTTCTTCGGGACCGACGGGGAACTCGACGCCGAACGGGCCCGCGAGGCGTTCCGTGAGGTCGGCTACCGATACGACGACGGCAAATTAGTGAAACAGTGATACATTCGTGATTCCGATTCGCGTCCTCGGACAGGTTGTCGCGGTCGTCCTCTGTTTGCTCGACGACACCGCCCCGCTTCGCCGGACCATCGTCGCGTACGGCGTCAACTACGGTCTCGGGGTCGTCTGTTACCTCGCGTTCATCGCCTACGGACCCCGAAACCTGATGCCCGAGTTAGTCGAGTCGCTCCTGTTCACGACGTATCCGGAGTACCAGTTAGTGACCAGCGAGGTCAACAGCAACACCAACGTCTTCCCGTCGCTACACACCTCGCTGTCGGTCACTGTTGCACTGCTCGCGGCCCAGACGCGAGACGTCTATCGCGGGTGGTGGTATCTGTCGGTGCCGTTGGCGGGGAGCGTCGTCGTCGCAACGATGTATCTCGGCATCCACTGGGGCATCGACGTGATTGCGGGGACGGGCCTCGCAGTCCTGAGCGGCTGGATCGCAAATCGGTTCGTCTCGGTCTCGGAGTGAGGCTCAGTCCGCGGCCTGTTCGTTGCCCCCGACCGCGTACTCGCGGGTCGCCTCGACCAGCGAGCGGCGATACTCGCTCTCGTCGGGGTCCGGCCCGAGCGACTTGAACCGGTGTTTGAACGCCGAGAGGCTGACCTCCGGCGCGTCGTTCGCGGCCGCGTGCGCGAGGTCGTAGAGTCGATGGTCCGAGTCCACGAGGTCGTGGCGCTCGACCAGCGCGAGCGCGAACGCGGCGTTGACCGCCGTAATCTCGGGGTCGGCCGTGCTGGTGATGCGAAGTCCGTCCCGACCGCCGGTCTGACCGTCTCGGGCGTCTCCGGGCCGGTCGGCGACCGCCGCGGCGAGTTCCGACTCCAGAAACGAGACCAGTTTGTCGGTCGGGCCGACTCGCAACGTGATGTCGTCGGCGTAGATGTCTTTCATGTGGTTGGCTATCTGATAGCAGTGAGCGACCAGCCTCCGTTCGACGGACTTCCCCGAGAGCGCCAGAAACAGGACCTCCTCGGTCGATTGGGTGTGAGAGGGGTGGGACTCCTCGTGGCGGGCCATGTGAGCGAACTCGTGGAGCGCGAGTTCCGGAGCCATCACGCTCGTCGCGGCCTGTCGGGAGATGTTCAACACGTGGTCGTCGGGGTGGGACGTCCACGTCCGTTCGTCGGGGTTCTCCCGGACGTGGACGTGGACTGGCGAGTCGAGGTCGTGTTCGGTCTCGAAGATGTCGCGGGCGCGGAGGAAGGGCGCGGCCGGACCGGGACCGTGGACGTGAACCTCCATGCGTATCTGTGACAAGGCTTCGACCGGTATGACTCTTGCGTTGGTTGCGGCGAGTTGCCGGTGCCTGTAGAGTTCCGAGGAGTTTCAGGCACCATCGAAGACCGATTTAATTTAGCCCATCTTGCCATGTGAATGGCTCACGCGGTCGCTCGCGGCGAAACACTACGCTTTTCAACTTCCTTCGGGTAGAAGACCCATAATGGGAAGACGAAAGAAGATCGTCGAACAGTGCGAGCGACTGATGGACAAACCGGAGAACATCCGGAACATCGCTATCGCTGCACACGTCGACCACGGGAAGACCACGCTGACCGACAACCTCCTCGCTGGCGCGGGCATGATCGCCGACCAAGGCGAAGCCACCCAGCTCATGATGGACACCGAGGAGGACGAGCAGGAGCGCGGTATCACCATCGACGCCGCGAACGTCTCCATGACCCACGAGTACGAGGACAAAGAACACCTCATCAATCTCATCGACACGCCGGGCCACGTCGACTTCGGTGGCGACGTGACCCGAGCGATGCGCGCCGTCGACGGCGCACTCGTGGTCGTGGACGCGGTCGAGGGCGCGATGCCCCAGACCGAGACCGTCCTGCGACAGGCGCTCCGAGAGGGCGTCAAGCCGACCCTCTTCATCAACAAGGTCGACCGCCTCATCTCCGAGCTTCAGGAGGGTCCCGAGGAGATGCAGCGCCGTCTCCTCAACGTCATCGACGACGTGAACGAGCTGATTCGCGGCATGACCGAGGAGATGGACGACGTCGAAGACTGGACGGTCTCCGTCGAGGAGGGCACCGTCGGCTTCGGGTCGGCCCTCTACAAGTGGGGCGTCTCGATGCCCTCGATGCAGCGTACCGGCATGGACTTCGGCGACATCATGGAGCTCGAACGCGCCGACAAGCGCCAAGAGCTTCACGAGCGGACGCCGCTCTCGGACGTCGTCCTCGACATGGTCTGTGAGCACTTCCCGAACCCCATCGACGCTCAGCCCCGTCGTATCCCGCGCATCTGGCGCGGCGACGACGACTCGGACCTCGCCGAGGGGATGCGTCTGGTCGACGAGGACGGCGAAGTCGTCCTGATGGTCACCGACATCGGTATCGACCCCCACGCCGGCGAAATCGCCGCGGGTCGCGTCTTCTCCGGCACGCTGGAGAAGGGCCAAGAACTCTACGTCTCCGGAACTGCGGGCAAGAACCGCGTCCAGAGCGTCGGCATCTACATGGGCGGCGAGCGCGAGGAGGTCGAGCGCGTCCCGGCCGGGAACATCGCGGCCGTCACCGGTCTCAAGGACGCTATCGCCGGTTCCACCGTCTCCAGCGTCGAGATGACGCCGTTCGAGTCCATCGAACACATCTCGGAGCCGGTCATCACGAAGTCCGTCGAGGCCAAGAACATGGACGACCTGCCGAAGCTCATCGAGACGCTCCGTCAGGTCTCCAAAGAGGACCCGACCATCCAGATCGAGATCAACGAGGACACCGGCGAACACCTCATCTCCGGGCAGGGTGAGCTTCACCTCGAAGTCATCACCCAGCGCATCGAGCGCAACCAGGGCATCCCGGTCAACACGGGCGAACCCATCGTCGTCTTCCGCGAAGCCATCCGGGAGCCGACCCAAGTCATCGAGGGTATCTCGCCGAACCGCCACAACCGGTTCTACCTCGAAGCCCGACCGCTCTCCGAGGAGATCACCGAGAAGATCAAGCTCGGCGACGTCTCGATGGACATGCCCGAGCAGGAGCGCCGTGAGGCGCTTCAGGAGGCGGGCATGGAGAAGGACCTCTCGCAGAACGTCGAACACATCCACGGGACCAACATCCTCATCGACGACACGAAGGGTATCCAGCACCTCAACGAGACGATGGAACTCGTCATCGAGGGCCTCGAGGAGGCGCTCGACGACGGTCCGCTCGCCGGCGAACCCGTGCAGGGGACGCTCCTGCGACTCGAAGACGCCAAGCTCCACGAGGACACCATCCACCGCGGTCCGGCACAGGTCATCCCTGCGGTCCGCAACGCGGTCCACAACGCCCTCGTGCAGGGTAAGGTCGCGCTGATGGAGCCGATGCAGGACGTGCGCATCGACGTGCCCAACGAGTACATGGGTGCCGCCTCCGGCGAGATTCAGGGTCGCCGTGGCCGCGTCGACGACATGTACCAAGAGGGCGACCTCATGGTCGTCGAGGGCATCGCGCCGGTCGACGAGATGATCGGCTTCTCGTCGGACATCCGGAGCGCCACCGAGGGCCGCGCCTCGTGGAACACCGAGAACGCCGGCTTCGAGGTCATGGCCGACAATCTCCAAGAGGAGACCATCATGGAGATTCGCGAGCGCAAGGGCATGAAGCTCGAACTGCCCGAAGCTATCGACTACTTCTAATCTTCCCACCGTTCTCTCCGTTCTGCGGTTTTCTCTCGTTGCGACGACTCATACCGACCCGGAGACGCTTCTGGCACTGCCTGACTTCGGTTTAGGTGGCGTATAATGAAGTCACTCGTTACCACACTTCTGTCCGTCCACGTCATGCTCTCGCTCGTCATCCTCCTGTGGGTCGCCGTCGTCGCGCTCCTGTGGTTCGGTCTCGTCGCGGCCGTCTGGGCGCTCGTGTCCGCTGGGACCGACCGCCCGCCGGAGGTATCGAAGACGCCGACCAACGAGTAGTCTCCCGCCGCTCGTTCCGCCGGTAGCGACGCCATCGCTCCGGTTTGGCTCTCGCGGCCCGCTTCTTCGTCTCTCCTCGTCGTTTCCCTCGCTCGTCGTCCCTCCTCCGTCGGTCCGGCGCGGCGGGGTCGTCCGCGTCGGCTACCGCTGGCCGCGGAGGACGACCTCGGCGTCGCAGACCGGACAGGTAGTCCGCTCGCTCGCGTCGAACGTCGAACGACAGAACGCGCAGACGTGTCGGTCGGGTTCGGTCCGGTCGTCGTCGGTCGGGAGAGTGGTGGTCATCGGTTCGTCACGCACGACGCTTCTATCGAGTATTGTTATACAGCACCTAGTCATACGTTAGCACATGTATTCGATGGGTACCGACTGGTCGCCCCGTTCGGTCCGACCCGTCGAAACGGGGCCGCACTATTTGGGAACGACTGAAGCCTTATGCTCGCCCGCGAGTGAGACAACGAGTAACGATGAGTGACGACACGAGCGCTACCGACCCGCGGGCCTACACGGTCCGACTCGAACTAGTCGACGAACCCGGCGAGCTGTTGGGCGCGCTCGAACCGATCGCGGCCAACGGCGGCAACCTGCTCTCGGTGTTCCACGAGCGCGGGTCGCTCACCCCGCGGGGTCACATCCCCGTCGAAGTCGACTTGGAGTGTCCGCCCGACCGCTTCGATGCCATCGTCTCGGGACTCCGCGAGGCTGGCGTCAACGTGATTCAGGCGGGCGCGGAACGCTACGGCGAGGAGGTCACGGTTCTCCTCGTCGGCGACGTCATCGAGAGCGACCTCTCGGACACGCTCTCGTCCATCGAGTCGAAGGCCGACGCCTCGGTCTCTGACGTGTCGCTGTCGGCACCCGGCGGCACCAGCGAAGTAGCGAGCGCCCGCCTCCGACTGGCGGCCGAGACCGGCGCGACCGGCGAGGTCGTCGGCGCGGTCCGGGACGTCGCCGACAGCAAGGAGTTGCGCGTGGTCGAACCCCTGACGGAACTGGAGGGGTCCGCGTGAAGCTGGCAGTGCTGGGCGCTGGCGCGGTCGGCCGGTCGGTCGCGGACCTCGCGGGCGAGTACGGCCACGAAATTACGGCGCTGGCCGACTCGACCAGCGCCGCGGTGGACGCCGAGGGCATCGACGTGGCGGCCGCGCTCGCCGAGAAGGAGAACGTAGGTCGGGTCGGGTCGGCCGCGCCCGAGGACGCCCTCGACACCGACTACGACGTACTGGTCGAGGCGACGCCGACGACGCTCGGCGACGCCGAACCCGGATTCGGGCACGTTCGCGCGGCGCTCGAGGCCGACCGCCACGTCGTGCTGGCGAACAAGGGACCGGTCGCCGAACGCTACGCCGACCTCCGGGAACTGGAGCGCGACAGCGATGGCCGCGTCCGGTTCGAGGCGACGGTCGGCGGCGCGATTCCGGTCCTCTCGACGGTCGAGAGCTACGGTCCGGACACCATCTCGGCCGCGCGCGGCGTCCTCAACGGGACCGCGAACTTCGTCCTCTCTCGGATGGCCGCCGAGGGGTTGGGCTACGAACACGTCCTCGCGGAGGCCCAAGACCTCGGCGTCGCGGAGGCCGACCCCTCTTTCGACGTGAACGGGACCGATGCGGCGCTCAAGTGCGTCATTCTGGCGAACGTCCTGGGTAACCGGGAGTACTCGCTCGACGACGCCGAGGTCGAGGGCATCGCTGAACTGCCGGGCAACGCGCTCGAACTCGCGGGCGAAGACGGTCGGACCGTCCGACTCATCGGCGAGGCGACGCCCGACGGAGTCCGGGTCGGCCCGCGACTCGTCCCCGAGAACGGCACGCTGGCGGTCTCGGGGACGCGAAACATCGTCCAACTGGAGACCGACCACGCGGGCCGACTCAACCTGAGCGGTCGGGGCGCGGGCGGTCCGGAGACCGCGACCGCAGTCCTCGCGGACGTGAACAGACTCGGAGAGTAATCGAACGTCTCCGAGAAGAGACTGTTCCAATTGGAGGCTTCGGTGTCGCTCCGCTCGAATTCCGGTCGGTCGGCCGGAATCGTGAGACAGTCTAGCAATAAACGCGGGACGGCGTCGGGGTCGCCAGCATAGCGTATCGAAATGGTTTTAACTGCTTCTGCCAAAAGATAGCGACAGAGCGCGTCTGCGCGTGAGATACAAATGAGCGAAGACAAACCGCACCAGAACTTGGCCATCATCGGCCACGTTGACCACGGGAAGAGTACGCTGGTCGGGCGCCTCCTCTACGATCGACACCGACGATTACTACTTCACTATCGTCGACTGTCCGGGCCACCGCGACTTCGTGAAGAACATGATTACGGGCGCCTCGCAGGCCGACAACGCGGTCCTCGTCGTCGCGGCCGACGACGGTGTCGCGCCCCAGACTCAGGAGCACGTCTTCCTGGCCCGTACCCTCGGTATCAACGAACTCATCGTCGGTGTCAACAAGATGGACATCGTCGACTACGAGGAGGCCAAGTACAAGGAGGTCGTCTCCGAGGTCACCGACCTGCTCAATCAGGTCCAGTTCGGCACCGAGGACGCGAGCTTCATCCCGATTTCCGCCTTCGAGGGCGACAACATCGCCGAGGAGTCGGAGAACACCGACTGGTACGACGGCGAAATCCTCCTCGAGGCCCTCAACGGTCTCGAAGAGCCCGAGCCGCCGACGGAGGCCGACCTGCGCCTCCCGATTCAGGACGTCTACACCATCTCCGGCATCGGTACCGTCCCCGTCGGACGTATCGAGACGGGTATCCTGAACACCGGCGACAACGTCAGCTTCCAGCCCAGCGACGTGGGCGGCGAGGTCAAGACCATCGAGATGCACCACGAAGAGGTGCCCAAGGCCGAGCCCGGTGACAACGTCGGATTCAACGTCCGCGGCATCGGTAAGGACGACATCCGCCGTGGCGACGTCTGTGGCCCCGCCGACGACCCGCCGTCGGTCGCCGAGACGTTCCAGGCCCAGATCGTCGTGATGCAGCACCCGAGCGTCATTACGGACGGTTACACGCCGGTCTTCCACGCCCACACGGCACAGGTCGCGTGTACCATCGAATCCATCGACAAGAAGATGGACCCCTCGTCGGGCGAGGTCGCCGAGGAGAACCCCGACTTCATCCAGTCCGGCGACGCCGCGGTCGTCACGGTCCGACCGCAGAAGCCGCTCAGCATCGAGCCGTCCAGCGAGATTCCGGAACTCGGCAGCTTCGCCATCCGCGACATGGGTCAGACCATCGCGGCTGGCAAGGTCCTCAGCGTCAACGAGCCATAACGCATGCAGCAAGCACGCGTCCGACTGGCGGGAACCAGTCCCGAAGACCTCGACGACATCTGCGACGATGTCCGCGAAATCGCCAACAAGACCGGCGTTTCGCTCTCGGGACCCATCCCGCTTCCGACCAAGACGCTGGAAGTTCCCACCCGCAAGTCCCCCGACGGTGAGGGGACCGCGACGTGGGAGCACTGGGAGATGCGCGTCCACAAGCGTCTCATCGACATCGACGCCGACGAACGCGCGCTCCGACAGCTCATGCGGATTCAGGTTCCGAACGACGTGAGCATCGAGATCGTCCTCGAGGACTGAGGGCCGTTCCGGTCCTGTCAGTTCGAGGGTTCGCACTCGACCCCGCCGTTCGACCGGCGGAAACTTCTCCATTTCTTCGCTTTCGATAGCCGCGCACGCGCGACGCTCCCCGGTCTTTTTGACCGGCCCGGACGCTCGCCGTCGGCCTGTTCGCGCTCGGCCCCTCCGTCTCGGCCAAGCCGTGGACGTTACTCGTGAGCGTCTACGCCCACGCGGGCGTCGGCCACCTCGTCTCGAACGCGGTCGTCCTCGTGTTGGTCGGTCTCGCCGTCGAGCGCGTGACGACGACGCTCCGATTCCACATCTTCTTCGCGTCGGTCGGCATGCTCGCCGGACTCGCGCAGGTGGCGTTCTCGGGCGTCTTCGGTCGCGGGAGCATGGTCCTCGGCGCGAGCGGTGCCGTCTTCGGGTTGTTGGGGTATCTGCTGGCGGGGAACCCGCTCACCGACGCGATTCTCGGTCGGCTCCCGCTGGGCGGTCGGGCGCGCGTCGGGGTGCTCCTCGTGCTGGCCGGAGTCGTGACGCTGTTCACGGCTTCGCCCGGCGTGGCGCTGGTCGCGCACTTCACCGGGTTCGCGCTCGGCGCGGCGGCCGGGCGCGCCCGGCTTCTGCGCGTGTGAGGCGCCGGACCGCGAGACCGTGGGGAACACTCACCACCACGCCCGCGTCGAAACATAAGCTTCTAATAAGTGGGCGCGCTACGAACTATTGCGTTCGCGGGCTCGTAGATCAGCGGTAGATCGCTTCCT
>SDGW01000505.1_pt1 | contig 16362 bp, 18 predicted proteins | sample 2873831 | NCBI WGS metagenome assembly SDGW01 (sample SAMN08132700, study PRJNA421101) | hypersaline lake metagenome | isolation source: celular fraction 0.22 microns magnesium sulfate-rich crust from ephemeral... | place: Spain: Penahueca Lagoon, Toledo | collected 2011-07
CTCGCTAACTGACCACCACACCACACACCAATGCCATCCATCGACGACGTCACCGACGCACCAGACGAACTGTCCGACGAGAGAGCCGAGTCCCTGCTCGAGGAAGCCGACGAAGTGCAGGACATGATGGGCGAGGTCTGCCCGTACCCGCAGGTCGAGGCGAAGAAGGGCCTCCAGTCGCTGTCCGCGGGCGACCTCCTCGTCCAGGAGACCGACCACGTCCCGTGCACGGAGAACGTCCCGCGCGCCGTCGGCGACGACGCCGACGCCCGCGTCTGGCGCAGCGGCGACGGCGTCTACCGCATCTACCTCGAGAAGCAATGAGCCGGGACGTCGACACCGTCGCCCCCGAGGCGGTCCGCGAGCGCCTCGAGTCCGGCGAGGACGACTTCGACCTCGTGGACATCCGCGAGGGCGACGCCTACGAGGACGGCCACCTGCCGGGCGCCGAACACCTCCCCGTCGAGGAACTGGAGGACGTGGTCGACGAGCGCGACTGGGACGACGAGGTCGTGGTCTACTGTTACGTCGGCGAGACGTCCGTGCAGGCGGCGCGGCTCGTCGAGGAGTACGGGAACGCCGACGCGGTCGCGAGCATGGACGGCGGCTACGAGGCGTGGGCCGAAGCGGTCGAGCCGTTCGCGACCGCCGACTAGCTGCGCGTCTGACGCAAGAACTATGCACGCGGCGACCCCCTCTCACGCCCATGGGCTTCATGGACAAGATTCTCGGCGGAGCCGGGGGTTCCACCGAGGATTACGTCGAACTGGACATCGACGACTTCGACACCGAGGGTAGCGAGGCGAGCGTCACCGTCTACATCGCCGAAATCGACGGCCAGGAAGACGTCATCGCCATCAAGGACGCCGTCTACGACGGCGACATGGTCATCGCGGACATCACGCGGCTCCGCACGGAGGACCGCACGGTCGAGCACGTCGTCGACGAGCTCCGGCAGGTCGCCCAGGAGGTCGGCGGCGACATCGTCCAGAAGGGCGACGACCAGCTCATCGTCGTGCCGAACGGCATCGCCATCAGCCGCTCGAAACTCAACCGCCACTAGGCGGTCGTCGCTTCCCGGAAGAAACGCGGTCGTTTTACGCGACGTCGTCGGGCGCGTCCGGGTCGTCCTCGACGGCGCGCTTCATCGAGTCGCGGCGGGACTTCGCGTCACGGCCGGTCGCTTCGAGGAGGAAGTCGTTTTTCGCGTCGACGGCGTCGGCCGCGGCCTCGGCGTCGCCGTCCGCGATGACTTCCTCGGCGGGACGCTCTTCGAAGTCGACCGCGAGCTTGTCCTTCTTCCCGGAGTACTCGACGGCGCCGGCGGTGACGCGCTTGAAGACCGGGTTGTCGGGGTCGGCGACGACGTAGAGGTCGCTGCCCTTGTACTCCTCGGTGCCAGAGACCTCTCCGAAGTAGTCCTCGATCTCCGCCTCGAGGTCCGGCATCCGCTCCTCGAGGTACTCGCCGCGTCGCATCTTGTACTCCTTCATGGACGCGAGAAAGACAGCGAGGGGTTTAACGGCTTCGTCACCGGTCTTCGGCCAGGTAGCCGCGCCGGCACTCCGGGCAGATGTCGCCCGCCCGCAGACTGGAGCCCGCGGCGTACTGCTCGAAACCGCACTCGGGGCAGTACAGCGCGAAGTCGAGTTCGTCGGTCGACTCGTCGTTGTCGAGCGGACCGGCGCTCGTGAAGCCGGTGTCGGCCTCCACGGCCTCGTCTCCCTCGCCGGCGAACTCGAACGTCGAGTCCGCTTCCTCGGCGGCCGCGAACTCCGCGTCGGCGTCCGCGGTCGCGTCGAAGCCCTCGTCCTCGCCGTCCGCCTCCGGCCACTCGCCACGGGCGCGGTCGGCGTCGGCCGTCTCCGCGGACGCGGACTGCTGGCCCGCCGGCTCGGACTGCGTCGGCTCCGGTTCGGGCTCGGGTTCGGAGCCGGCGTCGACGACTTCCGCGTCGTCCTCGACGGGGTCCGGCTCCGGCTCGGCCTCCGGCTCCTCGGGCTCGTCCCACTGGTCGCTGCCCGGTTCGTCGGCGGCGTCGTCCTCGAGGATGACCGCGTCGTCGGCGTCGGGCTCGCCGCCCAGCGAGTCGTCGGTGTCCATCCCGGCCTCGGCCTGCTCGATGGCGTCCGTCGCCGACGTGAACGCGCCGCCCGACGAGTCAGTCGTGGAGGCGTCCGCGTCGGCGGCCGTCGCGGGCTCTCGCCCCGAGTCGACTGTGGTCGTCGCGTCGGTGGCGTCCGAGGACCCGTCGGCGTCCTCGTGGTGTTCCGGCTGGAGCGACCGGACTTCCGTGTTCTCCGTGGTGACCTTCTCGGAGCCGCAGCGCGCGCACTCCTTAAGCTCGCGCTCGGTCACGACCACTTCCTCACCGCGCTCCTCGCGGTCCCGCTCGACGAACGCCTCGCCGTAGTCGTGTCCGAGCAGGGAGCACCTGAGACCCATTAGGGAGGCAGTATCCGAGCCAGCGGCAAAAGGCTACCGCTCGGGGATACTGCTAAGGCGCCGGCTGCCGTCCGCCGACGTATGCACGTCAAACCCGAGTACCGCGACCGCGGGGAGACAGAGGTAGCGGTGCTCGACGCCCTCGTCGACCGGCCGAGCGAGGGGATGACGCTGTTCGAGCTGCGTTCGCACGTCGACGCCGACATCGACGCCCTGGAGGACGCGCTCGGGTCCCTGAAAGCCGACGACCTCATCGACGCCGAGGAGAACGACGGCCGCACCGTCTTCAGGGCCGACGACCGCGTGTTCCCGGACGAGGACGAGCCCGAGGAGCCGTCGATCCTCGACGAGATCCGCCGGCGAATCGGGCTGTAAACCCAGTGGGTTTACCCGCACGAGCACCGACTCTCAGCCAATGACAGTCGTCAGGGAACGCCACGAGGACCACGGCGCGTCGTTCCGCGAGGTCGCGGGGCGCGCGCTCCCGGAGGAGTACGGCCGCCCCGAGCGCACGCACCGCGCGGTGCGCAACGTCGTCGGCATCACCGAGCACGCCTTCGACGTGGTCGTCGTCGAGGGCGAAGACCGCCACGAGTTCGTCGACGACACCGTCACGAACCGCGTCCCCACGGAGGACGGCGAGGGCGTCTACGCGCTCCTGCTGGACCCGCAGGGCCGGATTCGCGCGGACTGCTACGTGTTCGCGACCGGCGACAGCCTGCTCGTGTTCTTCCCGGCGGGCGAGGGCGAAGCAGTCGCCGAGGAGTGGAGCGAGCGGACGTTCGTCCAGGACGTCGACGTCGAGCACGCGACCGACCGTTTCGGCGTGTTCGGCGCGCACGGACCGAAGGCCACGGAGAAGATCGCGAGCGTGCTCGGCGGCGCCAGCCCGCCCGAGGAACCGCTGCGCTTCGTTCGCGGGTCGATGGAGGAGGGCGTGACGGTCATCCGCGACGACGACCTCGCGGGCGAGGAGGGCTACATCGTCGTCTGCGCGGCCGCCGACGCCGGCCCCGTCTTCGAGACGCTCGTCGTGCGCGGGCTGAACGCCACGCCGTTCGGCCGGCGGACGTGGGAGACGCTCACGCTGGAAGCCGGGACGCCGCTGTTCGCCACCGAACTGGAGGGGCGAATCCCGAACGTCCTCGGCCTCGGCAACGCCGTCGACTACGAGAAGGGCTGTTTCGTCGGGCAGGAGGTCGTCTCGAAGGTGCAGAACAGGGGGCAGCCGAGCAGCCGACTGGTCGGGCTCGTCTCGGAGGAACTCCCCGAGGCGGGCGTGGCAGTCACTCGGGACGGCGACGACGTCGGCGAGATTACGCGCGCGGCCGTCAGCCCGCTGCGCGAGCGACCAGTCGCGTTCGCGGAAGTCGACTACGGCGTCAGCGACGGCAGCCTGACTGTCGAGACGGAGGACGGCAACGTGTCTGCGGAGGTCTCGGACCTGCCGTTCGTGGACTGCACCGGCCAGTCGGCGCGCATCCCGGCCTACGACGGTTCAGCGGAGTAACGCCCGGAGCTGTTCCGCCGAGAAGAGGCTCGTCGGCTGGTCCATGTGGACGCCGATTTCGCCCTCGAACAGCCGCATTCCCGCGCGCTGCACCGGCTGAGGCGCAGAGTACCCGCGGCGGACGAGGTGGCCCAGTTGGATGTCGCGGCCGAGTTCGTCCCGCCACGCGTCCTCGTAGCTGGTGAGCGTGGTCGGCCGGTCGGGGTCGATTTCGCGCGCGGCGCAGTCCGCGGCCGTCATCCCGTAGAGGATGCCGCCGCCCGTGAACGGCTTCGTCTGGCCGGCCGCGTCCCCGAGCAGGAACCCGCGCGTGCTCGTGACAGTCTCGGGCGGCCCGATAGGGATGACGCCCGAGCAGCGGTGCTCGATTTCGACGCCGTAGTCCTCGACGAGCGCGTCGAACAGCGCCGGCACGTCCTCGCCGGGCGCGGCCGCGAGCCCGTACTCGACGCCGCCCTCGCCGCGGGGGATGCGCCACGCGAAGAACTCCGGGACGGTGAGGTGGACGTCCACGAAGCGCTCGTGGTCGGGTTCGGGGTCGAACGCGAGCGCGCCGTGCAGGAACTCGTCCGGGTCGGGGAGGCCGAGGGCGTCCCGGACGCGCGAGCGCGGGCCGTCGCTGCCCGCGACCATCTTCGCGGTCACGTCGAACGTCTCCTCGGGCCCGCGCACAGTGAGCTCGACGCGGTCGTTGAACTCGGAGACCGCCGTCACGGTGTGCTGTTCGCGGACGTCCGCGCCGGCGTCCCGCGCCGCGTCCGCGAGCACCTTGTCAAGTTGCACGCGGTCAACCGCGTTCGAAATCGGCTCGTCCTTGTAGAACGGGTGGGCTTCGGAGTCCGCGCCGCCGAGGTGGAAGCGCGCGCCGTGGATGGCGTTCTGGAACAGCTCCTCGCGGGCGTCCTCCGGGACACCGCCAGAACTCTCCGAGTTCTGCCGAGCTCCAGAATCCCGGGATTCTGGAACGTAGTCCCAGACGTCGAGGCTGACGTGCCCCGAGCACGCCAGCGGCTTCCCGAGTTCACCCTGCTCGAAGGCGACCACGTCGTAGCCGCGTTCGGCCGCGCGGCGCGCGAACCGCGCACCCGCGGGTCCGACGCCGACGACCGCGAAGTCGTACATCGACGCTACGTACGACGGCCGGAAGAAAGAGCCTTCCCCTCAGTAGCCGAGCGTCTCCTCGACGAGCACGACGGTCGTGCGACCCTCGGTGCCCTCCTGGCGGTAGACGAGCTCCTTGGAGGGGTAGCTCCCGACGCCGTAGGCCTCCTGGGCGCGCTCGTTCTCGAACTCGTAGGCGTACTCGTGGAGGCGCTCGCGGGCGGCCTCGACGTCCTCGACGACCTTGTTCACGCCCGCGACGAGCAGGAGGTTCTTGGCGGCGAACGGGTACGCGCCGACGCGGCTCCCGGAGAGGTCCGCGGCGACGAGCGCGCCGTCCTCGCGAGCGATGCCGTTCACGCTGCCGAGGAAGTAGTCCGCCGCCTGGGCGTCACGGCGAGCGGCGTCGCGTTCCTCGTCGTCGTCGATGCTCCAGACCTCGGCCGCGAGGTTCTCCCAGTCGTGGTCGTCCCCGTGCAGGAACTCGTCGAACCCGACCTCTTCGAGGGTCGTGGAGTGGCCGTTCATCACGGACGCGCCCGCCGGAATCTCGTCGACGAGCGCGTCGAGGGCGGCCTCGGCGTCCTCGACGACCTCGACCTCGAAGCCGCTCGCTTCGAGGTTCTCGACGGCTTCCGCGAGCTCGTCGTCGCTCGGGTGGCTGTCCCAGTCGTCGTCCACTTCCACGTCGTCTACGTAGTCCGCTTTCGTCTGGTCGCTCACACGGGAGTACAGTCGCTACCGGGAAAAGAGCCTGCGCCCACCGGCGAGTCGCGCCCGAACGAGTTACCCGCGCGTCACTGGGTTCGCGGAGAGTCACCACCAGTCGAGCGACCGGTTCCGTCGCTCGAGGTACGCCGGGTCGAGCAGGTCGGGGCCGACGTCGACGCGTTCGCCGTCCCGAGCGAGGAGCGTTCGCTCCAGGTGGTCGCTGTCCGTCTCGAACGACGGCGCGACGTGCAGGCGGAAGTCGGCGTCGAGCGTGTACAGTTCCGCGTCGAACGCCGCGTGGTGGGTCTTGTCGAGCGCGACGACGTTGCCCGGGTCCGTGCGCAGCGACTCGTGGTCGCTCCACGACAGCACGTGTGCGACGTCGAGCAGTTGGGGGTGGTCGACGCCAGAGATCAAACACTCGGTGTCGTACCGCGAGAGGACGGCCTCGCGGAACGCCGTCGGCAGCGAGCGCGACCCCACTGTCGTCTCGTACTCGCTGGCCTCGTACTGCCAGTCGTCCCCGGCTGTCGCCTCGCTACCGAGCGGCTCTGCCGTCTCACCCAATTCGAGAATCCGGTAGGTGCCGTCGCCGTCCACGAACGCGACCTCCCCGCGGTCGCCGAGCTGCTGGAGCACCTGCCGGAGCTTCGCTTCCCGGTTGTGGTTGTCGGGGAACTCCTCGCGGAGCACCGGCCCCAGCTGGTCGTACAGCTCCTGTAGTTCGACGACTCGCCACCCGGTGTCGTCGCGGTACCGAGCGAGCTCCCGGCGGACGACGCGGCGCCATCGTGACATGGCCCCGTTTCGGATCGCCCGATCTAAAGTGTTCGGCGGCAGCCCGCCAGCGGCCTGGCGCGAGCATCCGCAAGCGAGCGGTCCAACGGACCCGAGCGAAGCAGTTCACTCGCGGCTTCGCCGCGAGGCCGACGACTGAGGGGAGTGAACGGAGTGAACGAACCGAAGGAGGAGTGCTTTTTCCGCAAGTTTTTGCCGAACGAGGCGCGGCGAAGCCGTGCCTCGTGCAGCGCAAAAAGTGCGTTCTAGTCGTCGTCCGCGGTGGGAGCGGCCTGCTCGTCGGCGGCTGGCTTCTCGCGGTCGCTTCGCGGCCCCTCTAAGTCGACGCGCGGGAGCTTGTCGCGGAGGTAGCGGCCGGTGTGGCTGTCGTCGTCGCGCGCGACCTCCTCGGGGGTGCCGCTGGCGACGAGGTCGCCGCCGTGCTCGCCGCCCTCGGGGCCGAGGTCGACGACGTGGTCGGCGTTCTTCACGAGGTCGAGCTCGTGCTCGATGACGACGACGGTGTTGCCGCGGTCGGTGAGCCGCTGGAGCACCTCGATGAGCTTGCGCTCGTCGGCGCTGTGGAGGCCCGTGGTAGGCTCGTCGAGCAGGTAGAGGGTGTCGCCGGAGTCCTTCTTCCCGAGCTCCTCGGCGAGTTTGACGCGCTGGGCTTCGCCGCCGGAGAGGGTCGTCGACGGCTGGCCGAGCTTCATGTAGTCGAGGCCGACGTCCATCAGGAGCTTGAGGCGGCGGCCGAGGCGGCTGTCCGCCTCGAAGAACTCGTAGGCCTCCTCGACGCTCATGTCGAGGACGTCCGCGATGGTCGCGTCCTTGAACGTGACGTCGAGGGTCTCGTCGTTGTAGCGGTCGCCGCCGCACTCCTCGCAGGGGACGTGGACGTCCGAGAGGAAGTTCATCTCGATCTTCTGCGTGCCCTGCCCGCCGCAGGCCTCACACCGGCCGCCCTTGACGTTGAACGAGAAGCGCCCCTTCTCGTAGCCGCGCTGTTTCGCGAGCTTGGTCTCGGCGAACTTCTCGCGGATGTAGTCGAAGACGCCGGTGTACGTCGCGGGGTTCGAGCGGGGTGTGCGGCCGATGGGGGACTGGTCGATGAGCCGCACCGTCTCGATGTTGTCGAGGCCCTCGATGGCGTCGTGGTCGCCGGGGTCGACGCTGGTGTTGTCGTTCATCTCGCGGGCGAGGCCCTTGTAGAGGATGTCGTGCATCAGCGTGGACTTCCCGGAGCCCGAAACACCTGTGATAGCGGTGAACGCGCCGATAGGCAGGTCGACGTCGAGGTCGCGGAGGTTGTGCTGGCGCGCGCCCTCGATGGTGATAGTGTCCTCCCAGTCGCGGCGCTCCTCGGGGACGGGAATCTGCTCGCGACCCGCGAGGTAGTCGCCGGTGATGGAGTCCTCGGCTGCCATCAGGTCTTCGACGTCGCCGTTCGCGACGACGTCGCCGCCGTGGCGGCCCGGCCCGGGACCCATGTCCACGACGTTGTCCGCGCGCCGCATCGTCTCCTCGTCGTGCTCGACGACGACGAGCGTGTTCCCGAGGTCCCGGAGCTCCGCTAAGGTGTTCAGAAGGCGGTCGTTGTCGCGCTGGTGGAGGCCGATGGATGGCTCGTCGAGGACGTACAGGACGCCCACGAGCCCGGAGCCGATCTGGGTGGCGAGGCGGATGCGCTGGCTCTCGCCGCCGGAGAGCGTGGAGGCCTCGCGGTCGAGCGTGAGGTACTCGAGGCCGACCTCGGTCATGAAACCGAGGCGCGCGCGGATCTCCTTGAGGATCTCCTCGGCGATCTTGCGGTCGCGGGCGTCGAAGCGCTCCTCCATCCCCTCGAAGTGTTCGAGCGCGTCCCCGATGCTCATGCGGTTGACCTCGGTGATGGGCGTGCCGTCGACGAGCACCGCGCGGGACTCGGGCTTCAGGCGCGTGCCGTCACACGCGGGGCACGTCGTGACGGACATGTACTCCTCGATGTGGTCGCGGGTGCTGTCGGAGTCGGTCTCGACGTAGCGGCGTTCGAGGTTCGGGATGACGCCCTCGAAGGGCTTCTCCTTGCGGCGCACGCCGTTTTTCGTGTTGCGCTTGAAGACGACGTCCTCGTCGGTGCCGTAGAGGAACGCTCGCTGGACGTCCTCGTCGAGGTCCTCGAACGGCGTGTCGAGTCCGATGCCGAAGTGCTCGGCCACCGCGTCAAGCCGCGTCTGGTAGTACGAGCGGTTGTAGCTCCACGCCTCGAAGACGTGCTTGACGGGCTTGCTCTCGTCGACGACCACGAGGTCCTCGCTGACCTCCTTCGTGTTCCCGATGCCCTCACACTCCGGGCACGCGCCGTGCGGGCTGTTGAAGGAGAACGAGCGCGTCTCGATTTCGCTGATGTCGATGCCGCAGTGCGTACAGGCGAGGTCCTCGCTGAACTCCACGACGAGGCGCTCGTCGTCGTCCTCGTCGGCGAGATCGCCCGTCGAGCGCGCCGTGGCACCGCCGAGTTCGAGGTCGTCGGCGGCGTCGGGAACGACGACTTTCAGGACGCCGTCGGCCTCCTCCAGGACGGTCTCGACGCTGTCGGTGATTCGGGAGCGGTTGTCCTCGCTGACGACCACGCGGTCGACCACGACGTCGACCGTGTGGTCGTAGTTCTCGTCTAACTCGGGGCGGTCGTACGCGAGGTCGTACGCCTCGCCGTCGACCTCAACGCGGGAGTAGCCCTCGCTGACGAGCTCGTCGAAGCGGTCCTCGAAGGCGCCCTTCTGGTCGCGGACGACCGGCGCCGCGATCTTCGCCTTCGTGCCCTCGGGGAGTTCGAGGATGCGGCGGACCATCTGCTGGGCGGACTGCTCGCCGACCTCCCGTCCGCACTCCGGGCAGTGCGGGACGCCGACGCGGGCGTACAGCAGGCGCAGGTAGTCGTGGAGTTCGGTGACCGTCCCTACGGTCGACCGAGGGTTGTTCGCGGCGTTCTTCTGGTCGATGCTGATGGCGGGCGAGAGGCCCTCCACGGACTCGACCTGGGGCTTGTCCATCTGCCCGAGGAAGTTCCGGGCGTACGCCGAGAGGCTCTCGATGTACCGGCGCTGGCCCTCGGCGTAGATCGTCTGGAAGGCCAGCGACGACTTTCCCGACCCGGAGAGGCCGGTCACCACGTTCAGCGACTCTCGTGGGATCTTCACGTCGAGGTCGTCGAGGTTGTTCTCCTCGGCCCCGCGGACCTCGATGTAGTCATCGCTCATTAGGAGTCTTTTACCGCGCACAGGGGTGAAGGTTTGTCGGTCGCGGTGACCGACAGAACCCTTTTGTCCGAGCGCGACGCGCCCGAAAGCGGCCCGTTACCCTGGGCACAGCGGGCGGGGTTAGGCGTCGCCGAACGCCGCCCGGACGTCGCCGGCGACGTCCGCGACCGCCTCGTGGGCGCGGTCGAGGTCCGGCGCGGACAGCATCGTCGCGAAGCCGTGAATCACGTCCTCGTACTCGACGTGGCGCGTGGGAACGCCGTCGGCGGCGAGCTGGTCGGCGTACCGCCGGCCGCCGTCGCGGAGCGGGTCGAACCCCGCGGTGAGCACGGTCGCGGGCGCGACTCCCGAGAGGTCGCAGGCGTTCGTCGGGTCCGCGTAGGGGTTGCGCTCGTGAATCTCGGAGCCGTAGTAGCACTCACGGAACCACCGGAGGTCGTCCTCGGCGAGCACCTTCCCGGCGTGTTCGCGGACGGACGCCTGGTCTTCCTCGACGCCGACGCCCGGGTACAGCAGGTACTGGTAGTCGACGTCGGGGCCGTCTCGCTCGGCGGCCATCAGCGCCGCGACGGCCGCGAGCGTCCCGCCCGCGGAGTCCCCGACGACCGCGAGGTCGCCCGTGCCGGCGAGCGCGTCCGGGTTGTCGGCCGCCCATTCGAGCGCGGCGGACGCGTCCTCGACGGCGGCCGGGAACGGGTGCTCGGGAGCCAGCCGGTAGTCGACGGACACCACGACGCAGCCGCTCTCGCGGGTGAGGTGCCGACAGAACAGGTCGTGGGACTCGATGCTCCCGAGCACGAACCCGCCCCCGTGGTAGAAGACGACCGTCGGGAACGGACCGCCGCCCTCGGGCCGGTAGAGCCGGACGCGGAGGTCGCCGTCCGGCCCGGGAATCGAGCGGTCGACGACGCGCCCGACCGCCGGCGGGTCGCGGTTCTGCCACCAGCTCGACGCCCGCATCAGCAAGCGTAGCGGCCGCACGCCGACGCGTCGCAGCGACGACAGCGGGAGCTTCTCGCGGCGTTCGAGCGCCGCCGCGGCCTGCGGGTGGAGGTCGTCGTCCATACGTGACAGTCGCGTGACGCCAGCAAAAAAGTCGGGCCGCCGGCAGCGCTCACTCCGCGACGTCGACGGCCTCCGCGTCAGCGAGGTCGCGTAGGCGCTCGGGCTCGATCGGCCAGACGGCCGTCGGCGTGCCGGCGGCCGCCCACACCTGGTCGTGGTCGAGGAGCGTGTCGTCCAGCAGGACGGGAACGCCCGTCGCGTGGCAGATTGGCGGCACGCCCCCGATGCTCCAGCCGGTCGCCTCCTTCACCTCGTCGGCCTCCGCCATCCGGGCGTCGCTGGCGTCCCGGTAGACCGCGACCTTCTCGAGATCCACGCGGTTCGCGCCGCTGGTCACCACGACGACCGGCTCGTCGTCCGCGACCACGACGATGCTGGACGCGATCTGCGCGACGTCGCAGCCGACCGCGTCGGCCGCGTCCACCGCGGTCTTCGTCCCCTCGTCGAACTCGTGGACGTCCACGTCGACGCCGTACTCCTCGCGCGCCCGCTCGACGAACTCCGCGGCTCGCTCGTGCATGTCCCGGCGTGACTGAGCGCGGGAGCAAAGGTGTACCGTTCGACGCAACGCGGCGACACAGGTGGGTTCTTCCGTGCGAGCGCGGTACCGGACGCCATGGCATCGGATTCGGTGCTCGCCCGACTGCTCCCCGTCGTCGGGACCGCGTACCTCGTCTACCTCGCGCTACAGCCGCCGCCCGCGCGCTGGGTCGGGCTCGGCTGTCTCGCCGTCGTCGTGCCGTTCCTCGCCGGCTGGGTGCTCGGGAACGTCTTCGGCGTCGGGCCGTGGAGCGACGACTGAACGAACCGCTCGCTGCGCTCGTGGACGCCCCATACCCTTACACGTCCTCCGGCAGCCACCCGCCGTCCACGTACCTTTTTTCGCCTCGGGTGTCCTCGCTCCCGCTGGTCGCTTCGAGCACCACTCGGCGCAAAAATCTACGTTAAAAAGACCTGCCTCCGCGGGGCGGAGCCCCGCTCCGGCAGTGAACCGCTCGCTTCGCTCGCGGATGCTACACGTCTTCCAGCAGCCACCCACCGTCCACTTCCACGTCCTACACGCACCTTTTTGCGGCGCTCGCCGTTACACGGCTCGCGCCGCAAAAATCTGCACCAAAAAACCGCTACACGTCTTCCGGCAGCCACCCACCGTCCACTTCCACGTTCTCCCCGGAGATGTAGTCCGATGCTTCGTCGCAGAAGAACCGGACCGCCTGCGCGACGTCGTCGGTCGAGGCCCAGCGGCCGCGCGGGGCGTCCTCGGGGAACTCGTCGGACGTCTCGACGACGTACGGGGAGACGGCGTTGACCGTGATGCCGTCGTCCTGGGTGTCGGCGGCGAGCATCCGCGTGAACATCAGCACGCCCTGCTTGGCGGCGAAGTACGGGAAGTTCTTCGGGGAGACCAGGCCCTTCTCGGAGGACGCGTACCCGACGTTGACGATGCGGCCCCACTGCTGGTCGCGCATCCCGTCGAGCGCGCGCTTCGAGCAGAGGTACGTCCCGGTGAGGTTCGTGTCGAAGACGCGGTTCCACGTCTCGAAGTCGAGGTCCTCCCAGTGGCCGGGCGCGAAGTCCCCGACGTTGTTCACGAGCACGTCCACGGTACCGAGTTCGGCCTCGGCGGCGGCGAAGATGTCGTCCACGCCCCCGGGGTCGGTGACGTCGCCCTGCACGGTTGCGGCGTCCGGCGCGCCCGCGTCGACGGCGTCGGCGGCGGTCTCGCGGGCGGCGTCCTCGCTGGAGTGGTAGTGGACGGCGACGCTGGCGCCGCACTCGGCCAGCGACAGGCAGAGCGCGCGACCGAGGCCGCGGCTGCCGCCGGTGACGAGCGCGGTGCGGTCGCCGAGGTCGGGCGAGAGCATACCTCACACTCCCATCCGGCACGGGATATTCTTATGGGCTTCCCCGGTGACGCGACAGGCATGGCTATCGAGAACGTGCTGTTAGCGGTCGGGCCGACCGACGACGAGCGAATCGAGCCGCTGGCGCGAACGACCACGGACATCGCCGGACCGGCCGGCGCGACGGTGACGCTCGCGCACGTCTTCACACAGGAGGAGTACGACGACATCCGGGCCGGCATCGGGCTCGAGGACGGTGCGGACGTCACTTCCGACGAAGTGGCACGCCGGCACGCGACCATCCGCGACCTCCGGGACCGCCTCGCGGACGCGGACATCGACTACGACGTGAAGGGGCGCGTCGGCGAGCACGGCGACAGCATCGTCGACCTCGCGGACGAAGTGGACGCGGACCTCGCGGTCGTCGGCGGCCGGAAGCGCTCGCCGACCGGCAAAGCCGTCTTCGGCAGCACCGCGCAGACGGTGCTGCTGTCGGCGCCGTGCCCGGTGACGTTCGTGCGCAAGGACCACTGAGGATGGACGCGAGCGTCGAGGACGGCGCGAGCGGGCTGCTCGTCGTGGAGCTCGACGCGGACGAGTCGCTGCTCGCGGCGTCGGGCGCGCTCGTCGACCACGCGGGACAGCTCCGCGTGCAGCGCGCTCGCGAGGGCGTACTGCGGTCGGTCGCGAACGCCGCGCGGGAGCGACAGCGAACGCCCGTGCGCGTGACTGCGGACAGCGCCACGACCGCGCGATTCGCGCCCGACCACCACGGGGGCGTCGTCGCCGCAGCGGTCCCGGAGGACGGAATCGCGTCGACGCGGAACGCGTTCCTCGCGGCGACCGGTGACGTGCGCGTGGGCGCCGACCGCGTCGGGGACGCGCCGGCGCGCGGCAGCGGCCTGTTCCTCACGACCGTCGCGGGCGACGGCACCGTCTACCTCGCGGGCCGCGGGCGCGTCGAGCGCGTGGCCGTGCCGGACGGCGAGGAGCGCGTGGTCGCGGCCACCAACGTCGTCGCGTTCGACGCCGACGCCCACGTCACCGTCGAACGCGTCGGCGCCGTCGAGGACGCCGCGCCGGCGTGCCGAGTCCGCGGCCCCGCGAACGTCTGGACGGCGACCCGGCCGCGGTCGAGCACGACGAACTAACACGGGACCGAGTGAAAAGCTGTGTAGTTAAGTGCGAGCGCGGTCCCACTCACTGTAGATGCCGTACTACGTCGGCGTCGACCTCGGCGCGACGAACGTCCGCGCCGCGGTCGCGGACGGCGACGGGAGCATTCTCGCCACCGACAAGCGCGCGACGCCGCGCGGACCGACGGGGATCCACGTCACGGAGGCGGTCCTCGACGCGGTGCGCGCGGCCTGCGAGGACGCGGACGTCGACCCCAGCGAGGTCGAGGCCGCGGGCGTCGGCAGCATCGGCCCGTTGGACCTCGCGGAGGGTTCCATCGACGGCCCCGCGAACCTCCCGGACTCCGTCGACACCGTGCCGCTCGTCGGCCCCATCTCGAAGCTCGTGGACTCCGAGCGCGTCCACCTCCACAACGACACGGTCGCGGGCGTCATCGGCGAGCGCTTCCACGCCGACCGCAACCCCGACGACATGGCGTACGTCACCATCTCCTCGGGCATCGGGGCTGGCGTCGCCGTCGACGGCAACGTCCTCGAGGGCTGGGACGGTAACGCCGGCGAACTCGGCCACATGCTCGTCGACCCGCAGGGCCGCCGGACCTGCGGCTGCGGCCGCGACGGCCACTGGGAGGCGTACTGCTCGGGGAACAACATCCCCGAGTACGCCCGCATGCTCGCGGAGGAGGACGGCGACCTCGACACCGCGCTCCCGCTGGACGACCCCGAGTTCTCCGCGAAGCACGTCTACGAGCACGCCGACGACGACGAGTTCGCCGCACACGTCGTCGACCAGGTCGGCTTCTGGAACGCGATGGGCGTCACGAACCTCGTGCAGTCGTACGCGCCGCTCGTGGTGTCTTTCGGCGGCGCCGTCGCGCTCAACAACCCCGACCTCGTCCTCGACCCGATCCGCGAGTACCTCGACGAGAGCGTGTTCAACAACGTCCCCGAGGTGCGGCTCACGTCGCTCGGCGACGACGTCGTCCTCCACGGCGCCGTCGCGTCCGCCATCACCGGCGGCACCGGCGACCGCTCGCGGAGCTAGCGGCTGTTTCTCCTCTACTGCGCATTCTGTGTAAACCGGCCCGCCGACCAGCCGGTATAGCGACGGGGTGGACTGAAAGGGGCGGCGGGCTCGCTGCCTGCGGCTCGCTGTGCTCCTCGCTCACTCCGTTCGCTGCGGTGCTTGCTTCGCCTCGGCTAGCGAGCCCGCCGGGGCTTTCGAGGAAGCGTCGATACCAGAAAGAGAAGCAGCAAATCACACGGAGCGAATCCCCGCAGGACTTTTCGGGCCTACCGCCACAGTGAGCGTATGCGACGACGAGACGTCCTGCGCTCCGCGGCCGCTGCGGCAGCCCTCCCGCTCGCGAGCACGACCGTCAGCGCATCGCAGTCGGCGTTCGAGCCGCTGGGCGTGCTGGAGCTATCGGGGACCAAGGAAGTGGTCACCGACGACGCGGGGGAGACGGCGTTCGCGGCGACGACCGACGGCGTGGCGACGGTGGACATCTCGGACCCGGAGAGCCCGGAGCTGTTGACGCGCGTGGCGCCGCTGCTGGAGGACCGCGAGGACGGGCCGATGCGGCAGGTCTACGACGTGAAAGTCGACGGTGACACGCTGATTGCGGTGGGGCCGGCGAACCGCGGGAGCCTGAGAGGCGTCGTCGTCTTCGACGTCAGCGACCCCGCAAACCCCGAGCAGACGCGGTTCTACGAGACGGCGTACCCGATTCACAACGCCTACCTGGAGGACGGCGTGGCGTACCTCACGGCGAACGACGGCGCGCGGAATCCCGTGGTTCTCGTGGACGTCTCCGGGGGTTCGGCGGAAGAGCTCAGCCGGTGGTCGAACGTCGACCACGACGAGCGGTGGCGGGACGTCTACCCGTACGTGCGGACGGCCCACGACGTCTACGTGCACGAAGACGTGCTCTACGTCGCGTACTGGGACGCGGGCACGTGGCTGGTGGACGTTAGCGACCCCGCGAACCCCGAGTACGTCAACCACTTCGGGCACTACAGCGTCGGGGACCTGCTGGAACTCGATTCGGGCGAGGCGGGCGCGGAGGGGCTGGCGGTTCCGGGGAACTCCCACTACGTCGCCGTGAACGAGGACGCGTCCGTGCTCGCGTCCGGCGCGGAGGCGTGGGACGTGGACACGAGCAACGCGGACCCCGAGCAGGGCGGCATCGACCTCTGGGACGTCAGCGACCCCCAGAACCCGGAGAAGCTGTCGTTCATCGCGCCGCCGCCGACGCCGGACGGCACCCGTGGCGGGACGTGGACGACGAGCCACAACTTCGAGTTCCGGAACGGCCGGCTGTACACGTCGTGGTACCAGGGCGGCGTGAAGATTCACGACGTGAGCGACCCCGCGAACCCCGAGGAGCTGGCGTGGTGGCGCCAGCCGGAGGAGGCGCGGTTCTGGACGGCGCGGTCCGCCACGGAGGACGCGTTCGTCGCGGGGAACATGGGCGGCCAGACGTACGACGCGGGCGGCTACACGTTCCCGAACGCGGCGGGCGAGCAGCCCG
>SDGW01000506.1_pt1 | contig 16360 bp, 18 predicted proteins | sample 2873831 | NCBI WGS metagenome assembly SDGW01 (sample SAMN08132700, study PRJNA421101) | hypersaline lake metagenome | isolation source: celular fraction 0.22 microns magnesium sulfate-rich crust from ephemeral... | place: Spain: Penahueca Lagoon, Toledo | collected 2011-07
TCGTCTTTGATGCGATCGATCCAGTTCTGCCAGCGTTCCTCCGAGTAGAACTCGGTCGGGGGATTGCTCATACAGACACCTACACCGGCCGCTTGAAATGCCTTTCTCTACATTAGCCGCATGCAGCGACTATCAGAGTTAGATAAACGACCGAAACAGCGCCTCAGGCGACTGTTCTACTGTTTCTCTGTGGGTGGTCGCTGGTACGAGTCCAACCCCGGCCGAACGAGCGCACTCGAGCGCGCCGGGAGCGACCCCGCCACACCCGGTTACGCCTCGCGCTCGAGCGTCGTTTCCGTGTCGATTCCGTACACTCGCTTTGGCGTCTCGACGTGGGCGTTGCGAACCGCCTCGTCGTCGCCGTTCTCGAGCAGCCAGCGGACCCGCCGGGGGACCGTCTTGGGGCCGAGCACCGCGCCCGGGCGGTCGGGATCGTCGATGTAGTCGGTCTCCATCAGGAACGGCTCGCCGCGCTCGACGGCGCGCTCGAGTTCGTCTTTCTCACAGATCACGCTCGGCGTCGGCCCTGTGAGGCGGCCGCCCGCGTAGTGTTTGACGACCTTGTGGGCCGGCATACCAGCTTCGACGGCCCAGTCGGCCACCTCAGTCATGTCCTCGCTGGCCTCAGCGTGGAGTTGGACGGCACACTCGAGGTCCGCGCCGTGTTCGAACGCTCGGCGCATGACCGCGTTCGAAGCGTCCCAGACGGCGTCGTCGACCTCGTAGTGGGGGCGGCCCGATTTTAGCGCCAGCGCGTCGCCCGATTCGACGTACTCCGCGGCGACGTCGATCCCGGCCTGCATGAGATCACGCGCCTCGTCGGGCGCAAAGCCGCGGTCGTCGACCAGCCGCGAAATCAAGCCCGGATGGACGCCCAGCACTGGCCAGGCCTGGCCTGCGAGTTCGCTCGAGGCTTCCTCGACGACTTCGATCGTACGCTCGAAGACCGCCCGGAAGTCCTCGCCGGTCTCGGCCTCGACGCCGAGGTGCCAGGAGGGTTTGTTCACCACGAGCAGGTGGGTGCCGCCGACGCGGGCGAAGTCTTTGACGGCGTCGATGCCCCGATGGTGGTCCGGATCGAGGTGGAGGTGGTTGTCCAGCACCGGCCGATCGTCGATCATACCGACTCGTCTGCACGCCGCGCTCGAAAAGTCACCGACTTTCGGACACAGACTGCGGACGGCGGTCCGCGTCCGTCGGTGCACGACACTCGAGCACCGAGCCGAGCCTGTCCTTGCCGTGGCCGCCCAAAAGAGACAGCAGGGGCGCAAGATCGATCATGTTAGCAATAGTTATACTCACAGATACGCATAGTGCTACCGGACGTCAGTATGTGTGATCAAGTATGAGTGATACCGGAAACGGGTCGGCAGACGACGGACCGACAGACCAGTTTACACAACCGGATCGCGACAGTGGACCGACCGTCGAGTTCTACGGCGGGCGGGGAATGAGCGCGTTCCCGATCGCGTTTTTCATCGTGTGGGCCATCGTCCAGACCGCCCTCTGGCGGATCGGCGACACGGGCGGGCTCATCGTCGGCATCCTGGTCGGCCTGATCCTCGGGATGTTCTTCGTTCGGGGCAACTGGCAGTCCTACGCCAACACGATCTTCGAAGGGATGACCCAGCCAGTCGCGGTGACAGCCATCGTCGCGTGGATCTGGGCGGGTATGTTCGCCCAGCTCCTGCAGGACGGCGGCTTCGTCGGCGGCCTCGTCTGGCTGGCTGACACTGCGGGTATCGGCGCGGCGCTGTTCCCGGCGATCACGTTCGTCCTCGCCGCCGTCTTCACGACGGGGATCGGGACCGGCTACGGCGCGACCGTCGCCTTCGTCGGCCTGTTCTTCCCCGCGGGCGTCTTACTCGGTGCGAACCCCGTTTTGCTGTTCGGCGCGATCCTCTCGGGTGCGATCTTCGGCGACAACTTGGCACCCGTCAGCGACACGACGATCGTTAGCGCTGTCACCCAGGATGCCGACATCGGCGGCGTCGTCGCCTCGCGGTTCAAGTACGTGATCATCGCCGCGGCCATCGCCTTCGTCGGCTACGTCGTCGCCGGCGGCGCGATGAGCGGCCTCGAGGTCGGTGCCGAAGCCCAGGCGATCTTCCTCGGGAGCAGCGAGGCGATCGGCCTCGTCCACGTGATCTCGATGCTCGCCGTCATCGGTGCGGCGATCGCCGGCCGCCACATCGTCGAGGCCATCTCGTGGGGGATCGTCATCGCGGTCGTCTTCAACCTCGCGTTCGGCCTGACGACCCTCGGCGACATCGTCACCTTCAATGCGCCACCGGACGCCCCGCTGTCCGAACCGCTCGCCGGCCTGCCGATCCTCACCGTAGTCGAGGACCCCGACGCGGTCGGCGTCACCGGGAGTCTAATGACCGGCGTCGCCGGCTTTCTCGAGCTGTCGATTCTCGTCCTCCTGATCATCGGCGCGGCCCAGATCATGATCCGCGGCGGCGCGTTCGAGGTACTCCTCGAGTGGTCGATCGACAACCTCGCGACCAACGTCCGCAACGCCGAGCTCACGATGGTGGGGTCGGCGGCGCTGATCAACGCGATCATCACCATCAACACCGCCGCAGAGATCGCGATCGGCCCCTACATCTCGAAGATCGGCGAACGGTTCAACCTGAACGGGTACCGACGGGCGAACATTCTGGACGGACAGACCGCCGCGCTGGGCTATATCTTCCCGTGGTCGGGCGGCGTGCTGGCCGGCTACAGCGCGATGCAGAACCTCCCCGGCGAGTACGAGTGGTTCGACCAGTCGATGGTCGTCACGCCGATCGACGTCGTCCCGTTCGTCTTCCAGGGCTGGCTGCTCGTCGCGGTGTTCGTCGTCGCGGCCGTGACCGGCTTCGGCCGCGAGTACGTCATCGACCGCCAGAGCGGCGAGGTGGCTCGCGTATGAGCCTGCTCGGCAAGTACCTCAAAGGGTGGCAGTTCCGCGCGAACCGACCGACACTCGAGCCCGGCTCCGAGATCGACGTCTTCGTCGCCGAAACGAACGGCACCAGCGGCCGCGCGTATATCGGCGATACGGAACTGACCGTCGACGGTGCCGGCCCGGAGACGGTCGAGAAACAGGTTCGCGTGCGCGTGACCGACTTCGACGAGACGAGCGCGACGGGACAGGGCGAACTCCTCGAGGTCGTCGGCGAAAGCTCCTACAGCGGCTAGCCTGCTCTTTTCCCGGTGCGCTCGAGTTACGGCTCTGGCTCGAGCGTGATCGCCTCGTCGGCGGCGTTTCGCAACGCGTCCGAGCGGCCGTACGAGCCCGGCGCGATCGCGATCGTCTCGACGCCGACGGTGCCCGCGTGCTCGAGGACGGGTTTGAAATCGGTATCTCTTGAGGCGATCGCGAGTCGGTCGATGGTGCCATCGCCGGCAAACGCGGTCGCGTCGACGGCGAGTTTGACGTCGACGTCGCCGCTGGTGACGATTACTTCGAAGCCGCGGGCCTCGGCGGCCTGAATGAGGCCGGGTGTAGCGTGTTCGTCGAGATAGAGTCGGATAACGCCGATCCGGCCGAGATCGCGCGCTGCGTCGCGCAGGTCGTCGAGGTCGACGTCGAACTCGTCGCGAAAGACGTTCGGCCCGTCGACGAACAGGCCCACCGCGGGCTCGGCAGCATACTGTGGATCGCCCAACCGGGCGAGACGGGCGCGAACGCGGTCGAACATACTCGGCTTTCCCGTGGCCCCGAAATAGATGTGACGGAATACATCGACAGGCTGGCAGGGCGGCACTGCAAGGCTTGCCGCCGCCCGGCCGACGAAAAGACATTACTATGCCGCGGGTGACGGTTCGAGTATGCCGCTTCAGACGCCGCCGTTACGTGGGTTACACGACGAGCGCGGAGCGAAGTTCACGGAGTTTGGCGGCTGGGACATGCCGGTCGAGTTCGATTCGATCCAGACCGAGCACGCGGCCGTCCGGGACGATGCCGGAATCTTCGACGTCTCGCACATGGGCCAGATTCACGTCACCGGCCCGGACGCGACAGCGTTGATGCAACGGCTGACGTCGAACGACGTCTCCCGGCTCGCGGTCGGTGACTCCCAGTATGCCGCGATCACCGACGAGGACGGAATCATCATCGACGACACCGTCGTCTATCGACTCCCCGACGAGGACGGCGAGGCGACCTACCTGTTCGTCCCTAACGCCGGCACCGACGAGGCCACCCACGAACGGTGGCTCAGCTACCGCAACGAGTGGGACCTCGAGGCGACCGTCGACAACCGGACCGACGAGTACGCCATGTTCGCCGTCCAGGGACCGAACGCGCCCGGGCTGGTCGAGGACGTCACCGACGAGTCGGTCACCGAACTCGAGCGCTTCGAGGCGCAATATGCGACGATCGACGGCGTCGAGTGCTGGACCGCCCGGACGGGCTACACCGGCGAAGACGGCTTCGAACTGATCGTCCCCTGGAACGCGGCCGAGGAGATCTGGACGGCATTCGACTGTCAGCCCTGTGGGCTCGGGGCCCGCGATACGCTGCGCATCGAGGCCGGCCTGTTGCTCGCCGGGCAGGATTTCGATCACGAGACCGACCCGCGCACGCCCTACGAGGCCGGCATCGGCTTTACCGTCGCGCTCGAGACCGAGTTCGTCGGCCGCGACGCATTGGCCGAGCTCGACGAGGCGGGCGTCGACGAACGGCTCGTCGGCTTCCAGTTGATCGACCGCGGCGTCCCCCGCCACGGCTACGACATCACGACCACCGAGAGCCGGGTCATCGGCACCGTCACCAGCGGGACGATGAGCCCGACGATCGAGCAGGCGATCGGGCTCGGCTACGTCCCAGTCGAGTACGCCGAACCCGGAACGACGCTGCAGGTCGTCGTCCGCGGCCAGTCGAAAAAGGCAAGAGTTGAGACCACACCCTTCATTGACACAGTATAACATGAGCTTCGACGTTCCCGACGAGAGACGGTATCTGGAATCGCACGAGTGGGCACTCGAGACAGACGGCGTCGTCCGCGTGGGCATCACCGATTTCGCCCAGGACGAACTCGGCGACGTGGTCTTCGTCGAACTCCCCGACGAAGGCGACGACCTCGAGCAGGAAGGCGAGTTCGGCGTCGTCGAATCGATCAAGGCCGTCTCCGACCTCTACGCACCCGTCAGCGGCGAGGTCGTCGCAGTCAACGACGACCTGTTCGACGCTCCCGAACTCGTCAACGACGACCCCTTCGGCGACGGCTGGATGCTCGAGATCGATCCTGACGATACTGACGAGCTCGAGGACCTGCTGACGGCCGACGAGTACGAAGACCAGATCGCGTAACTGGGATTTCCGGACGTTTTGTCGTCTCTTTTGCTCTAACGGTGTCAGTGCGTCGTCTCGCAGCGTGCGAACTGCACAGGTCACTCTCCGGCGATCGTCCAACTGCCAACCAACGAATCATTGAAGCGGTCAACCCGTATTGGGATGACGAGAACGGTCTTCAACCACAGTTCGATCGGAATAGTCGTCCGTGTTCTCAAAATATAAGATACGATCTGATCACGCCTGACGTTCGGGCACTACGGATGGGAACTGAGCGGCGGGATATATTAGCTATCGATGATGTTTGTTGAGCCGTGCTACATATACAGCGCAGTAGCGTGCTCTATCCCTGAACAGGGGCTATTTAAGAGTCACAGGTAATGAAGGGAGAGGTGTTTTTCAGTGGCAATGGAGATCGCACACTGATGGGTTTCCCCGAGATAGATTCGGCTGTTTTCTTTGGGACGATTACAATGGTAACGTGGGGTATCTGGGTAGTCTTGGGCAACGCTGCGTCGGAGTCCATCGACCCGAGGACAGCCGCCGCGATCTCCTATCTTGTTGCGGGACCCCTTGCACTCGGATTCATCATCGTTTCAGACGCATCGCTCGCCATTACTGCGAGAGGTGGGCTGCTCGCTGGCACGGCCGGGTTGTTCACCGGAATCGGCCTTATTTCGATGTACGTCGGCCTCTCCGGAGGGTCAACGACAATCGTCTCTACTCTCGGTGCGATGTACTTCGTCATCGCGGCCATCATCGGGATGGTCGTCCTCGGAGACGAAGTTACGATAACGAGGCTTGCCGGGATAGCGTTCGCAGTGATCGGGGTCGTCTTGGTTACCCAATAGATCAGTCCTACGTAATTGTTGGGCAGGGGAATCGCACTACCGAAAAAAGCGAGTCAAGGGTGCCTTCCATTCGGAAGAATAAACGAGTAGCCGCAGAACGTTGTTCTCAGGAGTGATCAGCGGGAGTCGAATCCTCACGCTGCTGGTTCATCTGTCTCTATCAGTCCACGTTGTCACCGTCTGTACTCGTCGCCGTGCTGGATTTCCGCTCTGCCTTGATCACTGCGCGAGACGAAAACGCAGATAGAAGTAGTAATTTGTACGGATGTTATCAATTAGTACTTACGATCTTGATCACGTCGCCTTCCTCGAGTTCGTAGTCCTCCCCCACTTCTCGATTCGACTTGGCGTTGACGGCGTGTAAGTAGCCGTCGCCGATGTCGGAGTGGACCGCGTAGGCGAGATCGACCGGCGTCGAGCCGTCGGGGAGCAAGAACGCATCGGGCAGAATGTTGCCGCTGCCGTCGGACCACTTCGCGGCGTCCTCGACTGGGTAGGCAGTGATGTGCTCGAGCAGGTCGTAGACCGCGTAGTCGAGGGCCGCCTGCACGCCGGTACCGTTCCACTCTGCCATCGTGTCTGCGAGGTCCTCGAGCGCCGTGTGCTGGGCGTCGCTAACGTCGTCGCCGATGGCGATCGTCTCGTCGCCGGGATCGTAGTCGACGAGGCCGTTGTCGGCCGCCCGGCGAAGCGCGAGTTCGCCCTCCGCGGTGGTCGGGATCACAGGTTTGTCCAGCTCGAGTAAGCGTTCGACGTTTTCCTCGGGTGCGATGTCGATCTTGTTCGCCGCGACGACGATCGGTTTCGTGCGCTGGCGGACGTCACGCGCGAGCGCCTCGCGGTGGTCGTCCTCCCACTGAATCGGGTCGTCGGGGTAGTCCAGATCGCGGAGGACGATCGCGATCTGTTTCGGCGAGGCACCAAAGCCCGAGAGCATCTCCGCCAGCGCGTCGTCGATGTCGAAGTCGGGCGAGCGGGACTTGCGCTCGACGGACTCCCAGTTGCGCTCGACGATGCCCGCCAGCCAGAGGTCCATCTCCTCCTCGATGAAGTCGATGTCCTCGAGGGGGTCGTGCTCGCCGATGTCGACGGGCTCGCCCTTTTCGTTCGTGCCGCCGGAGGCGTCAACGACGTTGACGATTACGTCGGCGTTCGTCAGTTCGTCGAGAAACTGGTTGCCCAGTCCCTTCCCCTCGTGGGCACCCGGGACGAGTCCCGCGACGTCTAAGAGTTCGATCGGGACGTAGCGCTTGCCGTCCTCGCAGTTGTCGGCGTTACAGCGCTCGTCGCGCTCGAGACAGGGACACTCGGTTCGGACGTAGCTGACCCCGCGGTTGGCGTCGATCGTCGTGAACGGATAGTTAGCGACATCGACGTTCGCCATCGTCGCCGCCGTGTAGAAGGTGGACTTGCCGGCGTTTGGCTTCCCGGCAAGTGCGATCGAAAGCATGCCCCTCCGTAGCACCGTCCGCAGGAATTGTCTTTCGATTCCGACGATGGCAGGCCGATCGAGCGGATCGCGGTCGCGCTCAACTCGGCCGGATCCCCTCGAGTTCAACGGCCATCATTACTTCGTCGACGTACCGGCCGTTGAGCTTGTAATGATCTTCACGGACCGCTTCAGTCTCCCAGCCGTGATCCTCGAGGAATTCGATCGCCTCCTCGTTAGTAGACGGCACGCTCTGGTAGACCTTCTCGTAATCACTAGCGCCAGCCCACTCGAGGCCGCGCGAAAGGAGATGTGAGCCGACACCGTGTCCGCGGTACTCTTCGATGACACCCACGGTGAGCTCGGCGGTGTGACTCAGTTTGTCGAGTTCCGGCGCGTGGAGGTGGACCCAGCCGACGACGTCACCATCGACGGTGGCGACGAAGAACATCCGCGACTCGAGTTCGTTGTGTCGTAGCAGGGCGTTCTCGTGGTCGATCGCGTCGGCGACGGTCTCGGCTTCGATGTACGTTTTCTCCTCGGCGACCTGTCGGATCGCGCCGACGATCCCCGTCAGATCCTCCTGACGCGCCGGCCGGATGTGAAACTCGATGTCTTCGTCGACGTACTCTTCCTCTGCGCCCGCTTCGAGGGAAACTCGGAGCGTGCCGTCTTTTTCCTCGAGTCGCCCGTCTCGCTTTAGAATTGCGACGTGATGGCGGAAGCCACCGGGATCGAGCCCGAGTTGTTCTCGCGCCTCCTCGGGATTGACCGCTCCGCGTCGTTCGACGTACTCGTAGATCTGTTTGCGGTCTACGTGACCGAACTCGAGCGTCTCTGGCGATTCCATGTCAGTCGCTACCACAAACCAATACTTAACGCTTGGCCGGCCGACTCATACGGTCTGCTGTCAGTCATTTCCGGCGCACCCGCGATCTGTCATTCGAGTACGCCGGTACACAGCGGTCGCAGACCGTATCAGCCAGTGCTCCCCGTCCAGACCGCAGCCGGCACGAGCAGTATCCAGCTGCCGGATTACGGAGCGATCAGCCACTACCATCCTTAAGGCGACAACTGGTACAGCCGAGCGCCCTTCCACCGGCGGATCCTCGACTCAAGTGCGTGAGGTGTCGCTCTCAGGGTTTGGAGCGTACATCTCGCGGTCCCTATGATTGGCGCGACCCTAATTGGTGCTGGCTGTGCGCTCGCCCTCACCCTCGCAGTTGGACTGGTAGCCCACGAATGGGCACACGCGACAGTCCTTCGGCTCGCCGGAATCGACTACACTGTCTCCTATCTTCCCGGCCACTCCGACGGGCTCGTGGCGCTGGTGACGACCCATCCATGGGCCGCCGTCTTCCCTCAACCGACCGGCGACGAACCTGCCTGGATCCTCCGGCTCGCCGCGCTTGCCCCTGCTATGCTCGCCGTTCCCGTCTTCGGACTGGGGCTGGCTGGCTACGTGACAGCCGAGACGCCGGTCATCGCTGCTACGGCCATCGGCTGGCTCGCCTGTGCGCTCCCCAGCCCACAGGACTTCTCGGTCGCGTTCTACGCCGGCCGGCTCCTCGAGCGCTCCCATGACCCGAACACGGCGACCGCTTCCCGCGCCGACTGACGGTCGTCGTTCGGTCGCCGTGTTCGATCGGGTGTCCAGTGTTCTCATACTACCGGACAAACGGCAGTGAATACTCGATCGATGTCTGAACCGTGTTGCCCGGCAGTATCCTACGGACTCCTGTCAGTCAGTGCCGGTGGGACCGCAACCTGCACTGCGGGCCCATCGGTACAGCGTATCAGTCGCTCCGGTTGCGAGCGAACGCGCCAGTCGACCACGCGTGGACGCCCGTAGTGACCGCGAATGCGGCGAGGACGACCCACGCGCTGACGAGTCCGGCGGATGGACCGATCCCTGCGGTGACCGCCGCGAGACCCAGCCCAGAGCAAATGACCGTTCCCGCGTACCGCCGTGGCCACCGGTCGGGCGACGAGGCCTGAGACGGCGGCTCGAGATAGGGGTGTAGCTGTTCGGCATACGGCGTCGGTTCGACCCAGCCGCGGTCCTTGTCGTAGTCAACGATGCCGTGGTTGTCGAGTTTCGGCAGGTGTGACTGGTACAGTGAGATGTAGACACGCTGGCGCTCGTCGGAACTCAGCTCGTCGACGGTCGTCTCCTGCTCCCAGGCGGCAACCTGTTCGGCGAGTTCGCGCAACCGAACCCGGTCGTCTGCGGTTCGAAGGTATCGAAGCACGTCCCGCCGACGTTGTGTTTGAAGCAGATGGTAAATATCGTCGAGTGATAGCTCAGCCGAATTTCCGATCGACTCGGATGCTCGCGACGATTCACCGACCGCATTCGTCCGACTACCTCCGGTCACGCAGATTCTTGGACGATAGTATTCCCGGTTAACAAATAAAACTACGCACTCGTACAATCATGATCTCGGTTTCTTCGTGAGAACGCGGGATACGGGTCGTGAGACGACCCGCGACGAGTCCAACAGCAACGCGATCATACAGCCACGAATGATCGCGGACCGTGATTGAGCATGGGTGATCCACCGATACACGCCGCACTTCTCGGTGACCGAGCGGTCGGCATCTCGCCGACATTCGACTATTGCTCTGTCCGATAATAAATCTATTTATTGGAACAACTATGGCATTCTAGTCGAAAGTCGAAACGTATGTGGGGGAAATCTCCTGCTGGATGGAGGTGCAGCTGATCACTGATGATGGGTCTAGCGACGTCGATCCGCGCTCACGGGAGACTGCAGGCTGTCCAACCACGTACAGTGACACTGCGAGTTGGAGACGGTCTTACCGGTCGATTTCTATCGGTGCAGTTCGCTCGGACAGTTCGGCGCTGACGAGGGCGGCGTGACTTCGCCGCAGCCGTTCTGACAGCGCTTGATGTGAAATGTCCAGTTCCGCGGCTAACTCCTTGAGCGTCACCCCTCTCGGAACGTCGAAGTAGCCGAGTTCGTGGGCCTTGCAGATCGTCTCGTACTGTGTTTCGGTCAGGGGCGTCTGTGCCCGCGCGAGATCGTCGACGCCGCTAATCCGGGTAACGGTGGCCTGAAACTCGTATTGCTCGAGCAACTCGTGACACGCGGACACCGATTCACGGTCGTGAAAGAGTAGCTTCACCATCCACCGCCCGTTGGCACCGCGAGCCGTCAGGATCGAACCGCTGTTCTCGGCTACGATCTGCTCGAACAGTTTCATTCCATCCGCAAACTCGAGTCGGAACAGCCAGCGATCGTTCTGGCTGGTTACACCGCTGTCATTCGTCGCAGATCGGTCATCGCCGGCGACGCTCGCGACGACCTCGACCGAGGGATCCGCCTCGAGCGCCTGCTCGACTGTCTCGTGATCTGGCCCGTTCGTCCAGACGAGCGGTGCCGACCCACCGATCATGCCGCCGACCTGAAACTCGAACGTCGACACTCGATCGAACGTCCGGGCGAATCCGAGTCGCGCAGCCGGAATCTCGAGTTCGACGACTGTGGTCATCATCGAAGCCCACCACAGTGACGTATAGACGAATTTGGTTTCCGGTAGCCTTTCCCGCCACCCAATTCCAGCGACTATCGGCTTTTTGTGACTGTTCGTCCACTTCACATATGGGCTGGCGGTATCCAGCAATAATACGTCACCGGCAACTGATACTACTGGGTGGCAGTCAATACGAGGTCGGTCGCATACATGCGACCGGCGTCACGTCGTTCTGTCCGGCAGTATGAGCTCTCCCCCATGACCACGAGCCCACCTACCACCGGGATCGAAACACGTCGGTCGTTTCCGTACCGCAGTTGCCGTCATACGAATTATTCTCACACCCTGTAATTACCGGTCACTTACAAGTACTCCCGTATCCTTGGTTCGAGTGGCCAACGAAAAAATTTGGCTGACAGGGAATACAGCTGTGCGGCGTTTTCTTCGTTCTCGACGGCGGCTTACCGGTGGAGCCGCGCCACAAGTCCGGACTCACCGCGGTCAAGTTCGACCAACCCGTCTGACTCGAGGTCCGTGAGTAGTCCCTCGAGCCACTCACGGCCGTACTCGCCGTCAGGAGTGTAGTCGACACGAATCCGATGCCCAAGCGTATCGAGCTCGAGTTCGTCGTACTCTCGGAGCGTGGCGATCACGCGGCCCCGGAACTGTCGGCGACTCCCATCGAAGCTCGGCTGGGTGGGAACGTCGGGAGCGGTGAAATCGCCGCTGGCGTAGGCACCACACCACTCGCGCCACGGACAGCCAGCCTCGTCACAGCGCGGGGTTTGCTCACAGGCGACGCCACCGAGTTCCATGATCGCGTTGTTCCAGACTCGCGAGCGACCCGCAGGCATGAGGTCGGTCGCGGCTTCCGCGAAGGCCGCGTCGTCGTCCGACACGTCGAAGGCTCGATAGAGCACGCGTTTGACGTTCGTGTCGACGACTGCATCGCCGTTGTTGAACGCGAAACTCGCCACCGCGTTTGCGGTGTAGGGCCCGACGCCCATCAGCTCCTGCAGTTCGTCGGGGGTGTCGGGGAACGTCCCGTCGTACTCCTCCTCGACCTGCTGGGCTGCCTCGTGGAGGTACTTCGCCCGATTGTTGTACCCCAGACTGTGGGCCGTCCAAAAGCCCACGACATCCGCGCGGTCGGCCTCGGCCAACTCGGCGGTCGTCGGCCAGCGCTCGAGAAACGCCTCCCAGGCGTCGACGACGCGGCCGAGCTGGGTCTGCTGGCTCATCACTTCACTGACGAGGATTGCGTAGGGGTCGTCCGTGCGTCGCCACGGAAAGTCGCGATGGTCGTCCTCGTACCACGCGATCAGCGCCTCGCGAACCCTCTCGCGATCGTCGGGCAACGCCCACTCCTGGGCCCCTGCTGTCATCGACGGGAGTTGGGCCGTCGGCTGTAAGTGGGTGTCGCACTTCGCCGGCTCGAGGGCGGTCAATCCCCGAGACTTATCTATCGGCCGTCATATGTGATGGCCATGTCCTCGCGATCGCTCGGTCCAACGCTGGTCGCTATCGGCTTCGGGATCATCGCCCTCCCGTTTCTCGTCATGTTGTTTTTAGCGATCGGTCCCATCGGCTGGATGCTCCTCGGCGGCGCCGTCATCGCCGTCGGGATCATCGTCTGGCTGCGAGAGTCACCCGGCTACGACGATGTCGACCGCCGCACTCGGACCAACTGCGACGACTGTGGGGCACGGATCGATGCTGACGCCGACACCTGCGAGTACTGCGGCGCTGCCCATTAAACCGGAGCGGCGGCAGACACCGCTACTGTCGTCGCCCAACTCAACCACGAAAGGTCTATCCGGCCCGCACCAGTCCCCTCCCGTATGAGCCTCGACGATTTGACCGACGACGTGACGGACTCGTACTCGAGCATCGGCGACGAACTGGCCGTCTCACTCGATCGTGAGACGCGCAACGAACTCGCCTTGCTCGAGACGGCACTCGAACCCGAGGAAACCGACGAACTCGTCCGCCGGGCGATCCACATGCTCTTTCAGTCGACCGTCGACACCGGCAAACTCGATTTCCAGCTGCGGACGGCCTACGACGTGACCTACGACGAATATCTCTCGGGAATGACCTTCGAGGAAATGACCGGCGTAGACCAGTACCCGTCGATGGACGACGAACGCCGCTACCAGTTCTAACGCTATCGCGGCCACTTACGACCGGACGCGATCGGCGTGGCTACGTCACCACGTCAACCCATCTCTATGTGTTCTAGGCACAATATATACTTTGTCCAACATAAGAGGTGCGCTTATCAGTATGCGATTCCTCGCGTCGCATATGGCAATCAGTCAACGCTCACCCGACGCCGACTACCGCTGTCCCGACTGTACGGGCGTACTTACGGCCCGATACGACTCGCTGGTCTGTGACGACTGCGGCTACACGCCGCGCCACGGCGCCGACTAACTAATCGCTGGACGACTCGAGCGAACCGCACAGTTACGAAGCCGAAAAGTGACTTTTGTCGATCCCGTCTGAACGACCTTAGTCGTCGATCGGGGCCGCACTCGAGAGCGCTTCGTCGATGTCGGCCTCGGCCATCTTCTCGACTAAGGCGTCGATGACTTCCTCGCGCTTGCCGGAGACGAACTTGATCGAGCCGACGACGAGGTGGCCGCCGCCGGAGACGCCGCCGCCTGCGATTTCGGCCTCGAGTTCAGAGACCATGTTCGGGATGTCGAGGCGAACGCCGTCACTGCGGAGCACGGCGAAGTCCGGACCGTAGCCGACCGTGATCACCGGATCGCCGGTCTCCTCGATCTTGCGGTCGTGGATCTCGCCAGTGGTCTTGCCCGGTGCGGGGTACGTAAACCGGTGGGCGTAGTTCTCGACGTCGATCCGGTAGAGGTGGGCACCGTTGTCGAGTGTCTCGTGTTCGAGATGGGGCATCGCCGCCTCGAGTTGTTCGTCGACTTCCTCGCGGCCGCGTTCGGCGAAGAACTCGACGAGTTCGCGGTGGCGCTCTTCGTCGCCGTTGGCGATATGAAGCAGGTCCTCGATCAGCTGGTCGCCGGAATTATATCGGAGCCAGAACGCGGCGTAGTCGAGTGCCTCGCTGACGTCCTGCAGCCGATCCTCGTCGTAGCCTTCCTCGGCGGCGAGTGCGAGGTAGTCGTCCATCGCGTCGGCCTTCGAGCGATCCGAGATGCCGGCGACGGCGGGAACGTGGCGAAGCTCGTCGGTGAGATCGGGGTAGATCATCCGCGCGAGTTCGACACAGAGCATGCCCGTCGTGATCCGGTAGTCCTCGTCGTGGAGGTAGGGATTAACGTGGGCGTCGAGTAAGTCCTCGACGGCCTCGGGGTCGGGGTGGTGGTGGTCGACGACCGCGATCGGGATGTCGTAGTGGGCCAGCGTCTCGTAGGCCGGGACGTCTTCGGCCGTCGAGCCGTTGTCCAGCATGAGCAACAGCGGCAGTTGCTGGCCGTGTTTCTCGCGGTCCTCGAGCGCGAAGTTCAGGTCGCGCGTCGCGTCTTCCATCTCGTAGAACGGCGCTTTCGCGGGCAGTCGCTTGATGAGGTGGCGTGGCGCGTCCTCGTCCTCGTGGACGTCGGCGATGAATTGCTCGAGGGCGATCTGGACCGGCACAGCCGCACACATCCCGTCGCCGTCAGCGTGGTGGCGCACGCGGATGGGGCGTCCCTCCAGCACTGTCCGGCGGAGCAGCCGGGCGACCTCTTCGAGATTGGGGCGCAGTTTCTCGAACGCTGGCCAGTCGATCAGTGGGGCGACCTCGTGGGGTTCGGCGCGAGCTTCGAGCGCTTCCTCAAGTCGCTCACGCGCTTCCTCGGCGTCCTCGCCCTCGAGTTTCGAGAGTCCCTCGACTTCGATCTGGACCGAGTCTTCGCGGTGTTCCGGCGCGCCGGTGACGCGAACGACGTCGCCGATCTCGATGGCGGGGTAGGCACGAACGCCGGCCTCCTCGAAGGCAGCACAGGGCACGACGCCGTTCTCGTCGGCGACGTGGAAGATCGTCGGGCCGCCGGTCTGTTTGACCTGCGTGACCTCGCCCTCGAGGTGGATCTGTTCGCCGAGGTTGTCCTCGAGACGGTGGGTGCCGGTCAGCGAGTAGTCGTGGCCGACTTCTTCGACGGTGTAGTCGTCAATTTCGACGGGCTCGAACGCCATATCGCCGTTTTCGCGGACGCTCTCGAGTTCGACGACGAGTTCGTCGCCGACGGCGAAGGTGCCCTCGAGGACGGACTCGTGGACGAGCCCAGAGACGGAGTCGGAGAGGTCGACGAAGACGCCGTAGTCGACGATACCGTTGATTTCGGCGAGATAGGGACGGTCTTGCTCGACGTCCTCGGCGGTACAGTCAGGAGCGAGATCGTAGACGACGGAATCCCCGTCGTCTGCGCCGGGTTCCCCGGCGGAGTCACGTGTCATCTTGGTTCGCTGTTTGGAGGGGGCCGCGTATAACCCTTGTCAAGAATGGATGGCGGCTCGAGATGCCGTCTTCGAAATCGTGTTGAACAGTAGCTACAAGGGCGCCCGTCGGGACCATCCGTGCATGGACGTCTCACACCCGCCCGAAGCGGGCGACGAGTACACGTTCGAACGGACGTTCGATCACGAGGACGTTCGCGAGTTCGGCGAGCTCTCGGGCGACCAGCAGCCGATTCACACCGAGCCCGACGAGCTGGGCCGGTTGACCGTCCAGGGACTGCTCACCGCGACGCTGCCGACGAAGATCGGCGGCGACCTCCGCTATATCGCTCGCAGCATGACCTTCGAGTTCGTCCAGCCGGTCTACACCGGCGAGCGGATCACCTGTACGGTTCGTCTCGAGTCGGTGACCGAACGCGACGGCTACTACGACGTGGAGAGTTCGGTGGTCTGTGCCGACGAGAGCGACGAGGTGGTGTTGCGTGGCGAGATCGACGGCCTCATTCCGATGGACGCCGCCTCAGCGGAGGCGTAGGCCACGCGGCGTGTCCCGTGGCAGCAAACAGGAACGGGAGCCAGCGGCATCGGAACGTTTAGCACTCGCAAAGCCCCAGGGAGTGACATGGGGCTGTTCGACGCGCTGTTTCGCTCGAGCGAGATCCTCGGTATTGCCGAGGAAACCCTCGAGTTCGCCCTCGAGTCCTCCGAGGAGACACACCCAAACGAGTACATGGGGTTTCTCCGGGGGACCGAGGCCAAGCGGCTGGATCTTGACCGGGACGGGCTGGTCATTACGGACATCCTCGTGGTGCCCGGAACCGAGACAAACAGCGTCAGCGCGACGGTCAAGACGAACCAGATTCCAAACGACGTGAAGGC
>SDGW01000507.1_pt1 | contig 16357 bp, 14 predicted proteins | sample 2873831 | NCBI WGS metagenome assembly SDGW01 (sample SAMN08132700, study PRJNA421101) | hypersaline lake metagenome | isolation source: celular fraction 0.22 microns magnesium sulfate-rich crust from ephemeral... | place: Spain: Penahueca Lagoon, Toledo | collected 2011-07
CGAGGCCAATGAGTCAGCAACTCCCGGACGTGCAGGCGTCGAGTCCGGATGTGACCGTCGGTCTCAATCGCGTCGGTGTCACCGGTGTCGAGAAGCTCGTCAAACTGGGCCGGCGCGACCGGGACCCGATCGTTCTCATGGCAGAGTTCGAAGTGTTCGTCGACCTCCCCTCCTGGCGGAAGGGCGCGGACATGTCCCGGAACATGGAGGTCATCGACGAGACGCTGGAGACGGCGGTCTCGGAAGAGGCCTACCGCGTCGAGGACGTCTGTGGCGACGCCGCCGAACTCCTCCTGGAGAAACACGACTACACCACGAAGGCGGAGGTCCGGATGGAAGCCGACTACGTCACCCACGAGCTGACACCCGAAAGCGAGATGGCCACCCAGTCGACGGCGACCATCATCGCCTCGGCGACGGCCACTGAGGAGGGGACCAGCGAGGAGATCGGCGCGCAGGTCACCGGGATGACCGTCTGTCCCTGTTCCCAGGGGATGTCCGCCGCTCGCGCCCGGGAAACGCTTCAGAGCATGGCCGTCGAGGACGAGGTCATCGACGACTTTCTGGCGAAGATGCCCCAGGCCGGCCACTCACAGCGGGGCCACGCCACGCTCACCGTCGAAAGCGAGGGCGCCCCCGAGGTCGACCTCAACGAACTCATCGAGGTCGCACGGGACTCGATGAGCGCCCGTATCTACAACCTCGCGAAACGGCCCGACGAGGACCACATGACCTTCGAGGCCCACAAGGACGCGAAGTTCGTCGAGGACTGTGTCCGTGCGCTCGCGGAGGGCGTCGTCGACCGGTTCCCGGACCTCCCGGACGATGCCATCGTCCACATGGAGCAGTCCAACGACGAGTCCATCCACCAGCACAACGCCCACGCCGAACGAATCGCGAAGCTGGAAGACCTGCGTGACGAAGTGGCCGACGAGGAGTAGCGGCCTTTTTATGGCGGCCCGACCGGCGTCGCCTCGGCCCAGTGGTCGGCGAAGGCCTCGCTGACGTCGGCGGTAAACGAGGGGTCTTTCAGGTCGACGACGCCGAATGTCTCGTCCCGACCCAGCGGGTGTGGGACCTCGATGCAGACCTCGGTGTCGTCGATGAGTTCGAACGTCGTCGAGACGGCTTCGCTGTAGCGAGCGCTGTAGTTATCGTACGCCGAGAGCCGCTCGTAGTAGGCGCGGTTGGCGCCCTCGGGGAGCCGCTCGAAGAGGTCGCGTTCGACGAGCAGGGAGACGTCGACGCCGCGTTCGAGGGCGGCGACCAGCTTGTCCACGACCATCTCGGTCGCTTCGACGATGTCCAGTGAGCGAGCGGGCGGCGAGCCGACGATGACGATGCGGTCCTCGGCGGCGGCCAGTCGCTCCAGCAGGAGGTTCAGCGTCTCTTCGGGCCCGACGGCGGCGGTCCAGAACGGCTCGTCGACGTGGTCGCCGGCCTCCAGCTGGTCGCCCAGCTCCGAGACGATGTCCTCGTACTGCTTTGCCTTGGCTTCGAGTTCCTCCTTCTTGTCGTCTAATAGTCTATCGAGCGCCGTCTCGGGCTCGACGGCGACGTACTTTTTGGGCCGGCTCGCCGTCTGGCTGCGCACCAGCCGGTAGGTCTCTAAACTGTTGAGCACGTCGTAGATGCGTCCCATCGGGACGTCGCTGGCCCGGGAGAGCTCCTTTGCCGTCGTCGGCCCGGTGTCCAGCAGCGACCGGAACGCGCGGGCCTCGTACTCGGAGAGGCCCAGGTCTCGCAGACTTGCCATACCTGCGTCTCTCGGGGGACGGACAAAACTATTTGCCTGTTTACTGTTTTACGCGCCGTTCGTCAGCGCCGCCTCGAGTTCGCCCGGCGATTGGCCCTCGGCGGTGACCGTCTCGCCCTCGTAGCGACGGGCGACGCCGTCGCCGTCGGGGTCGGGCACCACCGTCGTCTCGTGGTCGGCCAGGCGAAGTGCGGCCCGGTGGAGGCCCGTCCCGGCCTCGGTGCCGACGACGAGTCGCTGGGGGTCCTGCAGGCGGGCGGCGACGCTGGCGTAGCCGGCCACCTCGACGCCCATCCGCTCGGCGGCGCCGGCAAAGGACTCGACGGCCTCGCGGGCGACCTCGCGGTACCGCTCCTCGCCCGTGAGCGCGGCGAGGTCCACCAGGGCGTCGGCCAGTTCCACCGTCGAATCCAGCGGGTGGAGCGACCGGCCACAGAGCCCCGCGCCCTCGTCGGGGCCGTCACGGAACGCGCCACTTTCCTGCTGGCGGTGGTCGACGGTCCAGTCGGCGACGGCCTCGGCGGGCCCGCCCTGGCCCAGCACCTGCCAGCTCGTCGTCAGTCCCTGCAACAGTCCGGCCTGGTCGATGAGCAGCCCGCGGTGGCTGTCGGCGGCGTCGTCGTGGATGACCGCACCGTCCTCGCTCACGAGCTGGGTGCAGACGTACTCACGCGCGCGCTCAGCGAAGCGTCGGGCTCGCTCGTCGTCGGTGTACGCGTGGGCCCACAGCAGGCCGTCTATCGCCAGCCCGTTCCGGTCGGCGAAGACGGTCGTGTCGACGTGCGGCGGGTCGGCGTCCTCCCGGTCGGTCGGGCTGGCCTGGTAGTAGTCGTCGTCACCGGTCTGGCTCCCGGCGAAGGCGTCGCCGGTCCACAGCTCCGTCGTCAGATACTCGACGGTCCGCATGGCCGTGTCCCGGTAGGCCTCCGTGCCTGTGTAGCGGTAGCCGTGGGCGAAGGCCCGGACCAGCGCCGCGTTCTCGTCCAGCAGCTTCTCCCGGCGCGGGTTCGACCAGTCCCGCCCCGTCGCGTACCGGTAGAACCCGCCGTCGTAGGTGTCGAGCAGGTGCGTCTGGACGGCTTCCAGGGTCCGCGTGGCCTGGTCGCGCGCCCTGACGAGCGCGAACTCGATGGTCCGGGCCAGCGGGAACTTCACGTCCGAGCCCCAGCCCCCGTACTCCTCGTCGAAGGCCCCCAGCAGCTGTTCGACCATGTGCTCCTCGATGCGCGGGGTCAGTTCCCCCGCTGGCGGCGCCTCGTCCTGTAGCTGCCGGGGGACGGAGCCGGCCTCGGCCCCCTTTGCGTCCCAGGCTTCGCGCACCGAGTCGAGGATGCCCCGGAACCCGTCGGGCCCGAGGAACGTCGACCCGCTGATGACCTCGCCGGCCGGCGTCAGGAACACCGTCGACGGGAACCCACCCATGGTGTACCGTTCCCGAACCAGCGGGTTCCGGTCGGCGTCCACTCTCACTGGAACGAACCCGTCGTTGATGTTGGCCGCGATGCGTGGCTCGCCGAAGACGCCCCGGTCCATCGCCCGACACTCCGGGCTCCAGGGCACCGTCAGCGAGAGCAGGAGTGGCTTGCCGCCGGCGGCGGCCCGCTCGAACGCCTCGGGCCCCCACTCGCGCCACTCCACTTTCGTCTCCGCTGCGAACTCGTCCATACCGGCTGTCGGTGATGGGCACACATAGGGGCTGTTACTCTGGACAAGATGTGCGACCAAGCCGGGGTAGGGACCCATCCCATTCTGCAAGGGTGTCGAGAACGCTGGTCCGAACAGTCAGAGAACCCCAGGAGCCCGGTGCGTCGAGTAAGCGCGAAACACGGGTAGACCAGAACTGGTCGAAGCGGCCGCTGACCTCGTGAAACAATGCTTTTTTTATATCGTGTCGCCGGATTCGACACATGAACGTTTCTGAACTCTTCGGGCGGTTGGATCACCGATGGTGGTTGAACCGCCTTCGGTACGTCTTCGCCGGTGAGGACGTCGAACTCGTGTACTGCGAGGTCCATCCACCGGCCGTCTTCGTCGACGCGGTCCGTGGCAGACTCGAGTCACTCGACTTCACCGTGGAGACGCTTTCCCTCACTGAGCGAGATCACTCGTTCGTGAAGGGACACCGCGGACGGTGACCGGAACAGACCAATGACGGAAGACGAGCCCGGTAATCTAAATCTCGGCCTCGAGATACTGAAGGGGTTCTGGGGAAAAATCATCCAGGCCGGACTCGGGTTCGCGGGCACGGTGCTGTTCTCGCGAGCGCTCGGTCCGACCGACTTCGGCGGATACTACCTCCTGCTCTCGGTGGTGATGGTGGCAAACAGACCGATTATGGGAATCTCCGTCGCGACGAAAAAGCGGTTTGCGGAGCACGATGCGGCCCGCGAACAAATCGTCGGCACACAGCTCGCGTTCAACCTCGCGGCGCTCGCACTCGTCACGATATCTGCGGTCGCTTTCCGAGGACAGCTCGCGGACTACACTGGACTCGAGAACGCAGCGCTCCTCTTTGTCGTGTTATTCGGATCGATCCTCGCGTTCGCCCCGACCCAGCAACTCATCTCTGCACGCGGAAAGATCAGCGCACCAGTATGGATAGACACGCTCCGTTCCCTGTTTACCTTCCCGCTTCAGCTTGCGCTCGTCCTCTTTGGCCTCGGCGCGACTGGGATGGCGTTCGGACTCTCGGGAGCGACGCTCCTCGTGGTCCCAATCTCGCTGTACTACCTTCGAACGCTCCCCGCCATCCCGAACTGGGAGACCGTGCGGTCGATCTGGGAGTTCGCCCGTTTCAGCATCTGGAGTCGGATTATCGGTCGGGCGTACGACGAACTCGACCCGCTACTTCTCGGATACCTGCTCGCCCCGGCCGCGGTCGGATACTATCAGGTGGCGTACAAGCTGACCATCCCCGGAATGTTCATCGCGACTATCGCCTCGTCCGGGCTCCTGACGAAGGTCAGTAATCTCGATGCACGGGGAGAGTCCTTCGGGGAGGACGTGACGAACGCCGCCGCGATGACGAGCATCCTCGCGATACCGATGTTCTTCGGCGCACTCGCGATTCCCGAGCGGCTCATTATCACGTTCTTCGAAGTCGAATACGTCGAAGCGGCGCCTCTGCTCGTAGGGCTCACCCTCTTTACGATTGTGCGTACACAATCGTCGCTCCTCGGCGACGTCCTCAATGGCCTTGACCGGCCGCTCTTGGTTTTCCGGGGGTCGTTTGCTGCGCTCGTCGTGAACGTCGTCGTCGGTATCCCGCTGACGCTTCAAATGGGCGCAATCGGCGTCGTGATTGCCACCGTATTCGCGGAATTCCTCCGTTATCTCCTGTTTTTCGTTGTCCTTCGAAATGAGATCGGAACCGGGTTACTTCCACGGCCACTCCTTGCTCAAGCCGCAGCAGGCGCCGTGATGTTCGGAATCATTGAGTGGTTGCACGGCACGTACGTCACGATCGATTCGTGGGTGATGATGGGAATGGTCCTCGCAATCGCGGGAGTCGTGTACTTCTCCGTTCTCGCCGCAATCAGCAGGTTCGTTCGGACAACGGTTCGTTCGATTCTACTCGACGCAATCGACGGAATAGCCGGATAGATTCCCCCGTCTTCGGGCGAATCAATCCATCCGGAGTCTTTAACAACGGAGCTATTCAGTAATAAACATATGTCAGCTGGCGACCCGAACTTCCTGTTCGTCTCTATCGATAGTCTCCGCCCGGACTTCTGCTCGTTTATGTCGGGAACGGCCGAGACGACACCGTTCCTTTCGCGACTCGCGAATCGCGCGGACGCCACTGTCTTCGAGTCCGCAATCTCGCCGTCGACGTGGACGCTCCAGGTCCACGGGTCGATCTTCACAGGTCTCTATCCGCCCGAACACGGCGTCCTCGATAAGGGACGGACACTCGGAGCCCAGCCAACTCTCGCCGAATTACTCGCCACGGAAGGGTATGAATCGTTCTCTTACGGCCGGAACGGCTGGCTCGAATCTGGAGACATCCTCCGCGGATTCAAACATCATCACACACGGTACTCTCAACATATCACACAGGAACTTGGGAAGACAATTGAAAACGTTCGGGACGGGAGATGGCACGATGCTGCGGACACGGCAAAGTGGACAACCCTCGCGGCCATCGAGAAGGCCCGTAAGCGCGTCTTCAGACAAATCATCGAAGACGAACTCACGATCGACGCTGCCATCGACGGGGTCACAGGACACGACGAACCCTTTTGCTGCTTCGTCCATCTCAACGGCGTGCACTACGTCTACCGACCGCGAGCGCCGAACCACCGGCGATTCGGCGATTACTCGCTTCGGGAACTCGCCGCAAACACGTCGTACCAGCGCGACATGATCCAGCAGCGCCCTGCAATCTACGCTGGCGAGTATGAGTTCGATCACGACCAAGACGAGATTACGAAGGATCTCTACCGGGGAGCGATTTACCAGACGGACGCGCTCGTCGAACGGCTCATCGACGCTATCGACGCCGACGGCGTCCTTGAAAATACGGTCATCGTCGTCTTCGGCGATCACGGTGACCACCTGGGCGACGATGGTCACTTCGGCCACCAGTTCTCGGTCGACGATGCCCTGATTCGCGTTCCCCTGCTTGTCATCGATCCCACGGATTCGATTCCTGACGACCGTGTGAGTGACGTCGTTCAACTGAACGACCTGTACCCAACCGCGCTCTCCATCGCTGGCGTCGACCCGCCCGCTACGCGGAGTGTCGACCTGACGACGGACAGACGGGAATCGGCGTACGTGTACTACGAGGCGCCGGAATCGGTCATCGACCGATTCGAATCTCAGGCATCGGTCTCGTCGAGTCAACTGCCGCCAGCCAGACAGTATGCCATCTGGCAATCACCAGAAGAGAAGCACGTGTGGAACCCAGACGAACCAAGAGATGCGTCATCGGAGGGCGCTAAACTGGCAGCGGACCTCTATGAGCACTTCGACGCACTCGAGCGCATACAGGCTGGGACTGACGACGAAGTCAGCGACGAGGTTGAGACGAACCTAAAACGGATGGGGTACCTCTGATTCAACTGCGTTCGAGCGCCATCTCGCACGTCTCGAGGACGGTGTCCGCGACCGCACGCCAGGAGCGCTCGGCGCGTACGCGCTCCGCAGCCGCGTCGTTCGTCCCGACGTCGTCGAGAACTGATTCGAGGGCGGGTGCGAGCGTCTCGGCGTCCGCGAACGCGACCCGATGGACGCCCGGATAGTCCTGGAACTGCTCGAGTCCGGTGTCGTTGACGAGGAACACCTCGCGCCCGCAACTCAGGTACTCGTACAGTTTGAGGGGCGACGCCGGGCGGTTCTGCAGGAAGGGCCCAAAGCACAGCGATGCCTGGTTGATGTACGCGGGCACGTCAGTGTGAGGGACTCGACCGACGAACGTGACGTCGTCCTCGACACCGAGTGAACTGGCAACGTCGGCAAGCTCCGTTTGGCGGGATTTCTCGCCGCCGACGACGAGTAACTCGACAGGGGCGTCGACCGCGGCGATCGTCTCGAGCATCAACTCGATGTTCTGCCACGGCTGCAGGCCGCCCACGTAACAGATTGTGTACGGCGGCGACGGGTCGACGGGTTCTCGCACGCCGAACGCGTCGGTGTCGACGCCGTTCTCCACGACGGTCACGCTCGACACGCGATGGTTGGCGCGAAGGTAGTCGGCGACGCTGTCGGAGACAGCGACCAGGTGGTCGGCGCGCCACCACTTGAGTCGCCTGACCCCAGTGAGCGAGTAATACGAAAGCTTCGACTCGACGTTGTCCTCGACGTTCCGGGGGACGCCGTTGGATTCGACGACGAGTGCCGCGTCAGTGAGCTCGGCGGCGACGACGGGTGCGAAGTGCGGGGACTCCCGTGTGTAAATAACGGTCCGTTCGTTGGTCGCGCGAATCAGCGCGAGGAGCGTCAGCAACCTGGAGAGTTCCTTCAGGACGCGGACCGGGAACGTCCCGGTCGAGTCAGTCAATCGGACGGATTCCGAGGGAAACTCGCCGCCGTCGTCTTCGACGAAAAGCACGCTGGAGACGTCCTCGCGTGCCAAGACCGCCTCGACGAACTTGTATACGTGTATCTGTCGGCCGAACTGTGACTCTGAACTGAAGTTTGCGCCCGGATAGTATCCGATGAATTGCATTACTGGTCTCGTCTTCGACTTCCTCTGGCTTCCCCGCAAGCGAACATAAAACACACGCTCTCCGGTAATCGCAATTGAGCTACCCACGGCTAAAGCCGTGGGTTTTCGCCTCGCACTTTCTATAAATCCGGTCTTCCTCCTCCGAGCGCCGTCTCCCGTCAAAGGGGGAAGAGCGATGACAGAGACAGTCACAATCACGTGGTCGATAGGGCCTCGCGCGAAGCGGGAGCCCGGGCGTGCCGTTCGACAGTTGCGCTGGACGACTACCCGGATGGTTCGGCGAGACGGAACGACGGACACTGGTCGCCGCACTCAGTTCCCAGTGACGAACAAACTCGACTGCTCTTCTGTGACCATAGCGGCGATATGAGAAATGGGAATTCTCATCGATAGAGAATCAACAAAGGGTATCTTGACAAGAAGAGAAGATAATACCGTTCTCAAATATTGATATGGGGACAGAGGATTCATTAATTCTACCTGGCCAGATCTAGTATGGTCAGATCGTTCGCCCGACTTATCGACTCGGCTTATAATATTCAAAGGGAACAAGGCCTGATCGAATTATTGAAGGAGTCATACCATTATACATTAGAAAACTCGTATTATCGCATACTATATGACAGAAAGGATACGGTAGATTTGGAATGCGACGGAGTCAGAGTCAGATTCGACACCAGTTCTGATATCTCAAAGAACTGGTTCTTTCCTCGATACTTAGATGGGACTCTTCATGAACCGGAAATCACGAGAGAACTCATTAAATCCCTGAATTCTGATTCGGTATTCTATGACGTGGGCGCAAATGTCGGATATTATACCGTGTTCGCCGCTGAAGTGTGTACACGGGGAGAAGTCCATGCTTTCGATATCAACCCCCAGTTCTTACAGTTAGCTGAGAAAAGTTTGGATGCGAATGGCGTTACTGCGAGATTGAATAATGTCGCTATATCGAACAGTACTGGAGAGACTGTGAGTTACTCCGGGGAATTTGGCACAACGTCTGTTGACTCTGATAGTGACGACAATTCCTGTGAAGTAGATACCATTACTATCGACGATTATATTAAAGAGAATCAAACTCCGGATGTGATGAAGATAGACGTCGAAGGTTTTGAATCACACGTACTAGAAGGTGCCGGAGAACTACTTAGACAGGGATATCCGAAAAAGTTATTTTTAGAGATTCATCCTTCAAAGATTAGAGATTATGGAAGGGACGTCCGTGAAGTAATTAATAGAATTGAGTCTTATGGCTACAGTTATGACACGATAGGAGACCACCGGAATCAGAGCGTGAAGGTAGAGAATTTTGAGGAGAATCTTCAGGATGCCGGAAATACGATGCTTATTTGCGAGAAATAGATAACGTATCTATTCATATCCTGGCCTTTCCTGATTTTCAACTCTACGTGCCGTATTTTGGATTATAAAAAGACAGTCGTGTCGTAACTGGAGGCTTGAGCGTTAGCTCTCTCGTCATCACGAAAGATGGCATATCTTTCGAGCGACAGCGAGTCGAATAGTCTATCCGAGGGACGGTTTCGCTGTGAGCATCAGTATCAGACGAACACGCTGGAAGTTGCGAGGACGAAAGACCGAATTGTCCACCCGCCGAAGGGCGAGATATGGCAACACAGGAGGGGGACCATCCGGGGCCGGTCACGCCCGGGGACGACCCACCGCGGCCGGGTCGGGTCCCCGTCGTCGACAACACGCTCGCGATGCTGCGGGACCCGCTTGGTTTCTACGACCGCGTGGGCGCGATGGACGCCGACGTGGTGGGGTACAACGTCGCGGGGACGACGGGCTACTTCGTCACCCATCCCGACCTCGTCGAGCAGATACTGGTCACCGACGAGGGGAGCTACGAGAAGGGCGCGCTGCTCCAGCGCTCGCTCGGGGAGTACATCGGCGAGGGGCTCTTTCTGCTGGAGGGTCAGGAGTGGAAAGCACAGCGCACCGCGCTCCAGCCGGCCTTCTACCGGGAGAAGATTGCCGCCTACGGCGACACGATGACTGACTTCGCCGCCGCGACCGGTGACGGGTGGGCCGACGGCGACCGTTTCGACGTCCTGCCCGAGATGCGCGAGTACACGCTGCGCGTGCTCGGGAAGACGCTGCTGGACGTGGACATCGACCGTACCGCCGGCGCACTGGAGCCGCTCCTGTCGGCGCTGCGGGAGCGACTCGACCCCCGCTCGCTGTCGGCCTACGTCCCGCTCGGGGTGCCGACGCCGACGAACCGCCGCGTGCGAACGGCCCGCGCGAACTTCGAGGCGACGCTGGACGACATCATCGCCGAGCGCCAGGCCGAGAGCGCAAGCGAGCGCGAGGCCCGTGACGACGTCCTCTCCCTGCTCCTGTCGCTGGACGACGAGACGATGACCCGGGAACGGCTGGGCCACCAGTTGCTGACCTTCCTCGTGGCGGGCCACGACACGACGGCGCTGACACTCACCTACACCTGGTTCCTCCTTGGGCACCACCCCGAGCGCCAGCAGAAGCTCCACGACGAACTCGACTCGGTGCTGGGCGGCGCCGACCCGACGCCGGAAGCCCTCTTCGAACTCCCCTATCTCGACGACGTGCTGACCGAGGCGCTCCGGCTGTATCCGCCCGCTTTCACCACCTTCCGCCAGCCCACCGAGCCGGTGACACTGGGCGGCTACGACGTGGCGCCGGACGCCCAGCTGACGATTCCCCAGTGGCTCGTCCACCGCGACGAGCGCTGGTTCGACGACCACGACGCCTTCCGCCCCGAGCGCTGGACCGACACCTTCGAGGCGCAACTGCCCGACTACGCCTACTACCCCTTCGGCGGCGGCCCACGGCACTGCATCGGGATGCGCTTTGCTCGGATGGAAGCGAAACTCGCCATCGCCACGCTCGCCCAGCGCTACCGCTTCGAGACCGTCACCGAACCGCCCCTTGACCTGGCGATGCGCATCACGCTCTCGCCGACCGACCGCGTCGAAGTCCGGGTCCACGAGCGGTAGTGGTCGCCCGCCGCGCCGCGTCGAGGCGCCACGGCCCGCTATCGCTCGCCGTTCCGCTCCGAGGCGCTCCACTTCGTTCAGCGCCTCGCGGCCCGCTGCGTTTTGTGGAGGCGTCTCCCTGCGGTCGACGCCTCGCTCGTCTCGAAAAGCGTTTGGGGCCAGCCCTGCAATCGGAGGTATGCTCCGGGCTATCGCCCTGTTGTTGCTCATCCCGCTGTTCGACGCGGTGCTCCTCGTCGCACTCGCGACGGGGGTCGTCTATCCGGTCCCACCGCTGGTCATCGTGGCACTCGTCGTCCTCACCGCCCTCGTCGGCATGTTGCTCGTGCGGGCGGAGGGGCGGGCCACGCTCCGGAAGATACAGCAGAAGCTCGCGACCGGCGAGGTGCCGACAAACGAGCTCATCGACGGCGGGCTGCTCGTCGCAGCCGGCGCGTTCTTCCTCACGCCCGGGCTCGTGACCGACTTCGTCGGCCTGCTACTGGCGCTGCCGCCGACCCGCTACCCCATCCGCGCCGCGGTACGCCGGTGGGTCGTCCGTCCCTACATCGACGCCAAGACCGGCGGCTTCGCCTCCGGCCAGGTGTACATCGGCGGCTTCCCCAACGAGGACGGCGCTGCCGGGCCGGGCGCGACCGGTCCGGGGCCGGACGCCTCCGGCGATTCGGGGAGTGGCTTCGACCCGGACAACGCGACCGACGTGGACTTCGAAGAGTCCGACGAGAAGTGAGCCCTGTGGCGGTTTGACACCGCGGTGGTGAAACGTCACCCTTTTCTATACCCCTCGGGAATACTCAGATGCGCTCACCTGGGCCAATAGCTCAATCAGGTTGAGCGCTCGGCTGATAACCGGGAGGCTCTCGGTTCAAATCCGAGTTGGCCCATCCCAAATTCGCCCGGTGTCTTGCCGGCGCGAAAATGGGGTCACAACTCCCCAGCCATTTCATCTTCGGTCCGAACTGTTCTGAGCGGTTGGTCTGTCCGGTATGTGAGCGGTCCCTGACTACACTCCGGACGTATGCCGATTGTGTCCGGTAGCTCCGAAATCGGAACCAGGGAAGGAACCACTTACAGAGAAATTCTCCGTTAGTCACAAGCTATTTACAGACATCCCCGAATGCTACGGTGATATGATTGAAGCCGCGCTCCGCTACCAGACGGAGGGCGACGGCTGGCTCAAGCGGGTCGCAATCGGTGGTGGGGCGATGTTGCTGGCGTTCTTCATTTTCATCCCGATATTCACGGTGTACGGCTACGTACTGGAGGTTATGCGGCAGGTCCTGCGGGGCGACACCGACACCCCGCCGGAGTGGGGCGACTACGACATCGTCCAGCTCAGCGTCAACGGCCTGAAGGCCTTCGTCATCCTGTTCGTCTACGGGCTCGTAATCGGGGCCGTGACGCTCCTGCCGGCCGGCGTGTTGGTCCTGGTCGGGGCGCTGCTGGGGAGCGGCAGCATCTCGGCGCTCGGGGGCCTCATCGGCGGTGTCCTGTACCTCGTCGGGGTCATCGCCATCGCCGTCGTCGCGCCGATAATGATCTGTAACTTCCTCGTCGAAGACGACCTCGGCGCTGGCTTCGACATCGGCGTGCTCCGGACCTTCGCCACCAACAGGGCCATGCTGCGGGCCGTGGTGCTGGCAATCCTGGTCAACTTCGGGCTCAGTATTGTCAGCGGTGTGCTGGGACTGACCGTCATCGGCGCGCCGGTCGGATTCGTCGTGTCGTTCGTCGGGCTCTCGGCGGTCGCGTACATCTGGGCGAGCGGGTTCGCCGACGCGTACCGGGAGATACACGGTGAACTGCCGGAGATTCCGGACGGCCCGACCAAGATGGACGTCGACGCGGACGCCAGGGTCACGGCGTCGGAAGCGGAGGCTGCCAGTGCGGACGCCGACACCACGTCCACCCAGAGCACGCCGGACGACACCGTCGACACCGAGACGAGCGACCCGGACGACGATTACAGCGGCCCGGACCCGACCGACGGGAATCGGTGGGACTGACCGGCAGCCGCGTTTTCACAGTCGAGTAGCGGGTCTCACATCCGTCACGACCCGCAAAGTCAGGTGTCGCTGGTTTCCACCGCCCGAGCGCCGTCAAAAGTCGAAGCGCGTAAGACACCACCGGGTATGCTAGCAACCATGACCTCCGACGCCGACGAGCCACACGAGAACGCCGAGCAAGACGTCATCGCGGTCGACGCCGACGACAACCCCCAGGGTCTCGTCAACCGACTCGACGCCCACACCGGCGACGGTATCCGCCACCGGGCCTTCACCGCCTTGCTGTTCGACGAGGACGGGAACGTGCTGCTGGCCCAGCGCGCGGCCGACAAGCGCCTCTGGGACACCCACTGGGACGGCACCGTCGCCTCCCACCCCGTCGAGGGCCAGACCCAGGTCGAGGCGACCGAGGAGCGCCTCGAAGAGGAACTGGGCATCACCCCCGACCAGTACGAGGACCTCCGCGTGACCGACCGCTTCGAGTACAAGCGCTACTACGAGAACGCGGGCCTGGAGTGGGAGGTCTGTGCGGTCCTGCAGGCGACGCTGACCGACACGTCGCTCGACCCGAACCCCGAGGAGGTCGACGGCCTCATGTGGGTGCCCTACGACCGCCTGGACGAGCATCCAGAGTACTACCGGCAGCTACGGCTCTGTCCGTGGTTCGAGATCGCGATGCGCCGCGACGAGGAACGGTAGCTCACGCAGTCGGCGAGTCGTCCGTCGGCGACTCGCCCGCGTTCTGCCCGTCAGTCCGCTGTTCGGCGGTCGGCGGCCGTGCCGACGGGAGCTCTATCTCGACGGTCGTTCCGGGGCCGTCGACGAACGAGAGCGTGCCGCTGACGTTGCGAACGACCCACTTCACCAGCCACAGCCCCACCCCGGATCCGTGCTGGAGCGGCGTCTCCTCGCCGGCCAGGATGACTTCCCGCTCGTGGTCGGCGATACCGGGGCCGTCGTCGCTGACCCGGACGACGACGCCGTCGTCCCCGACGGTGACGTCGATATCGACGGTCACCGCGGTCGCGACCTGTTCGAGGGCCCCGTCATCGGATGGCTGTGGGTCCCGATTGCCTGTCGAGCTATGCTCGACTGCGTTGTCGACCAGCTCCTCGAACGCCAGCGTCAGCGCCGGTGAGCCATCGACCCAGCAATCGTCGGGACAGGAGAGCCCGATGTCGGCCTCGGGGTAGCGCTCCCGGGCATCCGCGACGACCGTCTCCAGGAGCTCCGGCAGCCGGACCGGTCTGGCGCGCTCGCTTTCGAGGGCCTCGGAGACGCGGCCGATTTTGTTGCTCCGGTCGACGATGTCGTCGACGGTCCGGACGATGCGGTCGATGCGGTCCCGCTCGGACGGGTCGACGCTGTCTGTCAGCAGGTCGGCGTTGCCCTGGACGACGTTCATCTCGTTGCGGATGTTGTGTCTGAGCAGGCGGTTGAGCACGTCGATGCGCTGTTCGCGCTGGCGGCGGTTCGTCACGTCCCGGAGACTGATGAGGTGGCCCGAGACGACGCCGTAGGAGCGGTACAGCGGCGTGATTCGGACGTCGTAGTATCGGACCGCGCCGTCCCGTTCCAGCCGGGTCTCGGTCTGGGCGCGTTTGCCCGCCTCGGGGACGGTCTCGGCCAGCTCGGGCAGTTCGCTGGCCAGTTCTCGACCCGACAGCTCCGCGGGACCCGCCGAGAAAAAGACCGTGGCGGCGGCGTTGATGTCGACGATGCGGCCCGACCCGTCGACGATGACGACCGCGTCGTCCATCTCGGCGAACACCGCTTCCCGGCCCAGGTCGCGGGTGACGGGGGCGACGTCTAACAGTTGGCCCCGTAGCATAGCCGCCGACAGCACGACACCGGAGACGACGTAGCCGAGACTGGTCGGGTCGAAGGGCGCGGGGACCAGGTCGAAGGCGTGGATGGAGTGGCCGACCGTCGGGACGGTGATGGCGACGAGCAGCGCGAGCACCTGGCCCTGAAAGCGGTCGGTGGTTCGCAGCATCGTCCGGATGAGCAAAACCCCGCCTGCCAGTATCAACACGAGCATATACGCGAGGTGGCCCCAGCGGGCCAGCCCCCAGACGGGGACCAGCGTGCTCGTTTCGGCGGCCGTGGCGACCGTGACACTCCGGAAGACGAGCCGATGGGCGCCGTTCGACCAGACCAGCGTGACGAAGACGGCGGGCTCTAGCAGCAGTAGCGCGACCCGCTTGCGGGTGAGCCAACCCGGGTGGCCCGTGTACTCGAGTACCGTCACGAGCCACGCGACGGGGACGACGACCGAGAGCGTGAGCTGCATCTGAACCAGCCGTTCCATCAGTACGACACCGGGTGCAGCGAGTTCGAGCCCGTGCGCGACGGCCCAGAGGCTGGCCGAGATGACGAATGCGGCCAGCGGGCCGGCACCCGGCCGGTCGCGGTGGAGCCAGGCCAGTCCGGCCACGCCCATCCCGACGACGGCGGCCAGCAGAACCACCGCGAGGGGCGTGGAGACCATTTGGTACGGAGGTGGGTAGACGCCGGTATAAACGTTCGCGGCCGAGTATCGACTCCGATACTACGACTGCCGCGAGCGCAGTGCCGACCACACCGCGACGGCCCCCAGCAGGAACGCCGGGACGAGCGGCAGGGCCAGATAGGCGGCCCGAAGCGTCAGCCCGAGCGACCGGACGACCCCCTGGGCGGCCGGCAGGACCAGGATAGCGATGGGGACGACGAGAAATCCGAGGATAATCATCCCCACTAGCACCCACCCCTCACGACCGAACTCCTCGCTGGTATCGGCCTGGCGTGGTGGTTCGCCGCTGGGGCGGTGGACGTAGCCGCCGTCGTCGGACGCGTCGTCGGGCGCGTCGTCACTCATCGAACGCACCTGCCTGCGCGACCGAATGCCCACACGGGCGAATCGCGGTGGGTCGCGCTCGTCGGGTGAGACGCCGGCCGCTGTCAGCGGCCTGGACTGCCTGCATAGCTCACCGTCGGGGCAGCGACTGCAAAACACTGGCGGTCGGTCAGGCCTCGGCCGGCGGCTTCGGTCGAGTAATCTCGAGGGAGCTAACGCGATGGTCGTACTCCTGTTCGTGCGCCGTGCGCTCGACAGTTGCGTGCGTGGCCGACCCGTAGAGCCCCTCGAACGGACACTTGTGACACACCACGTGGTAGACCCCTTCCATACATATTGTAATTATGTAGTCTTATATAAATTTACTTGTGAGGTTTTTACAAATATACGGGCGGTGTTCGAAAGCTACGCGCGGGACAACCATTTAGCGGGCCCCGGCCGTTGTACCGGTATGGTCGATTTCCAGTCCCGCGACACGCGCCGTGGCCCTACCATCGACGACGAGTCGGAGTCCGAGTCGGACTCGGCGGACAGCGAATCGTCGAGTGAGGACGACGCTACCGGGGGGGCCGTCGATACGGGGGACAC
>SDGW01001395.1_pt1 | contig 16346 bp, 16 predicted proteins | sample 2873831 | NCBI WGS metagenome assembly SDGW01 (sample SAMN08132700, study PRJNA421101) | hypersaline lake metagenome | isolation source: celular fraction 0.22 microns magnesium sulfate-rich crust from ephemeral... | place: Spain: Penahueca Lagoon, Toledo | collected 2011-07
GGTCGGTTCCAGCGGCTTGCGGAACCGACAGTTCAGATGGACCGGGCCGGGGTCGCTGCCGGTGCTGTTCGCGAGCGCCCGCGCGGCGGTGGGACGTAGCATCCGCACCTTGCGCGGCTCGGCCGCCGGTTCGGGCATATCGCGGTACCAGCGGACGGCGTCGCCGTACAGTTTCTCCTGGTCGATAGTCTGGTTGGCCCCGCTATCGGTGAGTTCCGGCGGCCGGTCGGCGGTCAGGACGACCATCGGCACGCCGGACTGGCTGGCCTCGATGACCGCCGGGTGGTAGTTCGCCACCGCCGTGCCGGAGGTACAGACCAGCGCCGTCGGCTCGCCGGTCCGTTTCGCCCGCCCAAGGGCGAAGAAGGCCGAAGAGCGTTCGTCGAGGTGTGAATACACCCGCAGGTCGGGGTGTTCGGCACAGGCCACCGTCAGCGGCGTCGAGCGACTGCCCGGCGAGACACACACCGCCTCGACGCCGCCGGCGACCAGTTCGGCGACCAGCGTCTCGGCCCAGAGGGTGTTGACGTTCGGGTGGCTCATTCGAGTTCGTCGAGCATCGGCCGGTACTTCAGTTGCACTTCGTCCCACTCGCGGTCGGGGTCGCTGTCGGCGACGATGCCAGCGCCGGCAAAGAGCGTCGCCGTCCGTCCGGTGGCCACCGCAGAGCGGATACCGACGGCGAAGGTCCCGTTGCCGGCCGCGTCCAGCCAGCCGATGGGCGCGGCGTACCAGCCCCGGTCGAACGCCTCCGTCTCGCGGATGGTCCGCAGCGCCTCGTCGGGCGGCAGGCCGCCGACGGCCGGCGTCGGATGCAGCGCGTCCACGAGCGAGAGGACGTGCTCGTCGGCCGCGAGTTCGGCCGTTATCGAGGTCCGCAGATGCTGGACCGTCGCCAGCCGGCGGACGGTGCGGTCGCCGATTCGGACCGAGGCGGCAAAGGGTTCCAGCTGGTCGCGGATGGCCTCCGCGACGATTTCGTGTTCGTGGATGTCCTTGGTGCTGTCGAGCAGCTCCGTGGCCAGCCACTCGTCCTCTGCGGGCGTGTCCCCCCGACCGGTCGAGCCGGCCAGGGCCTCCGTCCGGACGGTCCGGCCCCGAAGGGAGACGAGCCGCTCGGGCGTGGCCCCGTAGAACGTGGCGCCGTCGGTCGGGGAGAACATGAAGCGGTAGCAGTCCGGGTAGGTGTCGGCCAGCCGGGCGAAGACGTCAGGCACCGAGAGCTCGGACTGGAGACTGACCCGGAGCGCCTGTGCGAGGACGACCTTCTTGAGGGTTCCCGCCTCGACGCTTTCGAGCGCCCGACCGACCTGGTCCCGCCAGGCCCCCTGTGAGGGCTCTCGCTCGCGGTCGGCGATACCGGGCCTGCGTTTGGCGTTGACCGCCGGCTCGTCGGCCAGCCGCTCTCTCCACGTGGCGAGCCGAGCCTCGGCGCGGTCGGCCGCGTCGTCGCCGGTCGCCGCGGTCGTGAGCCAGCGGCTACCGTCGCCGGCGGTCACCTGGACCTCCGGGAGGAAGAAGGCCGCGCCGGGGAACTCGTCCCACGGCGAATCGTCGCCGTCGTGGTCCCCGTCGTGGAACGCGAACCCGCCGTACAGCCGCGGCCGGGCCACGCTCGGGAGCCCGCCGGTGGGCGTCTCACAGCTGTCAAAGAGCGCCGCGGCCGCCCCGCGAACGTCGTCGAACCGCGAGGGCCCCTCTGCGGTCACGGTCGCGGCGGCACCGGCGGCCGCTATCGACTCCGTCGGTGTCGCCCAGCCGAAGCGTGGTCGTCTCTCGGCTTCCAGGACAGTCCGGACCGCGCCCGAACCGAGTCGGCACGCGCGCGCCACGACCGTCGTCTCACCGACCGTCGACTGCGCACCACGCAGTGGTTCCATCACCTCGCCTTTAGGAGTCGCCCCCTTTGAGCCTGACTATCAGTGTCTGTGTAGGTCAGCCGGGGACAGCGTCGGGGCCGATGTCGAGAGCGTTCCCGAACCCAGGACAACTGGCGGGAGAAACCCTCTCAGGCAGGGTGGCCGTCTGGAGCAGGCTCGGCCACCGTCGGAGTAGTCGAGACTTTCGGTGTAGGTCGGCCAGGCAGGCCGAATCTACCGTTCGAACGACCACCGCCTACCCCCGCCAGGTTTAAATATACCTTGCTCAAAGGTGCCAACGTTGCGATGCCAAAGGTAGAGATCAACATCCCTGAGCACCTCGAAATGCAGATCGCTCAGCTGGTCGAGCAGGGCGAGTTCCTCAATCGTGAGGAGGCCATCGAGGACCTCCTGGCGACCGGTCTGAAGGCGTACAAGACCTCCGGACCGACGGACGAAGACGAAGAACCGGGCTTCGAAGAAGAAGACGGGATGATGGGCCACGACGACGAGTACGTGTTCTGAAACAGAGCGGGCGGGAGTGAGTCCCCACGATTCGCGAGTGGAGCGGGACAGCGGGCCGTCGGGCGACGCCCGACGACAGCGTAGCAGCGAACGGCACTCCGACTTGTCAGTCTGGTACACCGTCTCGGGCAATTCTTATACGGGTCGGACCGAATAGCTTGCACAACAATGCACAAAGACGAACTGCTCGAGTTACACGAACAGATGGTGACCATCATGGAGTTCTTCCGTGACGAGATGGACACCGTCGACCCGGAGCTGTTCGACCCCTACGGCGAACTCGACGTGCGGCCCTCGGACGTCCACAAGTCCAAGAGCGAGCACAAACACGCGGTCTTCGTCCTCGGCAACGCGCTGGCGACGGCGATGAGCGAAGACGAGTTTTCGGACGCAGGTCGGGTCGGCAAACGCATGAAGGAGCTGGCCGAGGACGCCGAGAGCAAGCTGTAGGTCTGTCGAGTTCTCCCGGTCGCTTCCCCGCCCAGTGGCGACGCTACTGGCCCGAAAAGTCCGGCTCGCGTTGCTCCATGAACGCCGCTGTTCCCTCCGCGTGGTCATCTGTGGTGAAGGCGAGGCCCTGGGCGGCCGCTTCCCGGTCGAGTGCCGCCTCGAACGACGAGGCCGCGCCCCTGTCGATGAGCTGCTTTGCCTGTGAGAGCGCGACGGTAGGTCCCTCGGCGATGGTCTCGACCAGGTTCCCCACGCCCGCCTCGAACGAGTCCGCCTCGAACAGGCGTGTGAAAAGCCCCAGTTCACGGGCCGTGTCGGCGTCCAGTAGCTCGCCGGTGAACACGAGTTCCTTGGCCTTGTTCGGGCCGACAATCCGGGGGAGGAAATACGAGACGCCCGAATCGATGGCGAGGCCGACCCGGCGGAAGCCGAAGCCGATCTTCGCGTCGGGACTCGCGAGCTGGATGTCACAGGCGAGGACGAGTCCCGCGCCGGCCCCGAACGCCGGCCCGTCGATGGCCGCGACTACCGGGAGCCGGCAGTCGTGGACCGTCTCGATAGCGTCCTGAATCGCCCCGACGAACGCCGTTCGGTCGGCCACGGCGACGTCCCGCTCGACGCCGTCGACCATGGCGCCGATATCGCCGCCCGCACAGAACGCCGAGCCGGCCCCCCGCACCACGACACAGCGGGCGTCGCTGTCGGCGACTCTCTCGAAGCGCTCGCGGAGTTGTCCGGCCGTCGGTTCCGCCAGCGCGTTGCGCTCGTCCGGACGATTCAGCGTGACGGTCGCGACGCCGTCCTCGACGGTCAGCAGTACTGCGTCGTCGGTCATACCACTGAGGTTCGCCCGCGTGACCAAAACGCTGCCCCCGTTGGGTACGCCTTTTTCAGCGCCGAGTCCCAGGACCCTGTATGTATCTGCACTGGCACCGGCGGGACCTCCGGGCGCCGGACAACGCGGGCCTGGCCCGCGCGAGCGCCGACGACCCCGTGCTCCCGGTGTTCGTCTTCGACAGCGACGTGCTCGCACACGCGGGCCCGCCGCGGGTGGCGTTCATGCTCGACGCGCTCTCGCGACTGCGAGGGTGGTACCGCGAGCGCGGCGGCGACCTCGTCGTCGCCCACGGAGACCCACGCGAAGTGTTGCCAGCGCTTGCGATAGCGCACGGCGCCGACCGGGTCACCTGGGGCAAAGACTACTCCGGACTGGCTCGCGAGCGCGACGCCGCCGTCCGCCGTGCCCTGGACGAGGCCGACGTGGCCCGCGAAGCCGTCCAGAACGCCGTGCTCCACGAACCGGGCGAGATTACCACCAACGACGGCGACCCCTACAGCGTCTTCACCTACTTCGGCCGGAAGTGGCAGGACCGCGAGAAGCAGGACCCCTACGACCCGCCCAGTCCCGATGCGCTGGTCGACTTCGAGGACGACACCGACCTCCCGACCCTCGACGCACTGGGGTTCGACGAGCCCGAGGCCGACATCCCGCCGGCCGGGACCGAACCGGCCAGAGAGCTACTGGAAGCGTTCCTCGAGGACGGCGTCTACCGCTACGACGACCGGCGTGACTACCCGGCCGAGGCGTGCACCTCGCGCCTGTCGGCGCATCTGAAGTACGGCACCATCGGTATCCGGGAGGTGTACGCGGGGACCGCCGCGGCCCGCGACGCCGTCGAGCCCGGCAGCGAGCGCGACGAGTCCGTCGCGGAGTTCCAGTCCCAGCTCGCCTGGCGGGAGTTCTACACGCAGGTCCTCTTTGCGAACCCGAACGTCGTCACCGAGAACTACAAGGACTACGAGCGCCCGATCCAGTGGAACGACGACCCCGAAGCCCTGCAAGCGTGGAAGGACGGCGAGACCGGCTACCCCATCGTCGACGCCGGGATGCGACAGCTACGGGAGGAGGCGTTCATGCACAACCGCGTGCGGATGATTGTCGCGTCGTTCCTGACGAAGGACCTGCTCATCGACTGGCGCGAGGGGTACGACTGGTTCCGCGAGAAGCTGGTCGACCACGACACCGCAAACGACAACGGCGGCTGGCAGTGGGCCGCCTCGACCGGGACCGACGCACAGCCGTACTTCCGCATCTTCAATCCGATGACACAGGGCGAGCGCTACGACCCCGACGCCGAGTACATCAAACGCTACGTCCCAGAGCTACGGGATGCCGGGGCCGAGATAATCCACGAGTGGCACGAGGCCTCGCTGACCCAGCGCCGGAGTGCGGCGCCGGAGTATCCGGACCCCATCGTGGACCACAGCGAGCGGCGGGAGGAGGCGATAGAGATGTTCGAGGTGGCGAGGGGAGATAGCTGACCGAAAGGAAGCTATCTCCCCTCGTAGCGGAACGGGGAGCGTAGCGACCCGTGGAGCAGGCGAGGGGCGACGACTGAACGAAGTGAGGGGGTCGGTCCTCGCAGCGAAGCGGTGACCGCAAGGAACCGCGGAGCAGGCGCGAGGCGACAGTTGAGTGCAACGAAAGCGTCGCCTCGAAGCGGAACGGGGAGCGTAGCGACCCGTGGAGCAGGCGAGGCGCAGTGACGGAGTCGCCCTCCGAGGCGAAGCGGTGACCGCAGGGAACCGCAAAGCAGGCTTGAGGTGACGGGAGGAGCCGCCGACCAGCAACCACTGGGGGCGTCACCAGTGGGCGGACAAGCGACGCCGAGAAAAGCTCCCCAAATCGCGAAAAATTTAAATATACAGACATGAACTGTGAGGCAGAACCGTGAGAGCCGACGTCTTCTTGATTGCGCTGTTTGCGTCGGTCCTCGTCGTCCTCATCGTGACTGTCCTCATCGGACGAAATCAGTCGATTCCCGGTGCGAAGCCACTGCTGGCTGCCTCGGCCCTGGAGCTCTACTGGTTGCTCTGCTACGTCGGGGAACTGTTCAGTCCGACAGCCACGTTGACGGCGGTGTTCGCCCGGGTAGAGTGGGCCGGCGCTGTCTTCATTCCGCTGCTCTGGGCCCTGTTTGTCGTGGAGTACACCGGCCGCGGGCAGTACGTCACCAGATACCGTGTCGCTGGTCTGGCCGTCCCACCGGTGGTGGCGCTCGGCTCGGTCGCCGGTGCGTTCGAGACGCTCGTCAGGCCGAATTTCGTCGTACAGGACTACGCGGGCCTCAACGTCGTCGTAGCCGACTTCGGGCCCATCTACTGGCTGTTCGCGGTCTACGCGTGGCTCCTCGTCACGAGTAGCCTCGTCCTGCTGGTGGAGTTCATAGTGGACCAGCGAACCCTCTATCAGAACCGGGCGATTGCCCTGCTCGGTGCCGGCGCCGTGCCACAGATAGCGAGTGTTATCAATACGACGGAGTTGGCCGGCCCGGTGCTTTTCAATCTCACGCCGCTGACATTTGCCCTATCGAGCGGGCTCGCCGCCGTTGCTATCCTGGAGTTCGATGCCTTCAGCGAGGCCCCTATCGCCCACCATCTCGCGACCGAGACGGCCGTCGAGGCTATCGAGGACCCCACGTTCGTCCTGGACAGCAACGACACCGTCGTGGACGCGAACCCGGCGGCACACTCGCTGGTGTCGATGAATCGGGAGTCACTCGTCGGAACACCGCGGGAGACGCTCGCGCCGCTCGCTGATATCGACCCGGAGACAGCCGGTTCGACAGTCACCGTCGAACGTGACGGGGAGACGACCTACTACGACGTCCAACGCACTCCCATCGACAGTGACGGCGACCACGTGTTCGGGACCGTTGTCACGCTCAGAGACGTGACTGACCGGCGCGAGCGCAAGCAGCGACTGGACGCGCTCAACGACGTCCTCCGGGCGACGATTCAGGAGGAGATGACGACGGTCCAGCAGGCGGTCGAGGACGGCGAGGAAGCGGTGACAGATATCGACGTGTTGCGCGAGAACGCCTCGGTCGCGCTGGGCGTGAGCGACCGCGCCGGAGACCTGGCGTCGATGGTCGAACCGGAGGCCGAACAGCCGGCCGACATCGTCCCGATAATCCACGAGGAGATAGAGGCGGCACGCGAGTGGAAGCCGGAGGTGTCGTTCGTCCTCGACGCGACGCTGGGCGAGTGGGCCTACTGCAGCGGTCTCTTCGAACCCGTGTTTCGTGTCTCGCTACGCCACGCCGCCGAGCGGTCACTCCAGGAGGCCACAGCGCCCGTCGTCGGTATCTCGGTCGACGCCGGTCCGGAGGCCGTCACCGTCTCCGTCAGCGACAGCGGGCGGCCGCTGTCGGACCACGAGCGGGCCGTGCTCCGCGGGGAGGGTCGCCCACGGCCGTCGGACGAGGCCGACATGAGCCGCTGGCTGGTCAACTGGGGGATAGAACAAGCGGACGGCACCATCCGAATCGGGACGGACGGTGAACACACCTCGCTCGAACTCACGTTCCCGCGAACGGACGAGGCGTGATGGAACCGCTGGACTGAGACACTACAGTGGGCATCTACCACATCGAGTACCTATCCGCTCGATCACTTCCGTTCGAGCCGCGAGGCGGCGAAACCGCTCGCCGGCCCGTGATGCGTGTGTACTGCTATCATACGGCTTCTAAACGTTTAAAAGGCATCCGCCCGACAATTACCGTGGAGGAGATTTCATATGTCCGAACACTCCGAACCTGAACTGCCACCGCTCCCGTACGACTACGACGCCCTGGAGCCTCACATCTCCGAACAGGTGCTCACCTGGCACCACGACACCCACCATCAGGGGTACGTAAACGGGCTCGAGTCGGCCGAGGAGACGCTGGCCGAGAACCGCGAGTCGGGGGACTTCGGTTCGTCCGCCGGTGCGATGGGCAACGTCACCCACAACGGCTGTGGCCACTATCTCCACACGCTGTTCTGGAACAACATGGACCCCAACGGCGGCGGCGAGCCCGAGGGTGAACTCGCCGCCCGCATCGAGGAGGACTTCGGTTCCTACGAAGGGTGGAAAGGCGAGTTCGAGGCCGCCGCGTCCGCTGCCGGCGGCTGGGCGCTCCTGGTTTACGACCCGGTCGCGAAGCAGCTTCGCAACGTCCCGGTCGACAAGCACGACCAGGGCGCGCTCTGGGGTGCCCACCCCATCCTGGCCCTCGACGTCTGGGAGCACTCGTACTACTACGACTACGGTCCGGCACGGGGCGACTTCATCGACGCCTTCTTCGAGGTCGTCGACTGGGACGAGGTCGCCGAGGAGTACAGCACCGCAGTCGGTCACTTCGAGTAACTCCCGAACACGCACTTTTTTTGCGCACGACACCCCGGACAGCGGCTGTAGCGACTTCGAGAGGTTTACACGCTCGGTCGGCCAAGCGTCGTCCATGCCTGTACCCAAAGCGGAGTTCGAGGACGTCCGCTCCTTTGAGCTGTACGAGCCCGAAGACGTCCTCGAGTCGGACCTGCTGTACACGATACCCGAACTGGCCCGGCTACTGCAGGGCCTCCCTGCCGACGCCGAACTCTCTGATTTCAACGAGTCGGTGTTCATCGACTGGGCCATCCCGTGGATGATATACAACCAGGACAGCCTCGTCTTCGCCGAACCGGACGACGACGAGGTCGTCGGTCTCTACGGACTCGCCGACGAATGAAGCTGCTCGTGGCCGGTGGCGACCGGGTCGACGCCGGGAAGACGACCTTCTCCGTCGGCCTGCTTGCCCACACCGGTGCCCGCGGATTCAAGCCCCGGGCCGGCAACAACTACTGGTTCGACCACGACGACTACCAGCGAGCGACCGAAGAGGGACGGCTCTACGGCAAGGACGCCCGTCGGCTGGCCGCCGCCTCGCCGGGCGAGGTTCGCCCCGAGGCCATCAACGCCGTCCACCGGCTCTGGCACCCGTCGCCGGGCCCCTCGAAGGGGCTGCTCGGACAGACGGCCAGGCAGTTCGTCGTCGACCGCGTCGGTGACGACGACGGCGTCGGCGAGTTCGTCGTCAACGGCACCGTCGACGTCCCCGACTCGGCGACCGAGCGACTCCCGCTCGACGGGGCCCCGCGGGTCACGTCGCTGCCCGACTTCAACGACCTGATGGGCGTGATGCACGCCGAGGCGCTCGCCGAACTGCGCGAGGAAATCAGCGGGGCGGACCGCGCAGTCGTCGAGTCCTACGGCGACATCGCGCGGCCACTGGACGGGTTCGAGCCGGACGCCGTCGCCGTCGTCGAGCCCGGCAGAGCCCGGTTCTACGACGGCCGCCGCTACGCGAAGGCCTGCGAGATTGCCACCGGCGGTCCCGAGGAAGGGCAACTGGAAGAGCGCGTCGAGAGCGTCGTTGACCTCATCGACCGGGCCGGCGCGGTCCGGTTGCCGGCGCTGGACAGCGAAACGCAGAAAGACCCGAAGGCGGTCGCAGACGCCTACGACCACGCCTACGACGCCCTGCTGGCGACGGCGTTCGACTAGGGGTTCCGGCAGCCACTGCTTGAAGCCGGCGGACTAGAGCCGCGCCGCCTGCCAGGCGAGCTCGATGTCGTGGTACGGTCGGTCCTCGACGCTGGGGCCGTGGCCGGTGTGCATCGCCGCGAGGTCTTCCGGAACCGTCTGAAGTACGCGGTCGATGCTCTCGACCAGCTGGTCGCGGTCGCCCTCATCTAAGTCCGTCCGGCCGAAGCTCCCGTTGGCGAAGACCAGGTCGCCCGCGAACAGCACGCTCGCCGCCGCGGAGAACAGACAGAGGTGGTCGTTCTTGTGCCCCGGCGTGTGGAGTGCGGTGTACTCGTGGTCGCCCAGCCGGACGCTGTCGCCGTCTTCGATTGCGTGGTCGATGCCATCGTGTGTCGTGTCGTATCCCCACACGTCGACGTCGAAGGCCTCGACGACCGCGGGGAGGTTCCCGACGTGGTCGTGGTGGGTATGTGTCAGGACGACGGCGTCTATACCGTCGACGTGCTCCCGAGCGGCGCTGACGACGTCGAACTCGTCGCCGACGTCGACGAGTACGCGACGGTCGCCGGTGACGAGAAAGACGTTACTGGTGAAGGCGTCAGTCCGCCGAGCCAGGTTCCGAATCATACGCTCGCTTCGATCGGGCCGGCCATGTCGGTGTCGCTCCCGGCGGAGGAGTCGCCCAGAGATATGTCAGTCGTACCGACGGTGTACGGGCAAACACCCACAGGGCTATGTAGGAGGATACAGAAACTGTGGTAGTAAGGAATAGCATGTCTGAGTCGGACCCACCTGTCGTACTTATTGTGGAGGATGAACCGGACGTCGCCGAGACGTACAAACTGTGGCTACAGGGTGAGGAGATGGGCTTTGACGCCTACCTCTCGAAGCCGATCCGGAGCGAACAGCTCCACGACACCGTGACGAACCTCCTGGAGCGTTCGGAGTACGATTCGATGCTGCAGGAGTACTACGCGCTGGTCGAGAAACAGGCCACACTGGAGGCGACGAAATCCAGCGCGGAACTGGCCGAGAGCGACCAGTACGCCGAACTCACCGAGGAGATAGCCGAGATGCGCGAGGGGCTCGACGATACGCTGGGGGGTATCGAAGACGACGACGACTTCATCGCAACGCTGCGTGGACTGAGCAACGGTGACGAAGAGTAAGGGGGTGAAAGGTATGTACGATCTGTCATCAGTTCTCGATTTCGACGCACTGGCCGAGGTCCGGCCCGGGTCCAGTATCCTCGTCTCGGGGCCCGCGATGACCGGAAAGGAGAAACTCGTCTACGACATCCTGGCCGACGGGGCCAGAGACGGCGACGGCGCCGTCGTCGTCACCACGAGCGACAAGGCGGCGAGCGTCGTCGAACAGTTTCGTGACCGCGTGCCGGACCTCCAGGGGGCCCAGCTGGGCGTCGTGGACTGCCGCGGCGAGGGCGGGGCCGACCCGGAACTCATCGACGGGGTGTCCGTCCACCAGGTCTCCTCGCCGGGCGACCTGACCGGTATCGGTATCGGCATCACCAAGGCGCTGGAGGGGCTGCACGACTCCGGGCGCGAGCGGGGCCGTCTGGCGCTGGTCTCGCTGTCGACGATGCTCACCTACACCGACAAGAAGACCGTCTTCAAGTTCTGTCACGTCCTCTCCTCCCGACTGGACGCCGCCGGCTACATCGGCGTGTTCACCATCGACTCGGGGGCCCACGACCAGCAGACGATTCAGGTCATCAAGCAGGCCTTCGACGGGCTCATCGACATCCGCGACGCCGACGGCGGCGGCCGCGAGGCCCGCGTGCTGGGACTGGCCAACGAGCCGACCGACTGGAAGAAAATATAGCTGGCGCCAACGGAGGGGAGTATTTTTCACCCTCCGGGTGTCCCACCCCGTATGGAAGTCACGCTGCTGGAAGCCACCGAGGACCCGGAGGAGCTCATCTGCAAGGGGGCACGCAACGACTACAGCGACGAGTTCGTCGGCGGCCAGTCCTTCGAGGCGACGATGGAGACGGTCGAAGGCGACACCCTGGAGGACAAGAAGGAGACGCTCATCGGACACCTGCTCGACCACGGTCACTTCGGTCCGTTCGAGCACCCACAGATAACGTTCGCCGTAGAGGGGGTCTCCCGCTCGTGTATGGCACAGATAACTCGCCACCGGCACGTCTCCTTCGACGTCCAGTCGATGCGATACGTCGCCTTCGACGACGTCGACCCCGCCGACGTCCGCGAGGGCGAGATGGTCGTCATCCCGCCGTCGGCGACGGACCCGGAGTGGGTCGGTCGCAACCAGCAGAGCGGGCAGGTAGACGAGGAGACCGTCGAGGAACGCGCCGAAATCTTCAGAGACACCATCGAGGACGCCGTCGAGTCCTATCAGCGGCTGCTCGACCTGGGGATGCCCCCCGAAGACGCCCGCTTCGTCCTGCCTATCGGGACGAAGGTGAACATGGTGATGTCGATGAACGCTCGGATGCTGATGCACGTCGCCGATATGCGGGCCGCCGCGGACGCCCAGTGGGAGATTCGCGGACTGACCGAGGACCTCCTCGACATCGCCGCCGACTGGTGTCCTATCACGTTCGACCACTACGAACGCGAGATGAAAAACCGGAAGAACCGCCTCGCGCCGTAGCGTTCCCGCACCGCCCGACTATCTCTGTTCCGAACCGAGCTACCCCGCGAGCCATGGGTGCGCCAGCTTAACGTGGGGGCGGCCCAGACCCTGAGCCATGGGCGCCACCGAGCAGGAACCGAGCGACGACCCCGCCGAAGACGGGCGGGCCGACTACGATTATCAGGGCGGGAGCGTCGCCCGACCGGCGATGGTCGCGGAACTCCGCGACCGCGTCGAGGGCGATATACGCTTCGACGAGTACTCCCGGCAACTGTACGCCACGGACGCCAGCGCGTACGAGGTGACGCCGGTCGGCGTCGTCTATCCCGCATCGACCGCCGACGTGGCCGCCGTGATGGACTACTGCGCGACACGCGAGATACCGGTCCTCCCCCGCGGGGGCGGGACCAGCCTCGCTGGCCAGTCGGTCAACGAGGCCGTCGTCCTCGATTTCACACGGCACATGGACGAGCTTCGCTCGGTCGACCCCGAAGACCGGCGGGCGACCGCACAGGTGGGGACGACGCTGGGGGACCTGAACGCGGCGCTCGCCCCCGAAGACCTGAAGTTCGCGCCGGACCCGGCGTGGGGCGACAAATCGGCGCTGGGCGGGGCCATCGGGAACAACTCCACCGGCGCCCACTCGCTGCAGTACGGCAAGACCGACCACTATATCGAATCCTGCGAGGTCGTCCTGGCCGACGGGACGGTGACCACGTTCGGCGAGAGTACCGTCGAACAGCTCCGGGCCGCCGGTGACCCCGACGGTGACCTGGAAGCCCGTGTTTACGACGCCGTGGTCCGGCTCCTCGAGGACGGTGCCGAGGCCATCGAGGCGTCGTACCCGCGGCTCAAACGGAACGTCTCGGGGTACAACCTCGACCGGCTGCTGGCGGAGGCCCGCGGGGAGTACGGCGAGGCGGGTACCGTCAACCTCGCGCGCTTGCTGGCCGGCAGCGAGGGGACGTTGGCCATCGTCACGGAGGCGACCGTGGCACTGGAGCCAGTCCCCGAGACGAAGGCACTCGCGCTGTTGACCTACGACGACCTCGTGACCGCAATGGAAGACGTCGAGCCGATACTCGCCCACGACCCCGCCGCGGTCGAAGTGCTCGACGACGTCCTGCTCGACCTGGCGGCCGAGACCGAGGAGTTCGGTGCCCTCGTCGACGACATCGTCCCCGGCGGGACGGGTGCGATACTGCTGGTCGAGTTCTACGCCGAGGACGACGCGGCCGGGAAACAGAAGGTGGCGGACCTGCTTGCCGACCGCATCGGCGACGTCGATACGGCCGTCGTACCGAGTGACGACGCCGCGACGGTCACCGACGCGCCGACCCACGCCTTTCTCGGCCGTGAGGCCCACAGTGACGCCGAGCGCGAACGGTTCTGGAAGCTACGGAAGTCCGGCCTGCCTATCTTGCTTGGCCGGACCAGCGACGCCAAACACATCAGCTTCATCGAGGACACGGCGGTCCCACCGGAGAACCTCCCCGAATACGTCGCGGATTTCCGGGAACTCCTCGAAGAGCAGGACACCTTCGCCTCCTTCTACGCCCACGCCGGGCCGGGCTGTCTCCACATCCGCCCGCTCGTCGACACCAAGACCGTCGACGGGGTAGAGCGCATGGAAGCTATCGCCGACGGTGCGACGGACCTCGTCCAGAAATACGGCGGGAGCGTCTCCGGGGAGCACGGCGACGGCCGCGCTCGGACACAGTGGAATCACAAGCTGTACGGTGACGACGTCTGGGAGCTGTTTCAGGACCTCAAGCGGACCTTCGACCCCGACTGGCTGTTGAACCCGGGCCAGGTCGTCGGCGCCGACGAGACCGCCGTCGCCGACGGCGACGCGCCGCCCCGTGCCCGGACCGTCGATATGACCGAGAACCTCCGCTTCTCCCCGGAGTACGACTTCGAGATCGGCTTTTCACCCGCGCTGGACTGGCCCAACGAGAACGGAATGGCCGGGATGGTCGAACTCTGTCACGGCTGTGGCGGCTGTCGCGGCCCCCAGGAGACCACCGGCGGCGTGATGTGTCCGACCTACCGGGCGGCCGACGAGGAGAGCACCGCGACACGCGGTCGGGCGAACATGCTCCGGCAGGCCATGAGCGGCGACCTGCCCGACGACCCCACCGACGACGAGTTCGTCTCGGAGGTGATGGACCTCTGTATCGGCTGCAAGGGCTGTGCGCGGGACTGCCCCAGCGAGGTCGACATGGCGAAGCTCAAAGCCGAGGTCGAACACGCCCACCACGAAGAACACGGCGCGAGCCTTCGGGACCGAATCTTCGCGAACGTCGAGACCATCTCGCGGGTCGGGTCCGCGCTCGCGCCGGTCTCGAACTGGGCCGCGAAGCTCCCCGGCAGCGACTATCTGGGCGAGAAACTGCTCGGCATCGCCCGCGAGCGTGACCTCCCGACGTTCCGACGCGAGTCGTTCGAAGCGTGGTGGGCCGACCGCGGCCCCGCCGTCCCCGAACAGGAAGCCACCCGTCGAGCCCTCCTCGTTCCGGATACGTACAACAACTACAGCCACCCCGAGGTGCTCCAGGCGGCCGTCGAGGTGCTCGAGGCCGCCGGCGTCCACGTCCGGGTGCCCGACGACGTCGGGCCGTCCGGCCGGGCCGCCCACTCGAAGGGGTTTCTCGACCTGGCCCGCGAACGAGCGGCGGCGAACGTCGACGCGCTCGCCCCGCGCGTCGCCGATGGCTGGGACGTGGTCGTCGTCGAACCCTCCGACGCGGTGATGGTCCAGTCCGACTATCTGGACCTGCTCGGGCACGACCACGACGACGCGACCACACTCGCGAGCGGGACCTTCGGCGTCTGTGAGTATCTCGACCGGTTCGCGCTCGATAGCGACATCGACTGGGAGACGGCCGACGCGTCGCTGACCTACCACGGCCACTGCCATCAGAAGGCAGTCACGAAGGACCACCACGCGGTCGGCGTCCTCCGCCGGGCCGGCTACGACGTCGACCCGCTCGACTCGGGCTGCTGTGGGATGGCCGGCTCCTTTGGCTACGAAGTCGAACACTACTCGATGAGCAAGCGTATCGCGGAGATACTCTACGACCAGGTCCGGTCGAGCGACGGGGAGGACGTCGTCGCGCCCGGGGCCTCCTGCCGGACACAGCTCGGCGACGGTCCGACCGACGGCGTGGTTCCCCATCCGGTCCAGAAACTGGCAGACGTAGTCCGGATAGCCGACGAGTAGGGGGTCCATTCACAGTGTTTTTATGCTGTCCTCGGGTCTTACGAAGTAGATGTCACGCGCGGTCGTCGCCACACTCGCCGTTCTCTTGCTGGTTGGGAGCCTCGCCGCCTCACCGGCAGTGGCCGAACCAAGTGTCGACCGAATGCAGACGCCGGACCAGTTTGACACGACGACGTTCCGCGTCACACTCTACGAGAACGGGTCGGCTACCTGGACGATAGAACACTACCAGCCCCTGGAGACACAGAACGAGACCGAGCAGTTCCGCGCCTACGCGTCGGAGTTCGAAGACAACGAAACGGCGCTCTACCGGAATTTCGTCGCGGACGCCGAGGCGCTCACACGGATTGGGACGAACGAAACCGGCCGGCAGATGGACGCCCGGAACTTCCAGCGCTCGGCCGGTATCGAGACGGGGCCGGGACAGGACCGCGGGACGGTCAAGATGTCGTTCCGGTGGGAGAACTTCGCCCAGACGTACGACGAGCGGGTGGTCGTCAGTGACGTGTTCGAAGACGGCTTCTATCTCGGTTCCGAACAGCGGATGGTGTTCGAGCACGAGACGTCGATGGTGTTTACCGCCGCCGAGCCGACTCCGGACTCCCGGAGCGACCCGCAGTCGCTGGGAGACAGCCACTCGATAACGTACGTCGGCGAGCGGTCGTTCACCGACAATCGGCCGTACGTCGAGCTAGGTCCCCCCTCCTCAGCGCAGGCCACGCCGACGGATAACGGGACGACCGTCGCTGCGAGCGCCGGCGAGAGTATGTGGCAGTTCGCCATCGTGCTGGCCGTCATCGCGCTGGGCGCGGTAGCCGCCGCAGCCTGGCGCTCCGGGGCCGCGGGGGCCGTCCTCGGGAACAGGGACGAGGACGGCGGAACCACGGCGGAGTCGGCCAGCGAGTCGACGCCCGATACTGCCGTCGAGCCGGAACTGCTCAACGACGACGACCGCGTCATCAAGCTGCTGGAGGAGAACGGCGGTCGGATGAAACAGGTCGATATCGTCGAGACAACCGAGTGGTCCAAATCCAAGGTCAGTATGCTGCTCTCGGACATGGAAGAGGAGGGCGACATCAGCAAACTCCGGGTGGGCCGTGAGAACATCATCAGCCTCGCCGGCGAGGAGCCCGACGCGGCCGGCTCCCCGTTCGACGAGGAGTGAGAAACCCACACAGGGCGCTTCCGAAACGGAATCGTTAAACGTTCCTCCCCCCTTCGTCTCACTGTACGCTCTGGTGGTGTAGTCCGGCCAATCATATCACCCTCTCACGGTGATGACCAGGGTTCAAATCCCTGCCGGAGCATTCTACGGCGA
>SDGW01000692.1_pt1 | contig 16335 bp, 18 predicted proteins | sample 2873831 | NCBI WGS metagenome assembly SDGW01 (sample SAMN08132700, study PRJNA421101) | hypersaline lake metagenome | isolation source: celular fraction 0.22 microns magnesium sulfate-rich crust from ephemeral... | place: Spain: Penahueca Lagoon, Toledo | collected 2011-07
ACTGACTACGGGTAGAATTCCACTCCAGACGACCGAGCTAATCGGTTAGGAAGCAACCACTGAGTGATAACGCTTCGGAGCGCCGTCGAACGGCGCTCCTTCGCTCTCTCAATCGGTCCTCCACTCTCTGGACCGATTGCTACCGTCACAGATAGTAACAAAACAACTGATTTCAGCTTGTTCTACACCTTGGTTCGGCAACGACTGTAAACGCCGGGATTCTCTCGCTGTTCAAAGATAGTCACTCGTCGTCATGGAGCCGCTCATAAGCTTCCGTAACGAGCTGAAATGCCGATTTACTCCCGCTTTTTCGATCAGGATGGGCGCGTTTGACCTGTTCGTGATACACGTCTCGGAGTTCGTCGTCGGTCACGTCCCGCTCTACCCCGAGTATCTCGCGCGCTCTGGTCTTTCGCATCTCGACGGCCGCGACGATGCCCCGATCTTCGGCGCTGGCCTTGCAGTCGACACACAGCCGCTCGGTGCGATCGTCGATCGTCGTCACGCAAAACGGCTCCTCGGAGACCTGTTCGTGACACTGCGTACAGCGGTACTGGGGTTCGTCGGCTGGCGTAGAATCGGTCATCGTCTCGGCATCAGCTAGACAGTCAGCGTCGGGTGATGCCGTGTCGCCATCGGTTGTCGTCGGTGCTTCGGCCGCACACGACGGACAACAGGTCAGGACGGTGCCGTCGTCGAGGACCACGGTCTCGAGATCGGTCACGAGGAACGTGCCGGTACAGCCGTCACAGCTATCCCGACGCTGATCGAGCGAGCGCCCCTTCCGTGCGGCTGCTCTGGCGTGGGGTGCACAGTCAGGACAGCAGACGACCTGTTGGTCGTCGGGCATCGTCACTGTCGTGAGTTCCTCGAGCGAAACTGTTCGGCCACAGCCGTCACAGTCGACTCGTTCATCGCCGACCACAGCCATCACGACGGCGATTCGGCGGCGGTCGATATTAGTTCTTCTGCAGAGAGTCTCGAAACTGGTCACGTCGTGACGGCAGTCAATCGTGGTTCGACCGCGGTCTCGGCTCTCGTAATACGTTATTACTGCGTGGCCGCATTGGACAGCGCGACAGCCACATCTGAACGGCGTTGCTAACAAAGTAGTCCCCCGTCGACTATCCGACCGTGCGAGGGTACCCTCGCACGAAGACGCGCTGTCCGGTGGACGGCACTCGGCGACCGGTGTTCGCCGAGGTCCACCACTCCTGTCAGGTCGTTTTCCGCTGCTCCGAACCGGGACACCAATAGGGCCGCAGTGCGGACGTTTTCGTATGGATACGGCAGTTCAGACCGGGTCTCGAGAGAACATGCTCGACCGGAAACGGGTCGTCGTCGGCGTCGTCGACCTCGTCGTGATCGTTGGACTGGTCCTCCTCGGAAACATCGAACACGGTGGGAACCCGATCGCCGAACCGCTTGCATCGCTCACGACGGCCGTCCCGTTCGTGATCGGGTGGCTCGCTGTTGCAGCCCTCGCAGGCGTTTACACGCGTCCCGGTGGGATCGACGACACCCGGCTGACGGCCGTCGCATGGATCGCGGCAGCGAACGTCGGGCTCATGATCCGTGGCTCGCCGCTGTTCGACGGCGGGACGACTTGGCCGTTCCCAATCGTCATCACGGGCACCGTCCTCGTCGCCTTGCTCGGCTGGCGGGTCGGCTACGCCCTGTTCGTATCACGAACGCGGTAAGTCCCACGAGCCTCGAGCGATCTCGAGTTCACGGCCGCTCATCGAGCCCTCCACTATCCGACGTGGATCAACAGATGGCGTATTTTCTCGAGTATAACCGGCACGTACGGGCAATCGAGATGTATTTAGTATCTTATACGAAACCGCAACTCGCCAACATGACAGTTTTATAACCACCAGAAACCACTTCATAACTTATGCAGATAAAATGGAGTTGATACACATCATAAACACGTCTACCATTGGATGATTATGGGAAACACTTATATGGCTATTCCCCATAGTATAGAATAGATTATGACTGGATACTACGACATCGTTCTTGGCCTCATCCCAGTCGCACTGCTCGGAATCACCGCAGCTCTGACCGTCGTCGGCATCTCGTTGACAGCGGCGGTTCCGATTGGCGCGCTCGTCTCAATGTCGATCATCGGACACGCGATGTTCATCAACACGCCAGCAGACGTTTCCGACGAGGCCAACTCCGCGCGTCCGCCGCTTAACGCGGACTAACCCCAGTCACGTTTCTTCTCCCTCTTTTGCGGCCGGTTGTTTTTCCTCGATTCGTCTCCTCTGATTGTGTATGACAGACGCTTTATTTCTGACCAGCGCCGACGTTACTGACCTTGCGACGCCGGCCGAATACGTCGATGCTGTCCGCGAGGGATACCGCCAGCGCGGTGCAGGCGCACCGGCACAGCCACGGTCGAAATTCCATCGAAGCGATCCCGACGGCCTGCTCACCAGCTATGCCGCCGTCCTTCCCGAGACGGGTGTAATGGGCGGCTATATGTACAGCGCGGGGTTCGGTGCCGGCGATGCCTGGTTTATGACGCCGCTGTTCGACGCCGACAGCGGCGCGCCGCTTGCCCTGCTCGACGGTGCGAGCATGAACCCGTTCAAAACCGGCGCGGCCGGTGCTGTCGCGGTCGATGAACTCGCGCGCACGGACACCGAGGCCCTCGCCGTCATCGGCACCGGCGCGCAAGCCCGTGGCCAACTGCGCGCGACCACGACAGTCCGGACGTTCGACGAGGTCCGCGTCTACTCGCCGACGCCCGAGAACCGCGAGGCGTTCGCCGCCGAGTTCGACGAGTCGCTCGCGGCGTCGGTCCGCGCGGTTGACTCGAGTGCGGCCGCCGTCGCCGGGGCAGACGTCGTGATCACGGCGACGACGGCCAGCGAGCCGGTCTTTGACGGTGACGACCTCGAGCCCGGCACGCACGTCACCGCGATGGGCCAGTACTCGCCGGACAAGCGCGAACTAGATACGACGACCATCGAGCGGGCGACGTACGTCCCCGACCTCCGCGAGCGAGCGACGCTCGATGCCGGATCGTTCATCCATGCGCTCGAAGCGGGAGCGATCACGGAGGATCACGTCCACGCAGAACTGGGAGAGGTCGTCGCGGGGACCGCCACCGGGCGGAGGAGTGACGACGAGATCACGGTCTTCGACAGCGGCGGCACCGGCATCGAGACGGTTGCTGCGGCGTCGCTGCTCTACGACCGCGCACTCGAGGCCGGTCGCGGTACCGAAATCGAGTTCGCGCCGGCGAGTGAGGCACTGACAGGGAACTAGCGGCTCGAGTCGTGGGACGGATGGTTCCACGAGTCCTGTATCCAGCCCCGACTGTGACGACCACGTTTGTCGTCCTATGACCGCACGGGTTTCAAGCGTCTCGTCGGCGTATAACTGGTATGTCTCGTGCGGCCGAACTCGTGTCCGTGCTCGAGGCGACTGACTCGCTGGCGATCATCTGTCATGATAATCCGGATCCCGACTGCCTCGCCAGCGCGCTCGCACTCGAGGCGATCGCCGACGACCACGACGTCGCCGACGTGACGATCGCCTACGGTGGGGAGATTTCCCACCAGCAAAACCGTGCGTTCGTCAATCTTCTCGACATCAGTCTCCAGACGCTCGCGAAGACAGCCCTCGAGAAGTACGACTGTCTGAGCTTCGTCGATCACAGCACGCCAGGGTCGAACACCGAGGTCCCGACGAGTGTCGTCCCGGACATCATCGTCGATCATCATCCCGGTGAGCCGGCTGCAGCAACGTTCGTCGACGTTCGAACCGAGTACGGTGCGACTGCGACGATCTTCGTCGAGTATCTCTGTGAGCTCGAAGTCGAATTCACCGAGCGTCTCGCTTCGGCGCTACTCTTTGCGCTCCACCGCGAGCGGCTCGATTTCGTTCGAGACCCGACGCGACGCGAGTACGAGACCGCACTGGCAGTCTACTCGGATGCAGACCTCGAGATCCTCGAACAACTGTACGGCAGCACCTTCTCGCCGGGAACGCTCGACGCAATCGGACGCGCGATCACCAGCCGCGAACGACGGGGCTCGGCGCTCGTTGCGAGCGTGGGCACGACCGGCGAAACCGACGCACTGCCGCAGGCGGCCGATTACCTGCTCAATCTCGAGGGTGTGGACACGGTGCTCGTCTACGGCATCATCGGCGATGCGATCCGCCTGAGCGGGCGCTCGATCGATCCACGGGTCAATCTGGGGAAGACGCTCCAAGACGGCTTCGGCGAACTGGGATCGGTCGGCGGCCATCACGACATGGCCGGTGGCCGGATCGGGCTCGGACTGTTCGCCGATGCGGGTGACGACATCAGTGACCTCCTCGCGCTCATCGATGACCGACTCACCCGCCGATTTTTCGATGCGTTACATCTCGACGAATGATACTCTGACCGCTATTCGATGTCGATCGAGTGCGCCTCGTCGCTTGGCTCGCGCTTTGGCAGCTGAATCGTCAGGATCCCGTTGTTGACGCTAGCCTGAACCGCGTCCTCGTCGACCGGTTCAGGCAGACGAACCTGCCGGCTGAACGATTGTGTTTCCCGCTCACGCCGAAGGTAGGTCTCGTCCTCACCGCCGACGTCATGTGTTCGCTCTCGAGTGCCCGAGATCGCCAGTGTCTTCCCGGAAAGCCGTAGCTCGAGGTCGTTGCTCTCGTAGCCGGGGACATCGACGGTGACGACGAACTCGTCGCCCTCGTCTGCGAGGTCGAGTCGCATCTCCGAACCGGTCGGCGAGAGGTCGAGTCGGCTCCGGTTATCCAGTTGACTCTCCCAGGACTGAGCAGCAGTCTCGAGTTGGCGATTTAATCTATTGAGCAGTTCCTCGATGCCGTCGAACGGACGTGGTCGATCTGCCATGGTTTCACCTGCCATAGATAGAGTCCCGAGAGCGAAAAAAGCCACCCTCACCAGCGAAGATGATCGTCCGTTTCGATATGTTATCCCACCGACTTGCGGCAGAACCGACGGGTGGGCTGATCGTTTTCACGCTCCGCGGTGTAGCAGTGTCTATGACGGATGCACTGTTCGTTGTCAGCGAGGAAGGCTACTGGGGCGAAGAATGCGTCGAGCCACTCGAGACGCTCTCGGACGCGGGCGTCGAGATCACGGTCGCGACACCCTCTGGCAGCCCGCCAGTGATCGACGAGCGGTCGATCGATCCCGATCAGGTCGGCGAGGAGACCGCCGAACACGTCCGAGAGGTCCACGAGACCGACGAGCGGTTGAACGATCCGATCTCGGTCACGCAGGCCGACGCCGAAGGCTACGACGCAGTCGTCTTCCCCGGCGGCCACGGCACTGAATGGGACATCAACCAGGACACGCACGCCCGGGGGCTCCTCCGGGATATCATCGAGGGAGACGGCAAGGCACTGGTCGTCTGCCACGCCGTCGGTATCCTCGCGTTCACTCGCGACAGCCACGGCGCGTTCATCGTCAACGGCCGCGATGTGACCGGCTTCCCCAACGAGTGGGAGGAGGGCATCGTCGACGAGGGCGATCGGATGCCCGACGGCCGCAAACTGCCCTACTGGGTCGAAGACGAGGTGAAAACGGCCGGCGGCAACTGGGACGCCGAACTCGACGCCGACACCAGCGTCACCGTCGACGGCGATCTCATCACCGGCCGCGGCCCCGGCTCCTCGCAGGCGGCCGCCGAAACCCTGCTCGAGGAACTGGACGTCGAACTCGAGGCCTAATACGGTCCGCTGTAACGAGTTCCCGGTAGGCCCGCAGTGCGGGTAGCGGTCCCACCGAAACTGACTAACAGGAGTCCGTATGAAGGTGGGCGACGACAGACGGATCGGTCGGCAGTGTCTTACCGTGAATCAGTCCCTTTTTACACGCCGACGGAGAATCACTGCCTATGAGCTTCGAGAAAGACGATCAGGTCGTTCTCAACGACGAACACAGCGAGTTCGACGGCGAGACCGGTACCGTGACCCAGACGATGGAGTCGATGTTCGGCGACGTCACCTACACCGTCAGCTTCGAGGACGGGCAGGAAACCGGCGTGCCCGAGGACGACCTCGAGGCAGCCGACGACACCGACGAAGACGACGAGTAACCCCGATCGCGAGCGACCGCGACCGCTCGAGGCCCGTTCCCAGACCACATCGGAATTCGACCCGCAGATGCCACAGATCCCGCTTCACTACGTCGATTTACGGACGTTCTGCTACGCCACCGAGGACGAGAAACGCGTCGAGGGAGCCCTGCGAACCTTCCTGCCCGACCGCGACGACGACCCCTTCGAGATCGAACGCGTCGAAAGCGAGGGCCACTACGGCGATCGCATCCTCGTCCTCTCGGCTCGCGTCGAAAACGCCGACGACGTCCGCTACGTCCTCTCGCGACTGGCCGACCTCGAGTCGTTCGACGACCTGATCGACGAACTCGACGAGCGGGTCACCGAGAACACCGAACTATTCCTCCGCCTCGACAAACAGGCCGCCTTCGAGGGCGACGTCCGCCTGGGCGACGGCATCACCTTCCGCGGGAAGGTCGAGGCCTACCCCGCCAAGAAGGAAAAGGCGGTCGAGAACGCCGAAGAAGTGCTCGAGCGACTGCGCGACGAGGACTGAGACGGTTGCTGTACCGGTTTCCCGGCCCCACCAGCAACGACTGACAGGAGTCCGGACGACCGCTCTCGCGGTCGAATCCGATTTCGAGCCGCTCGATTCTGACAGCCGGTCCCGTTCTGCCAGCAGCTCCGGCGAACTGCACCGCTTCGGACCGCTTTCGGCGTATCGTGACGGGCCAGTCGATCGCAACTGCTTGGGGGACGAAGCCCTTTTGACTGGCCAGTCAGTAAGTTCGGATAGATCCGTCCTGAATGACCGACGAGACCATCGACGACCTGATGGAGGCGACGTATTGTGCCCTCTGTAAGCACGGGTACGCGGAGCTGACGATGCAAGACATCGCCGCGGAATCGACCAAGAGCAAGGGCACCCTCCACTACCACTTCGACAGCAAACAGGACCTCCTCGAGTCGTTTCTCGAGTTTCTGCTGGACCGGTTTGAGGAGCGAACCGAGACCGTCCCCGGCGAGACGCCGGCCGAGCGGCTCCACGAGTTCGCCGACGAACTGCTGACGCCGTCGGACGACTCCGCCGAGGAGTTCCGGACGGCGATCCTCGAGATCAAAGCCCAGTCGCCGTACAACGAGGCCTACCGGGAGCGACTGCGCGAGTTCGATACGCTCCTCCAGGAGCGGATCGCGACGCTCGTGGCCGAAGGCCTCGAGGCGGGAGCGTTCCGCGCGGACGTCGATCCGGAGGCCACGGCGGACTTCCTCGTCACGCTGTTTCACGGCGCACAGACGCGCGCGACTGCGGTCGATCGGCCGCCCGAACGGACCCGCCAGTACGTCCACGCGTACATCGACGAAACCCTGCGACCGGACGAGCCGGGGGATCGTGACGGCGTCCCGACGAGTGTCGATGTCGAACACGGAGGGGACGGCGAATGAGCCTGCTGGATCGCTTGTCGGGGCTGTTCAAGGGCCGCGACGAGTTCGATCTGACCTCTGGCGACATCGCGGGGCCGCTGTTCTACCTGTCGCTGCCGATCATCGTGACGAACCTGTTACAGACCGCCTACAACCTCATCGACACGTTCTGGCTGGGCCAGTACAGCACCGAGGCGCTCGCGGCGATCAGCTTCGCGTTCCCGATGGTCTTCTTGCTGATCTCGGTCGGCATGGGGCTGTCGGTCGCCGGGAGCGTTCTCGTCGCCCAGCACGTCGGGGCTGACGAGGAGCGGAAAGCGGAGTACGCCGCCTCCCAGACCGTGGCGCTGTCGTTGCTAGGCGCGCTCCTGCTGGGGATCGTCGGCTACGTCTTCGTCGAAGATCTGCTCGGGCTGCTCGGGGCGTCGCCGGACGTGTTACCGCTCGCGACCGACTACATGCAGGTGATCTCGTTGGGGATGGCCTTCATGTTCGGCTTTTTCGTCTTCATCGCGCTCATGCGGGGCTACGGCGATACGATCACGCCGATGCTGGTGATGTTCGGCTCGGTGTTGCTCAACGTCGTTCTCGACCCCTTCCTGATCTTCGGCTGGGGGCCGTTCCCCGAACTCGGGATCGAAGGTGCAGCGATCGCGACGGTCTTCTCGCGGGCGCTCGCGCTTATCGTCGGCCTGGCGATCATGTTCCGTGGGACCAGAGGCGTCCGGATTCGACTCCAGCAGATGCGTCCGGACCCCACCTTCGCGAAAAAGCTCGTCCGGATCGGTTTTCCGGCATCGATCGAAGGGATGGGTCGTGCGCTGTCGATCAATCTCCTGCTGGTGATCGTCGGGCTGTTCCCAACCTACGTCGTCGCCGCCTACGGGATCGGGACGCGGGTCTTTTCGGTCATCTTTCTGCCAGCGATCGCAGTCGCCCGCGGCGTCGAGACGATGACCGGCCAGAACGTCGGGGCGGACAAACCGGATCGCGCAGCAGCCGCCGCGAACTTCGCCGCCCGGACCATGTTCGTCATCCTCGGCGTCCTCGGCGTCGTCGCCTGGTTCGGCGCGCGACCGATCACGGCCGCCTTCACCGACGACCCTCAGGTCATCGAGGTCGGCGTGACGTTCCTCCGCTACGTCGCCCCCTCGTTCGGCTTCATCGGCGTGATGCGGGCTTACAACGGCAGTTTCCGTGGCACCGGCAAGACGCTGACCGCGGCGGCGATCGTCCTCGTGACCTACGCGCTGGTTCGACTCCCGATCGCCTACGGCCTCTCGCAGGCGATCGACTACCGCGGAATCTGGATCGCCTTTGCAATCTCGAACGCCTTCGGTGCCGGCCTCGCCTACGCCTGGTACCGGAGAGGCACTTGGCGAGACGTCGACGTGACTGAGAGCCCTGCGGGACCGACGCTGGGCGACGAAATCGAGACCGGCACCGAACTCGAGACGAGTACCGACGACTGAGACGGGTGTTGCGGGAAGGGAGCTGGTGCCCGGTCCAATAAAGTACCTGTGTGTCGTTTGGCTCGACCGAGTCGAGCGTCGATGGAACACCCACCAGCCACAGCCACCGCGGAGGTGTAGCGGATGGTCGAGACGGTCAGCATCGACCTGCTGAGCCTGCTGCTCGTTCTCACCGTCGCGTGGGTGTTCGGCGCACTCGCCGAGCGAGTCGGCTACCCAACGATGATGGGCGAGCTGTTCGCCGGCATCGCGTTCGGTCCGGCGCTGCTCGGCGTATTACACCCCTCGGAGCTGCTCTCGGTGCTGTCCGAACTCGGCGTGTTCCTCCTGATGGTCTACGTCGGCATGGAGGTCGACCTCCGTGAACTGTTCGGACTCGGCCCGCAAGCGCTGTTGATCGCCTTCGGGGCCTTCGTCATCCCGTTCGGCATGGGCTATGCGGCCGGCGTCTGGCTCGGTGTCTCCGCCGGGGCGGCGCTGTTTCTCGGGCTCGCGATGGCCGCCACGTCGCTGGCCACGAAATCGCGCATTCTCGCGGATCTCGATCTGCTCGAGACGCGGATCGCGAACGTGTTACTCGGTGGTGCGCTCGCCTCGGACGTGGGGGTGCTCATCGTGTTCGCCGGCGTCGATAGCTACGTGACGGCGGGGGCGCTCGATCCGACCGAACTCGGCACGATCATCCTGCAGGCGATCGGTTTCTTCGCAGTGACGCTCCTGTTGGGTTATCGCTTTCTGCCGCTCGCCTGGAAATACATCGAGCGCGAACGCGAGCGATACGGGTTCGTCGATCGGACGACCGCCTTTACGTTCGCACTGCTCGTCTCCCTGCTGTTCGCCCAGCTCGCGACGCTCGCGGAGTTGCACATGATCATCGGCGGCTTCATGGCTGGGATGTTCCTCCGGCAGTCAGACGTCGAACCTGGGCTCTACGAACACATCCATGTGGTCATCTACGACCTCGCGATGGGCTTTTTCGCACCCGTCTTTTTCGTCACGGTCGGGTTCCAGATCACGTTCGACGTCTTTTCCGACAGTATCGGCGTGCTCGTCGGGCTCGTCGCGATCGCCTTCCTCGGCAAGATCATCGGCTCGTGGCTGTTCGCGCTGCCGACGTCGCTGACCTCGCGCGAGGGGCTGGTCGTCGGCTTCGGCATGAACGGCCGCGGCACCGTCGAGATCATCATCGCCGAGGTCGCCTTTCGCGCCGGCGTCATCGATCAGTCGCTGTTCTCGATCCTCGTCTTCATCGCGGTCTTCACGACTGCGCTCGTCCCCGTCACCGTCACCTGGGGGGTTCGGCTGCTCGAGAACGCGGACGAACTCGTCTACGTCGATTCGATGACGCCGCTCGAGGACTGAGTTCATAGTGACCCCGACGACGCTCGAGCGGGGCGTTTTTGCCGCCCGCCCCAGCAGGTAGTGGTATGCAAGTCTCCGTCGTGGGTGACGATCCAGTCTACGAAGCCGTCGTCACCGCACTCGATGACGTCGATATCGGCGTCCGCAACGCCAGTCCCGACGACCTCGCCGACGCTCGCTTTGCAATCGTCAGCGATGTCGCCGGCTCGGCGACGTTCGACCGGGCGAACGAGGCCGCACTCGAGGGTCACACGCCCTGGATCGCCGTCGAAATCGGCGGGGTCGGCAACCATCCACTCCCGGACGTGGACGCGGCTATCTCGGGTTTTGCGCCCGCCACCGCCTGTTTCGACTGTCTGCGCGCCCGCGTTGCGTCGAACGTCGAGGATCGCGCCGCGAAGCCACAGGCCGACCGCGCCGCCGCACGACTCGCCGGCGCAATCGCCGGCCGAGAGTGTGTGCGCGTCCTCTCGGGCGACGACGAGTCGATCATCGGGCAGGTACGCGAAGTTCCCCACGCTCGTCGGCAGCTGCTGCCCGTCCCGGGCTGTACGTGTGCCGAGGAAGAGCGGGATCGCACGCTCGAGCGCGACGCCGAAACGCTCCCGCTCGAAACCGCGGTCGAACACGCCGAGGGAGCGATCGACGATCGCGTTGGCCCGATTTCGAGCATCGCCGAAGTCGAGTCCTTCCCGACACCCTACTACCTCTCGACGGTCGCAGATACGACCGCCTACAGCGACGCGAGCGCGCCCCGGCAGGCCGCCGGCGTCGCCGACGACTGGAACGCCGCACTGATGAAAGCCGTCGGCGAGGGTCTCGAGCGCTACTGTGCCGGCGTCTATCTCGAGGCGGATTTCGTCCACACGAGTGAAGACGACCTCGAGCACGCAGTCGCGCCGACGGACCTCGTCCGACCCGAGGACGCGCCGGCCTACGACCCGAGCGATGAACACCGCTGGGTTCCGGGCGAGAACCTCGCGACGGGCGAGGAGACACACCTGCCCGCCGCGGCGGTCCAGTTCCCCCAGCCCGGCGAGGCGCTGGTCCCGGCGATCACGACTGGACTGGGACTGGGCTCCTCGACTGTCGACGCGCTCGTCTCCGGACTGACGGAGGTGATCGAGCGCGATGCGACCATGCTCGCGTGGTACTCGACGTTCGAGCCGCTTGGCCTCTCAGTCGAGACCGACGCGTTCGGAACGCTCGAGCGCCGCGCCGGAAGCGAGGGACTGACGGTAACGCCGCTACTCGTCACGCAGGATATCGACGTACCCGTCGTCGCCGTGGCCGTCCATCGAGATCCGAACGCGCTCGACGGGAACGAGTCGATTTCGCCAGCCGACGACGCGTGGCCGGCGTTCGCCGTCGGCTCGGCTGCCAGCCTCGACGCCGAAGCGGCCGCGACATCGGCACTCGAGGAAGCGATACAAAACTGGATGGAGCTACGCAGTCTCGGCCCCGACGAGGCCGAAGACGCCGGCGGTGCGATCGGCGAGTACGCTGCGTTCCCCGACCGCGCGCGGGACTTCGTCGACGTCGATCGGACGGTGCCCGCGGCGAACGTCGGTCCCGATCCCGTTCCAAGCGGCGAGGCTCGACTCGAGGCGCTGTGCTCGCGGGTGCGAGACGTCGACCTGACGCCTTACGCCGTACGGCTGACGACCCGAGATGTCGCGGCGATCGGCTTCGAAGCCGTTCGGGTCGTCGTGCCGGGTGCACAACCGCTGTTTACCGACGCGTCGTTCTTCGGCAAGCGCGCGCGGAGAGTTCCCGACGATCTGGGCTTCGAACCGCGCCTCGAGCGGGCGTTTCATCCGTATCCCTGATCAGTCGCTGCCCCGATTCGATAGCAGTAAGAAATCGACGAATCCGTTATTCCGCAGCGTCGGCGACAGAATCGTTAGTGCTCGTTCCGGGGTCGCTCGGACTGGATCCGGCCGTTTCGGACCCTGCCGTCCCGGATTCGGCAGTCGAGTTCGTCCCTTCGTCGTCGCGTTTGACTTCCAGTATCAGATCGTCGTCGGTAATCCGAACGGTCACGTTGTTCGTCCTCGGCGTGATTCGCTCCTCTTTGGTGAGCTGTCGAGTGCGATCCTCCCGATCGATCCTGGTGACACGAAACCGTTGCTCGGTCGCCTCGAGATGCGGTGCCGTCGCCCGCTCGCCGGCCGTGATCGTGTAGCTCTCGTCGTAGGTCTGGCGATCCGTCTCCGGCTTGAAAGCCGCAAGTGTGACGTCGTAGGGCTGTTCGGCCTCGCTGTAGACCTCGACCGGGACGACCCCCTGAAAACTGCCCGTGTAGTGTTCCTGTAGCGCCTCGACACAGCCCGAGAGCCCGATAGTGGCGGTCACGCCCGCGGTTCGAAGTACCGTCCGACGGTTCACGTCCTGCGTTCAGGAGTGGACGACTGTAGGCGTTACTCTTTGGCCGCCTCTGACTGTCACCTTGCTGATCGGTTTGGGCCGGACCCTTTTCACGGGGGATCGAGTGACTCAACGTATGGCTACAGCAGACAGTTCGACCGAGCGAATCGACACGACACTCTTTCTCACAGTCTCCGGCCCACCGGGCTGTGGGGCGACCACGCTGTGTGAACGCCTCGCCGACGCGATGGGCTGTCCGTACGTCTCCGGTGGCGATATCTTCCGCGAACTCGCCGAAGATCGTGATATGAGCCTGAACCAGCTCACCGCGAAAGCCGACGAGAACGACGAGATCGACCGCGCGTTAGACCAGCGCCTCCAGCAGATCGCCGAGAAATGGGGCACGGCAAACAAACCCTTCATCCTCGAGTCGCGGCTGGCGGGCTGGCTGGCCGGTGACCGCGCGGACATGCGGATCTGGCTCGATGCACCCAAGGAAGTCCGGCTCGACCGTATCGAAGATCGCATCGAAACCGAAGCGGAAATGCGTGTCCGCGAGGTCAGCGAAGCCGGACGCTACGAGTCGTACTACGAGATCGACATCGCCGACCGGTCGTTTTACGACCTCGAGATCAACACTGCCCGCTGGAGCAAACAGGGCGTGTTCTCGATCGTCCGAGCCGCGATCGAAGAATATGACACCGAACTGGACGAGGGAGCGTTTCGAACCCCGTCGATAGACATCTAGCTGACCGCAACTCGTTTCGTCGGGTGTCATACTGTCGGCCAACAGTCTGCGAGCACCCGATCACGTCTCGACGCATTCACTGCCCGCAACGGCGGCTCGAGTGCGGTCGCTGTGTGATCTGTGTTAGCTGAGACGGACTACTGTAAGTCATTTCCGACACACCCGACACTTGTCCTGCGAGTGCGCCGGTAAATCGTTACAGCAGACCGTACAACAGTATCAGTTACTGTCTGTGCATCTCAACCGTCATACAGTCCCACCGGAACACACCACAGCGGACACGCAGGAGCGTCCATCCGTGGCGGACATCTTCTCATTGACCGCCGAATGATTAAAATATGTGTTTGTGATCAGCTGTGAGGTGTAGGAACATGGTAGTTACTACCAATACTAGACGAGCCGCCCATCACGATGTCCCCGCCTCCGGGCGCTTTCGCTCGAGGAGGCAGCGACCCACGGGGCATGGACTCACGAGCACCTCGGAACGCGACGGACGGAGGTCTGTATGTCACGAAACGCATTGATGTCGGGAATCGCCCTCCTCGCAGCAGGAGCGCTCGTCGCTGCGAGTCTCGGAGCCTATCGCGTGTTCTCGTACGTCGCGGGGGTGTTCATCCTTGCCGTCGTCGCCGCCGCGTGCGATGCGGTCGTCGACGAGATCATCAGCGAGGCACGGGATCGACAGCAACGAGCGGACGTCCCGCTCGAGCCGCGGCGAATCGAGCGGGCAACGAGCACAGACGGGCTCGATCGGACGGCAGACGTGGAGGGGAACGATGATTGAGCGTACGTCGCTCCTGCCGACCCCGCTGCAGTCGGGTGGCATTCCGGTCGCCGACGATCCGATCATCCTCGCCTTCGGGGCGGCGTACCTGCTGATCGTCGTCCTGATCGGGGCGTGGGGCTACATGCGAACGCAGACGACCGGCGACTTCCTCATCACCGGCAAGAGCATCGGGACCTGGGTCCTCGCGATGACAGCCTTCTCGGTCATCCAGTCCGGGTTCGGCTTCGTCGGCGGCCCCGAACTCGTCTACGCGTTCGGGACGACGTCGCTCTGGATCTTCTTTACCGCACCGTTCGGGTTCCTGCTGACCTGGGTCGTCCTCGCCAAACGGCTGCGCCTGCTCGCGGACATCCGGAAGGTCCTCACGCTGGCCGACGGGATGTACGTCCGCTACGAGAGCGACTGGGTCCGCGGACTCACCGGGCTGGCCGTCATCGTCGGGGTGATCGCCTATCTGGCGACGAACCTCGCGGCGTTGCAGTTCGTCATGCGCGCTATTTTCGGGGTTCCGGTTATCTGGGGACTGCTCGGCGGTGCCCTCATCTTGCTGCTCTACAGCATGCTCGGCGGGATGATCGCGGGCGTCTGGACCGACTTCTTGCAGGCGCTGACGATGATCACCGGCGCAGTATTCGTCTTCGCGTACGCGATGTCCGTCGGCGGCGGCATGGGAACGATCTCGAGAAACCTCGCGACCGCCGATCCGGCCCTCGTCTCGCCGTTTGGCGCGATGGGCGAAGCGACGACGGCCGTCCTCGTCGGCATCGCGTGGTGGATCCTCTTTTCGGTCGGTGCTGCCGGCCAGCCCCACCTGATCGCAGAGACGTTCAGCGCGAGCGAGGTCGGTCCCGTCTTCGTGCTCGAGTACACGCCGAGTGTCGTCGCTGGCCTCATCCTCGCGGCGCTGCTTGCGGCGATCATGTCGACGAGCGACTCGTTCCTCAACATCGGCGCGGCGGCCGTCTCGAGGGACATTCCGCGAGCGCTGGGCCGACCGATCGAGGACGACAAGACTGAGTTGCGAGTCACGCAGGTCGCGCTGGCCGGGCTGACGATCCTCTCGACGGGCGTCGTCTACTACTCCGAGGCGCTGGTCGGCATCCTCGGGACGATCGGCTGGGGCTTCTTCGCTGCAGCGTTCGTCCCGGTCGCCGTCTTCGGCATGAACTGGAAGGGCGCGACGAAGTGGGGCGCGATCGCCTCGATCGTCGGTGGTCTCACCATCAATATCCTCTACAGCGCCATCCCGATGGCCGCAGACGTCGCAGGCTACAGCGGGCTCGCAAGCGGCATCATGGCGTTCTATCCGTTCCCCGATGCGTTCCCGGTCGGCACCGTCGCACTCCTCGTCGCCGTCGTGTTATTTATCGGCGTCTCGCTTGCGACCCAGGAGTGGGAGGAACTGCCGACCGATCTCCACCCGCTGCTCGAGCACTAACCACAAATGCCTGACCACACAGTCCCCCAGCCGGCGGTCGAACGCGCCGGTGATGACCCAATGACGACCGAGACCATCATCGCGCGGCTCACCCACTGGTTTCGCCAGCGGCCGAACTCGCTCGAGTTCTGGGAACTGATCCTGACCGACGAGCGGCTCCTCCTCTGTTTCGTCGGCGAGTCTTACCGCTCGCTGCTCTTGCGGGCGGACATGGGCGAACGCGATCGGGCTGCGATCGCAGACCTGCCGCCCGACGACATCGAAACGTTCGACGAGCGGAATTTTACCGTCCCGCTCGAGGCGGTAGAGAAACTCCGTCTCGTCACCGGAACACGGCTGCGCCGGGCACGACTCGTCGTCGGCTGGCAGGCAGGAGACGACGTCGAATCCGACGAGTGGACACTGTATCAGTCGCGAACAGCAGACTCACAACGCGAACTTGTAACCGAGCTCGAATCGGATCCACGACTCGAAGACGTGGACATCACCGTCGAAACGCCACGGTTTCCCGGTCTCTATTGACCTCCTCCCGCGCCTAAAGTCGCGGGAATCCCACCATGGGATTTCAGACCGTGCGTGGCCCTCAGGTTTCAAGACGCATACGCTCCAAGCGTCAATTGCTGGGCTTCAGCATCAGCTTGGCTGTCTTGTGGGCCGATCAAACGGCCCCCTTCCTCAGCCGAGTCATC
>SDGW01000508.1_pt1 | contig 16326 bp, 18 predicted proteins | sample 2873831 | NCBI WGS metagenome assembly SDGW01 (sample SAMN08132700, study PRJNA421101) | hypersaline lake metagenome | isolation source: celular fraction 0.22 microns magnesium sulfate-rich crust from ephemeral... | place: Spain: Penahueca Lagoon, Toledo | collected 2011-07
GTTGTCGCCGGTGATCATCATCACGTCGACGCCGCGCTCCTGCAGTTGGCTCACGGCCTCCGTCGCACTTTCTTTGATCGTGTCGGCGTCAGCGACCACACCGACGAGTTCGCCCTCGTAGGCGACGAGCATCGCCGTCTTCCCCTCGTTCTCGAGGCGCTCCATCGTCTCCTGGGCGGGTGCAGGGTCGATCTCGTTGTCGCGGAGGAGCTTTCGGTTTCCGACCAGCACCTCATTCTCGCCGACGGTCGCTTTGATGCCGTGGCCGGGGACGTTCTCGAAATCGTCGGGGTCGCTTACGTCGATGCCGCGCTCCCTGGCTCCGTCGACGATGGCCCGCGCGAGCGGGTGTTCGCTCCCACTCTCGGCCGTGGCAGCGAGCCGCAACACGTCGTCCTCGCTGAGGCGGTCACGTGCGGTAAGTTGGCCGCCATCGGCAGCGGTGTCGCCGCCATCTGTGACAGCCTGTCCGTCACCATCGAAGACGACGACATCGGTCAGCTCCATTTCGCCTTTCGTGAGCGTGCCCGTCTTGTCGAAGACGACCGTGTCGACGTCCTTCGCGCGTTCGAGGATGTCACCGCCCTTGAACAGCACGCCGTTCTGGGCACCGATCGTCGTCCCAACCATCGTTGCAGCAGGCGTCGCTAACCCCAGCGCACAGGGACAGGCGATCAACACGGACGATGCGAAGACGATGAGTGCGAACTCGAAGACTGAGACGGTGCCACCAGCCACGGCTGGTCCGCCAGCGACCGCTCCCCAGAGCGGGAGCCAGTCGACGAATCCGGCGAGAGCTTCGGGGAAGAGGAACCACACAGTGCCCCACAGCAACGCGTTCGCGATGACCGCTGGGACGAAGTACGCCGAGATGCGGTCGGCGAGGTTCTGGATGTCTGGCTGGCGCGACTGGGCTTCCTTGACTGTCTGGACGATCTGCTGGAGCGCCGTGTCCGCACCGACCTTCGTCGCCTCGACGACGAGCACGCCGTTCTCGTTGATCGTCGAGCCAACGACCTCGTCGCCCTCGCCTTTCTCGACGGGGACTGACTCACCGGTGACCATTGACTCGTCGACGGCGCTCTGTCCGTCGATGACGACGCCGTCTGTCGGAATCTGCTCGCCGGGACGGACCTTCATACGGTCGCCGACGGTGACGTCTTCGAGTGGCACTTCCGTCTCGTTGCCGTCCTCGTCGACGAGGGTAGCCGTCTCCGCCTCCATTTCGAGGAGCTTCCGAAGGGCGTCGCCCGCCTGCCCTTTCGAGCGGGCTTCGAGGTAGTTCCCGAGGGTGATGAACACCAGGATGAGCGCGGCAGTGTCGAAGTACAAACTCCCCGCGATCAGCCCGGCGAGTACCGCGACCGAGTAGAAATACGCAGTGGACGAACCCAGTGCGATGAGAACGTCCATGTTGGCGCGCCTGTTGTTGACCAGCGCATTGTACGAGTTCTTGTAGAACGGCCAGCCGAGCACGGCCTGAACGGGTGTCGCCAGCAGGAACTCGACCCACCCGAATTCGACGCCGAAGACCGTCTCTGGGAGAATTCCCCCGCCGAGCAGAAATTTCTCTGCGAGGAAAAACAGCATCGGGGCCGACAGCGCGGCTCCGAACAGCGTCAGTCGAAGCTGTTTTCGAATCTCACCCTGTCGTGCAGCGTCCCGAGCATCGTCACCCGATTCACCGCTGTCGCTGTCTTCACGGACCGGCGAGTACCCAGCGTCCTCGATAGCGTCGTAGAGCGCGTCGAGTGACGTGTCCGCGGGGTTGTACCTGACCTGCGCTTCGTCAGTGGCGAAGTTCGCCTCGGCCGCGATAACACCCGGCGTATTCTCGAGTGCGGTCTCGTTGGTCTGCACACAGTTGGCACAGGTCATATCGGAGATGCCGATGGTCACCGTGTCAGACACCGCACCGTAGCCGGCGTCCTCGATCGTCTCGTAGATCTCTGCAAGCGATACCTCGTCGGGGTCGTACTCGACGGAGCCCTCGTCCGTGGCGAAATTGGCGTTCGCTTCGATGACGCCGTCGAGTGACTCCAGGGCGTCGCCAACTGTCCCCGAACAGTTGGCACAGGTCATCCCTGTGATGTCGAGATGTGCTGTGCGTGTTTCCATTGTCATATTATAGGGGCTACTCTGTTAGGTGAGTTTCTACTTCGATAGTGGGGGTAATCAACGGCGTTTACTTTCGCTTCCAAACCGAAGTCAGCGCTACACGCCCTCTTCGAGACGCTGGTGTCGATCTTCGAATCGACTCTGACACGATTGACAACAGAAATGATAGAGTTCTCCGCCAATACGACTCGTCTCCCCCTCAGAATCCACAGTATTACTGCACTCGGCACACGTGAGTGCGAACTCGACGCCGTCGATCGATGGCGTCCACTCGACTTCGTCGACTAACGTGACTGTGTAATCAACCGAGTCAGCGCCATCGAGAAGCGTGTTCACCCACACCCGGACGTTCTGTGCTTCTGCACGTCCATAGAACCAGAGGTCACCCTCCGACGTAATGAACACGTGTTCGACGGCTTCGTCGTTTCTGACCCGCTCACGAACCGCGTCGAACGACTCAGATGGGATATCTAGCTGGACGAGTACCGGCACACCAGCTCTGAGTTGGCTACGGTCGACATCGATAGTGAAGTGGTTGATGACCCCGGTCTCTTGGAGTCGTGTGACGCGATCTGAGACGGCTGGCCCCGAGAGGCCAACTTCCTCGCCGATCGCGCTGAACGGGCGACGGGCGTTCTCGGCTAACAGCGAGAGAATCTCCATGTCGGTTTCGTCCAAGTCCCGCATACTAGGCGATGGGGCCCAGGATACAATACGATTCCCCAGCAGATACTTTGGAATGCGTCGTTTCACGGCCGTTCGAACAGCAGTATCGAAGCAGCAAACGACAAAGAGAAGCCGTCCGTATCTCTCACTGAAATGAGTCAAACAATCACCGTCGAGGGGATGACCTGCGGCCATTGTGAACAGACTGTCGAGGAAGCACTGGAAGACGTCGATGGTGTGACTGCTGCGACTGCCGACCGCGAAAGGGAGTCGGCCACAATCGAGGGTTCCGCAGAGACGGATGCACTCGTCAGTGCCGTCACCGAAGCTGGCTACGACGCATCGACGTAAGTGGTGATAAATCGTCAGACCGGACCTCGCTGACCGGACATCGATCTCGTGAGCGTTCCGTGGGGTGTCAGCTGCGCATCTCAACGGCTGACTGTCGTGTCCCACAGGTGCCGTAGTTGGTTTCGAAGACTGTGAGAAACCGATCCATCGAGACATTGCCGGCCCAGCGCTGTGATTCGGTACTTCCCACGTTGGACCTTAGTAACGAACCCCTGCTGTTCGAATTCGACTACTCGACGATTGACTTGAGCCCGGCTGTAATCGATATTGTACGCGATGATCGACGGCGTCAACACCAGGTCTGCCGAGCTGAACACAGCCAGGATCTCATCGTCGATCGGTAGCATCCACTCTTCAGGTTGTCGAACTTGGTTTGGATCCTCCAGGAGAGCGTCAGCCTCCTCGTCGAGCAAGGCCTCCTCGAGGAGTACACGCACGTCGATCCCGGAGGACGGCATTACAATGAGTACGAGGCTCGCCTGGAACGCATCGAAGTGCTCCTCCAGGCGGAGGGCTTCGACATCCAGATCGATGTCCGGCCAGACCCCGCCGACCGGATTACGACCATCTTCGAGGAGATGCGGGGGGACTGACTCATGGAACACACGTTATTCGTCATCGCCAAACTGTTCACGACCGCGTTAGCGCTAGTTATAGCGTACCAGGCCTATCGTGGGTACCAACGGCATAGCACGCGGTTACTCCTGTACGTCGCGGTCGGCTTCGCGCTCGTCGGACTCGGCGGCCTTCTTGAGGGTGTGCTCTTCGAGGCCCTCCAGGTGTCGATATTCCAGGCGGGATTCGTCGCAGCGCTCGTCACGGCAGTAGGGATGCTATCCATCCTGTACGCCCTCTGCGCTCCAAATCCCTGAGTCTCAAGACAGTGTCGTTGATGCAGCGAATGTTCTGAGATCAATCTGATTGAGCCTCTGAACTTTACGTTTCGACTCAATTCTCGGGCGTATGGAGTTGTGAAGAACACTAAATCCGAACAGGTCGTACAGTAGCGTATGCTACGGATATTCATCGGCGTCCTCGGAGCGGTTACAGCATTGTTCCCGGACAAAATCGTTGCGCTCTTTGAGAAACTCGTGATCACTAATCCCAGTGAAGGCACCCTAAAGGAATGGGTGAACCCAGCTATACGATCAGAAGGGATTCTGGTAGCCCTGATCTCCTTCCTCGGCGGCCGGTCCTATGTGTGGATGATGAATCTCACCGGGGCATTCGGCGCAGTTGTCCTTGTGTTCCCCAACCTGTATCGAAAATTCGCTACTACGCTCCTCTATGAGCGCCCTGATGCTATCGAATGGAATGAGCGATTTACGACAGTCGTTCGGAGTATCGGCGCAGTATACGTCTTTCTAGCGGCCAAGATGTACAGAGACCGCCGAAAGGAGACGTAGGATCATCTCCGACAACATCGGTCTCGTGAACGTTCCGTAGGATGGCAGCCGTTCAGAGGAAGTATCATTTCACACCGAACTCCACGTTGAAGCACTCACGGAGTCAATAGCTCTGTAATGGACGACGAATCCCAAAGGGAGGCCGACGAGACTGGTCATACGCATCACGACGAGAACGCACATAGTGAGCATGACGAGTCACATACTGAGGGGCGGAGTGAGCAATCGCTCCTTGAAACGGAGGCTGAATCTCAGTCCCCCAACGAAGCGGACCACAGCCCACACAGTCAGCACGATGGGCACGACGGCCATGGTGGGATGCATGAGGGCCACGAGCAGATGTTTCGGCGGCGCTTTTTCGTCTCAACGCTTCTGTCGGTCCCCGTTCTCCTGTACAGCGAAATGCTGCAGGAGTGGCTGGGCTTCTCCGTCCCAGCGTTCCCGGGTAGCGAGTGGATCAACCCTGTCTTCGCGGTAGTCGTCTTCGCGTACGGTGGGATTCCGTTCCTCCAGATGGCGGTGCCGGAGCTGAAAGACCGGTCCCCGGGGATGATGACGCTGATCTCGATGGCTATCTCGGTCGCGTTCGTCTACAGCCTCGCGAGCGTGGTGTTCCCGACGCAATCGGCGTTCTTCTGGGAGCTCGTCACGCTGATCGATATCATGCTTCTGGGCCACTGGATCGAGATGCGATCCGTACGACGGGCCTCGAGTGCTGTGGATGAGCTGGCGAAGCTAATGCCCGATACCGCTGAACGGATTACCGACGAGGGGGAGACCGAAGAAGTCCCTGTCAGTGAACTCTCCGAGGGCGACCTCGTGCTCGTCCGGCCGGGCGCGAGCGTGCCCGCCGACGGCGTCGTCGAGGAGGGTGATTCGGACGTCGAGGAGTCGATGATTACGGGTGAATCGAAGCCAGTCTCGAAGGAACCCGGTGACGAGGTCATCGGGGGGACGCTCAACGGCGACGGCAGTCTCCGCGTGCGCGTCGGTGCGACGGGCGAGGAGACGACGCTCGCGGGCATTATGCGACTTGTCGAGGAAGCCCAGCAAAGCAAGTCCAAGACGCAGGTACTGGCCGACCGTGCGGCTGGGTGGCTGTTCTACGTCGCGCTCGGGGCGGCAGTCGTGACAGCAATCGCGTGGACACTCGCGGTCTCGTTTGACGCGACCGTCATCGAACGCGTCGTGACGGTGCTCGTCATCGCCTGTCCTCACGCACTCGGACTCGCCATCCCTCTCGTCGTCGCGATCAACACCTCCCTGGCGGCGCGGAACGGGATGCTCGTCCGCGACCGTATTGCGATGGAGGATGCCCGGAATCTGGACGCGATCATCTTCGACAAGACGGGGACGCTCACCGAGGGTGAACACGGCGTCGTGGATATGGCGACCGTCGAGGGCGTCGACGAGGACGACGCGCTCGCACTGGCGGCAGCTGTCGAGAGCGACTCCGAACACATGATTGCGCGAGCCATCCGCGAGGCAGCTGACGAGCGTGATCTCAGTGCCACTGATGCGTCCAGCTTCGAGGCAATCAAAGGGCGAGGGGTCCGGGCGAACGTCGACGGCAACGAGGTGTACGTCGGCGGGCCGAACCTGCTCTCACAGCTCGATAGCGAGGTTCCGGGTCACCTCCAGCGGTTCGCTGACGAAGCGGGAGAGAACGCACAGACGGTGGTGTATCTCGTCCGTGATGGGGAGTTGATCGCCGCGTTCGCGATGGCCGACGTGATCCGCGAGGAGAGTTTCCGCGTCGTCGACGCCCTCCACGATCTGGGGATCGAGGTGGCGATGCTGACTGGCGACTCCCAAGACGTCGCCAACGCCGTCGCAGATGAACTGGGCATCGATACGGTGTTCGCGGAGGTCCTCCCCGAAGACAAAGACGAGAAAGTCCAGGAGCTCCAAGACCAGGGGAAGTTGGTGGGGATGGTCGGCGACGGCGTGAACGATGCGCCGGCGCTGACGCGAGCCGACGTCGGCATCGCGATCGGGAGCGGCACCGACGTCGCGGTCCAGTCGGCCGACGTCATCCTCGTCCAGAACAACCCGATGGATGTCGTTCGGCTGGTGAAGCTCAGTAAGGCGAGCTATCGGAAGATGCAGGAGAACATCGTCTGGGCCGCCGGCTACAACGTGTTCGCGATTCCGCTCGCAGCAGGCGTCTTGGCACCGATCGGGATTCTGCTCTCCCCCGCTGTGGGTGCGCTCCTGATGTCGCTGAGTACGGTGATCGTCGCGATCAACGCCCAGCTGCTCCGCCGCGTGGACTTGTCCATCCCCGAGCTTCCAGGCGGGACACCAGCGACTGACGCACAACCTGCAGACTGAAACGCGCCCGATCGCTTCGGAGCTTCTTTCAATTGCGTTCGGTTGGTGGACAGCAACTGGCGACACTGCTTGACCCCCTCCCACGGCTAAAGCCGTGGGATTCCCCGATGGGGATATGAAGGTTGCGCGTTTCCGTGGCGGCCCAAGTACGCTTTCGCGTGGCCAGCCTCATCGGTCGCCGCCCAATTATTACCATGGGCGTGCTTTCCAGCGCGTGTAGCCGGGTCAAAGCGGCCTTCCCACTCGCACGTGGCGAGCAACCGCGAAGCGGTCGGCAGGTTCTTTAGCCTGCTGGGCCGCACGGGTCGCGTCACCCGAAGTGTTACGCCGTGCATGGGTCTCCCTCTCGTTGGCTGATATTCTCAGCCGCGTTCAAATCTGCGTGCCGCACGTATCCACAATGCGGACATGCGAACTTGCTCCCGTCACGTCCCACAAGTTCACCACACTGACTACACTCTTGACTCGTATTCTTTGGATCAATCTTCTCGACGCGAATTCCTGCTTTCTGGGCTTTGTACGTGATGAACTGTTGGAGTTCGTAGAACGGCCACGAGTGAATACCGTGCCACTCGCTGCCGTCAGGGATGCTTTCGAGGTCTTCGAGTTTGATGACGGGATTACTGAATTGACTGGCGTACGCGACGAGTCGTTTCGAGAGGGTGTGATTCGCGTCTTGGATGCGGCGATACTCCTTGTTACCAACGTGGTTGCGTGCGCGAAGCGCACCCGCTTCTTGAAGCGAATCACGAAGGGAACGGTAGTACCGCCGCACGAACTTGTACTCTTTTCCACTCACAAGGAACGACTCAGCACTCGCATCGTCTGGCGTAGCGGCGAGAATATAGTTGTGGCCAACGTCCACACCGATGGGCGTTTTCTCGCCAGTTTGTTGCTCGTCGTACTCGACAGTGAACGAGCAGTGCCAGTCGTCGCCTTCTCGCCACACGCTGAGTTTCGTCTTGTCAGCATCCCCATCGAGGAGAGCTTGTACAGGGTCTTCGATACTGTCGTGGACGTGGATTGGCGTGTACCACCAATCACTGATACACGGGAACCCGATGACGACAGAATCGTTGTCTGTCGTGTGGATTTCCCAGTTTTGGTTGTTCACCTCGATGGGTTGTTCGCCCGTATACTCGACGGAGTTACCGTCAGAGTCGCTTTTCGCGCTCCGAATCGCTTGGTTTTGGAGTGCTGAGTAGAGTGGATTGTCGATGTCGCCAGTCGTCACGGACGAGGCAAGTGTGCCGTCCTCCCAACCGTCCACGAGCCATTGTTTGCACTCGCGGAGAATGTGAGTAGCGCGCTGCCACTCTTGGCGGCGAGAACGGCTGGGATTGCGGAACGTGGTTTCCACGCTCACCTCGACCATTACACGTGTAATATATCGTTGATAGCTTGTAAACGTTGGTGGGGTGGAATGGTGGAACATATCCAACCGGGCGTCCGAGCGTGGATTGATTCCCAGTTGACGGCTTCATCCACCCCTAAAGGGGTGAGTTTTCGCCTCGATACCGCTGTAATTTCGGTGAGTATCGCTATGCGGTCACCGATTCCACAGTTTTCCCGAGGGGTACGAAGTTCGGTATACACAGACGCTTCCTCTGATGGGCCACATAGCTCCGACAGCACTAGGTTTATACCGCTTGACGGACTTCTTTCCGATATGAGCCTCGAAGAGACGGTAGACTACCTCGCCGAGGAACTTGACCTCGAACGGAGTGAACACGTCCGTGAGGTCGGTCAGTCGGCCGCCGAGCTTCGCGACTGATCAGAACATTTCTCTGAAGTCCCGTTCGACGAGTCCGTCCTCCAGATACGTGATGAACTCTTGTTTCGTTGGTCCCTGACGGCCGAGCAGATCGTCCCGTCCTGCTCGGTCGAGAACTGCCTGCGCGAAGTCCGTACAGTGGGACTCATGCTGCTTTGCGTACTTCGAAAGGGCTTCTCGCCAGTGCATATCCAGCTCAAACTCGGCTAATCGGATTTGGATCCCATCTTTTCGTTCGACGAGGTCGACATCCAGTTCCTCAAGTTGCTTGAAACGGAGATTGTTCCGTCGGACCGTGATGAGCCGCTTGGAATCGATGATGTAGGGATTGACCCACTCTCGCCAGGTATCGTCGTCGACGTGTGTTCGTGGCATCTCAAAATCCGGGTCAATAGTCTCGATACAGAACTGAAGCATCGCGATGCCAGTTCGATGATTCGCATTCGGGAGGGAATGTCGGAGAATCAAATTCGACATCACTTCTCCAGCGACGTTTGGAAGGGGGGCTCCCCAGGATACGTTATTTAGTGCTTGCTGGATCTTTTGAGGTTCGAAATCCTTGTAGAGCCGAAACTCATCCTCTTCTCGAACCTCGACTGCGGCTTCGAGCAATTCCACTAACCGGAATGTGACAACTTGCCCAGCACGAGGGCGAACTGCTTCCAGTCCGGGGTGACTCCCTCTACGGTCACTGACCACTCCTCGAGCGGCCCGGCGCGCGAGTAGTCCGAGTTACGACTCGCGAGCAACTGATCGAGGATCTGCTCCCGATCGACGACGGGCTCGCCCTGCTGATCGAGGTCGACAATCTCACGGAATTCGTCGGGACCACACAGTTCACGGCTGATCGTCACGGTGACGTCGTGGTGAATCGCGACGCCATCAACGTGGTCGCTGTCGTCGATTCGGCGCTTGAACGTGGCCGGACCAGCCGCCCGGAGTGTCAGCGTCGGTCGGGAAGCGCTCGCTTTGGCAGAATCTACTAGCTGGTCTGTTTCGTCCGTTGGCGTATCGTCTCCTGTCATAGCGTTTCTGGAGGAAGATTGCTCCTCCGCCCATCGAGGGAGTCACAAACTACCCGGAACCAGGCTCTGCTCAGGTAGTTCACGAGAAACCCGATGTAGCCACTGGTAGGGCTTGAAACACCCTCTAGGGTTGCCGCCCGTCGGGACGGGAACGAGCCCACTTGATCTCTAGGTCGACGCGTCGGAGGTGCTTGCACCGATCAGCGGTATCGGGACAGGAACACTCTCCCGACACTACGTCGACATCGTATAGCGACTCGGCAGAAAGAGCCATAGACTGGTCGGAGCACGCCCTAGGTGGAGACTGTTTCAGGAAGCCCGAGAATCACTAGTTCGAAAGGCTACAATCGATCAAACAGGTCCTGTCGATCCTGCTCAGAGAATCGATAGCCGTCGTGTTCCCGCAAACTTTCGATGACTGCTGAGAGTTCTTCCTCAGACGAGATGATGTCTTTCACGAGTGATGCCTCAAGGAGCAATTTGAGATCCCAGACTTCGACGCCGCGCTGATCAGCCATTTCCCCTGCGTGTCCGTCGTCGGTGAGAAGGCGTTCGTCACGGTTAGAAGCGACAGCAATACATTCAGCGTCCGTGAACGCGAGCGTCGAATCAACGATATCGTCGGCTAGTTCGAGTTCGGAATCAGTCAGCGAGCGAATCTCGAGCCACCCGTCCCGGTAGGCTTTGACGTCATCGATCCGGTCGACAAACTCGTATCCGGCGACTGCGTCCTGATGAAGTTCGTCGAAGACGGATGCGACAGTGCCGACACTATCGAAGAGTTGGGGGAGGAGTTCGAGGCACTCAATTTTGGCCAACGAACTCAACACGTTGTTGTCGACGACGACCATCTATCCGCTGGGTTAGAGGCTGTTGAGACGGTCCTCTCGTTCGTCTTCGTCGAGAAAACCGATATCCCGATCGATCCCTCTGTCTCGTAGTACGTCTTTGAATTCTTCTGGACTGTACCCAGAGATTTCAGCAGCACGATTGAGAGTCACGTCACCTGTCTTGAACTGCTCGACAGCGAGTTCAATGCGAAGTTCCGGACGCTTCTCAAGCAGCGCCCGAAACGCCTCCTCGAGGAACTCCTCCTCGGTATCGAACCGTCCCGATCGCCTGAGGAGTTCGATGTTTTCCTGAACGTCAAGCATTGGTGGACAGGACTCCGTACCTCCTACTTCCCCCTTGAGGTTAATAAACGCTCAGGCAATTGGGGGTGCTGGAAGCAGTCCCTGGTGAGACGGGACAGTCGATTTTGAACACGTATCCGGCGGACAGTATCCGAACCCGGAGAATGGACTGCGGTGGGGCCCGGATTCACCTCAGGGAAGCCGACCGTCGGGACGCGGAACGAGACCACCCTTGATCTCTAGGTCGACGCGCCGGAGGTGCTTGCACCGATCAGCGGTATCGGGGCAGGAACACTCGCCCGACACTACGTCGACGTCGTAGTAGCGATCCGACGCAGAATGCACCTCGTAGATGCCACCCTTCTCGAGTAACGAGACGTCCATGTCCTCTGTCTTTGCTCGTTCTGTCCGGGGCTCGTCGTCAGCACTGGCTACGAAGAGGTTCCCCGCTTCACCAGATGAGCGCTCGTCGTCGACTGTCGCTGGAACGACTCCGCCATCAGCAACCGTGTCAGGCTCGTTCTCGACGTCGACGGACGACCAGCGAGTGTCACTGACCACGACGTCGCCGTCGTGACGAACAGCCGACAGGGGACCAACTGAGAGGGGCTCCACCAACCGGAGCACGTCCCAGGGGGAAGCCGTCTCGGGGAGTGCAATCGTGAACTGGTGCTCGTCGGTCCGCTGGATTGTATAGCGGCCGTCTGGAAAGGTATCCGTGATGAACGCGGCAACGCGATGCGCAGTGAGTCCAGTCATGGCCCGACTCTGGGCTCGCTCAAGGCGATCACGGCACCGATCGGAGAGCGGCCCCTCCTGGTCGAGTATCGCGACCGTCCCAACCCGACATGCCGAACAGCCAAAGTAGATCGTCTGGCGATTTGGCGACGACTCCAGACTGCGCCGTTCGAGTGCGTCACCACAGTCAGGACAGCTGTCGATCTCGTCGGGGACCTGGTTGACCGTCTCTGTACTATCACGAGTGGAGTTCTCTGTCGACATCAGCGATCAGAAGCGCGCTGTAGACTGCGCCCTCCACCCATCGAGGGCCGATAAACCATCTCCAGTGGAAGAGCAGTCAGGTGGGTAGGAGAGTTCGCCTATAGACTTAACCAACGGAAGCGAGTATCGTATCCTGATGTTGGTTAAGCTATGGAGGTCTCGCCTTCGCCCTCGAGAACCTCGATGAGTTCCCGGGCCGTCCGGCTGATCCTGTCGAGTCGATCACGAACGACTTCCGGGTCGTCTGACTCCCACGCGGCCAGGTAGAACGCTGACCCGCTGGTGTCGAGCCCGCAGTACCGGCCGACGACGTACACGACGGCTTCGGCCTCGACCTCACGCTTCGATCGCTCGGTGTCGTCGTCGACGTCGAAGTGCAACAGGGCGTGAGCGTACTCGTGGACTAAGGTCCGAGCGAGGTCGGCCTCGTTTGCTCGGTCGCGGACTTCCACAATTGGCTGGGCGTCAATGAGACTCAGCTGCTCGCAGACGCCCCTGGCGGCGCCGTACGTCCATTCCGCCTGGGGAACAACGCGAATGGTCACGTCCAGTTCGTCAGCAGCATTAGTCAGCCGTGAGACGAGATCGCCGGGATCCCCTGTCGCTTCTCGGTCGAGTTTTGGAAGTGGTTCGCCCTCGGTCTGGGAGAGATCGAACACCGGAGCGGGCTTAAACCCGACCAGACCCTCGGACCAATCCTCGGGCGGCGTCTCGTCGTACTCGCAGTCACTCTCCTCGTGGTAGCTCGGGGAGTTCTCGCACACCGGGCACTGCTTGGTAATGATCGGCACCCAGATCCAGATAGCCGACTCGCCCTCCTGAACGTGGCGATCGAACTCCTCCTGCCACGTCCGGTAGCCCGCCACCCGGGTTGCCTCGGGACGCTGCCGCTTGATGAGGAGCGTGTTCCGATACGAGTAGTCGTGGAACTGGCTCTGGACGTCGAGCCATTCCTGGAATTCGTCGCTGGCCTGTGCCTCGTCGACGCCGGCAACGAGTTCGTCGATCCACTGTTCGATAGTGCTGTGCATCTCCTCGGATCGCGTGTCGGTCTCCTCGAAGGAGACCGACGAGTCACTGGTCGTAGACATCGTGTTCACCGAATCGAGTTCACGGCGACTGTGTCAGTGCAGGACGCGCCGCACCCCTCAGGGGCGGACAAAAACTGGCTGTTGATCAGCGGCGTTCGTGAGATTCGTCAGCGAAGCCGACCGTGACGAGGTACTCAAGGAACTCGTCGAACCGCTCGACGTCACTGGGCGTGTCGGTCGTAAGATGCCGTTCCCACTCGATGGCCCACTAGAAGCCGAGATCCGTACCGCCCTTGCCGTGAATGTACACCAGCGCACCGCTTTCAGCCCGACGAGTGGGTCCCTCAGCGAGTGCTCACCAGTAAGTCCACGGGCGACTGATTCGATTTCGTCAGGGACATCGGCAGGATCGATTCCTCTGATTGCATAATGTTGATATCAACCTATGGAGAGAAGACTGGACAGACGACTACATTACTGTCGTAGCATCAGGCCGTCGCGTCTTGGAACCGTTCGCGAAACGCATCCTTGCGCCCCTCGAACTGCGGGACAAACTAGAAGAGATGAGAGGACTCCGAATCTCAGGAATAGCTACTGCTTCACCTATTCAGCACGAGCCTTCGCCCTCGCTCATAACTACGTCGCTATATTCGCTGTCCGGAGTATCAACAATGTACTTCATCACGGACCAGATCATTTTCTGGCCGATCCAGCCGCCACGATTCGTTAACAAGTACAGCGTGAACGGCACGGAGATGATGATTCCGCCACCCCCGATCACGCCGGTGTTGGACAGACTACCGAACGTTGCGAGGATGCAGAGAGGCAATTCTATCGGCATCTTCGGAAGCCTCCGGGAAATTTCTCTCCGCAAACCGAACCGGTGTGTGAAGCATCGAAAACGAGGGGTATACACCCGTAACGAGCAGGATTAGGCCGAGTGTGGCCACAGCCTCAACCGAGGTCAAAAATTCAAACAGAACTGTGTGCTCTGTTGAATCCGCAGACAGCGCGGGGATAGGGAGATGAGTACACGGTCATCAGACGCCAGTGGCGACGGATTCTCACACGCGGACTTTGACCGATAGGGGTAGTTTTGGAGAGCGAAAGTCAGTTCTGAACAGTTACTGCTGACTCCCGTTCGAACGCTTGATGCTAGTCCGCCGATTCCACTGGCAGCATCGGGTTCAACAGAGCATAACCAACGAAACTCGAAACTCCCGGGCTATGTTGGTTAACCTGTCTTGTAACTGCACTACTCGGCAGCGGGGCCGTAACGAGTCGTTCCGCATACCTGGCACTCCCAGACCGGCTGCCCCGTCCACTGCTCATCAGGAATCGATTCCCAGGCCTCGAACTGATGGTTGGTCATTCGTCCGCAGTCTTGACAGTCTAGACGGGTTGTCGTCGGTATCAATGACGATCGGCTCTCCGAGTTACGCTCGCCTGCTATCGCGGTGAGGGCGATCACTGGGATTAGCCACATCTCGTCGTCAGCGTCGTCAACGATCTCTTTGAGACGGACCTGGTCGCGGATGCCATTTCCATGGGGATCGTAGAGCCGTGTCGGCGCCTGCTGCTGATCCCCGGTCGTGTCCTGGTGCCACCCTGTTCGGTCGCGAGCGGCTGCAAGTAGCTGCTCGCCCTCTGTTGAGTCAAGCTGTACCGCGGCGGGGAGCAACGGCCATCGATCGGCCAGCTGAGACGCAGGCGTCTCGTCGAGATCATAGATGAGCGTGTAGTCATCGACAGCCGGCTCCGCCTCGTTCAAGGCGAGGAAGTTCGCGGCAGCCTCACCCTTTGCGACGGCACCGTAGAGGTTGGTCGACTCGACGACCATATGGACGATCCCGAGGAGCGATGTATCCGTCGTGTCGTCCGTACTGCCGGCTTTGGTATCGAGGTGGTTGGAGAGACAGAACCGACATTTCGTCTGGCTAGGCGGAATCGACGCGCCACAGGACTGGCACTCCTTGTCGGCATCCGTCGACTCGTCGGGGTAGCCACCCGTGCTCACCGCCATACGTTGCCGCTGGGGGTCACCGTTACACCCTCCGTTGACCTGCTCGTCCGGGATGTGGGACGCCTCGCCGGTGGGCCGCAGTTCCTCGAAGTCGGAATAATAATCGCTCATCGATTGGTTCAGGATTTCAGCCGGTATCGTATTTCAACCTCCGGGGCCCTGCTCGTCACTTCTATCGTGCCCCGCAAGGACTCGAATCAGCGAAGGCCAAGCACTGTACTGCAGAACAGAAGAGCAAGGAGACCGCAATTGAAGACCGAGTCCTATCACTCGGTTGCAAGTTCGTCGTAGATTTCCTCGTGTTCGTCGAGATCCTGCTGTCCGAGGAACCGGATGAGATACCGCCGCGCCTCCTCAGCAGACATCTCGTCAGGGATCTCGGGCTGCTCACTCTCAGCGGCCATTCTTAGTTCTCACTATGGGGGTCGCCGTCATAATCGTTCGGTTCACTGGAGACGTTCTTATCAGTCGTGTCGTCTTCCTGAGTCGCAGCCAACTGGGCAGCATTCTCGATGCGAGACAGCCAGAGCTTGATCGTCGCTTCGTATTCAGGGGTGAGCGGCTCTGTATGCTCCCGGAGATACGCAATTACGTCGTCGTCATCGACCGCCGCCTCATCCGTCGCGAGTGCCTTCAGAAATTCTTTGATAGTCCGATCGTAGTCGAACTGGAGCCCATTCAGCGCGTAGAAGATCCGCGTCGACATCAGCGCTGTTCGCTTGTTGCCATCGACGAATGGATGGTTCGCTGCGATAAGCCGAAGGAGTTGATATGCTTTCTCGTGGAGCGAATCAGGTACCTGACCGAAGTGTCCTTCTCGGACGTGCTCGACGGCATATTCAATATTGCCTGATGAACGAATCCCAGCCTCCGTCTCTGCATTTGACTCCACGATTAACTCGTGGATGTCACGGATATCCGCAGCCGACAAGTAGTTGACCGACTCCGATTCCTCGCCCATAATCAATATTTTCTGTGACGGCGCTTTTCTACTCACTGCTTTGCGGCGCTGACTCCCGCTTCTCGACAGTGATCCTGTTGCCGGAAGCATGTTCATCACCCAGTTGCTGCAGTGTGTTCCGGTGTTTTCGAACCGTGGTTGCTGAGACGTTTGCAGCCTCAGAGACCTCTGCTTGTGTCAGGAGTTGCTCGCGCTTCTTCCCGGCCCTGTAGAGGCAGGCGGCCGCAAACCCGGCCGGGTGGACGCCGGTCGTCACACCGAGGTCTTCAGCCCGCTCCGCGAGCCGTCGGGCCCGCTGTCGGATCTCGTCCGGACACTCGAGGTCCGAGGCGAGTCGCGGAACGTACATACTGGGAGAGACGGGCTGGGCAGGGAGCTCCAGCTCCTCGTTCAGCGTTCCGTACGCGTTCGTGACGCGCGACTCGGCGACGCTGGCCATCTCGCTGACCTCGCCCAGCAACCGGGAGAGTCCGTTGCACCGGCAGGCCCCGTACACGCTGGC
>SDGW01000509.1_pt1 | contig 16319 bp, 10 predicted proteins | sample 2873831 | NCBI WGS metagenome assembly SDGW01 (sample SAMN08132700, study PRJNA421101) | hypersaline lake metagenome | isolation source: celular fraction 0.22 microns magnesium sulfate-rich crust from ephemeral... | place: Spain: Penahueca Lagoon, Toledo | collected 2011-07
CGCGACGGCGACCGCCGTCGGCGACTCGCCGTGCGTCCTTATCGCCGGCGACTCCGAATCGGCCGACGACGCCGCGGCCGCCCTCGCCGGGGCGTTCGCGGAGCGGTCGCTGCTGCGGGCGCGAACGGCCGCAGCCGCCGGCGAGCGCCTGGCCGAGCGCGAGATCCACTGTCTGGTCTGTCCCTTCGACACCGGCGACCGCTCGGACCTCCCCTCGCTCCTCGAGCGGCTGGCGGACCGAACCGACGTCCCGATCGTCGCGCTCGCCGACGGGGACGACGCCGACCGGGCGCTCGAGACTGGTGCCAGCGACGTCGTCGCCGCCGAGTCGACGACCCTCCTGCGGACCCGCGTCCGGAACGCCGCCGACCGCGAGCGGTATCGCCGCGCCGCGTCCGCGGCCGCCCCGCGATACCGCGCGATCCTCGAGTCCGCCGACGCGGTCGTCTGGGTCGTCGACGCCGAGGGGACCGTCGAGTACGCGACGCCGGCCGTCGAGTCGCGGCTGGGGTACACGCCCGGCGAACTCGAGCGAACGGCGCTGACGCGGCTCGTCCATCCGGACGATCGTGAGGGGGTTCGCGACGTCGTCGCGGCCGTCGCCGCGGGCCCGACCGGGACGACCGAGCGGGTTCGGGTCCGGCTCGGACACGCCGACGGCACCTGGCGGGTCGCGACGCTTACCTGTACCAACCGGCTCGCGGATCCGACCCTCGAGGGTGTCGTCGTGACGCGGACGGACGCGGACTCGACCGTCGACGCCGGCAGTACCGACGCCGTCCGAGCGGGGCTCGACCGGCTCGCGGATCCGCTTCTCGTCCTCGGTGCGGACGACGAGGTGCAGTACGCGAACGCGGCGGCGAGCCAGTTCGTCCGGCGGTTCGATTCGACCCCGGCCGACGAGCCGCTCCCGACGGGAACGGTTCTCTGGGATCGGCTGCCGGACGCCCTCGCTCGGTCCCTCTCCGAACGCGTCCGGGAGGCCGAGCGGACCGGATCGGTCACCGCGTTCGAGACGACCGTCCCCTCGCTCGAGGACTCGGTCGCGGTCGCCGTCCACCCCGGCGACGGCGGCGCGACGATCCACGTCCGGGACCGGCCCGCGGACGCCGCGCGGACGGATCGGGACCGGCTCGCGCTCCTCGAGTCGGTCGTCGACGCCGTCGACGTCGGGATCGCCGTCCTCGAGGGGTCGACGATCCGGCTGGCGAACCCGGCGCTGCTAGAGCTGGCCGACGCGTCGTCGCTGGTCGGTCGAGACCTCGAGTCAGTCTTCGAGGACGACCTCGCGGCGTCGGTGCTCGAACGGGCGGAGTCGCCGGTCGTCAGGTGGATGGAGCCGGTTACGGGGGCGCTCGCGACCGAGCCGTCGCGGCCGGTCGAGGTCTCCGTCGCACCGCTGTCGTCCGCTCGAGACGGCGATCGCACCGCGTCGACGGCGGATCGGACGCTCTGTGTCGTCCGCGACGGGCGCGGCTCCCGCGACGGCGCGGTGGCGATGCTCCGTCGCACGACCGAAGCGCTCGGCAGCGCGGACACGCACTCGGCCGTGCGGCGTGGGGTCGTCGACGCCGTCCGCGAGTGGACCGGGGCCGAGGTCGCCGTCTGGTACCGCGACGCCGACGACGGCCTTCGGCCGGCGGCCACCGTGACGGCCGGCGAGTCCGCCCGCTCCGGTACCGACGACGCGGGGATCGAACCGCCGTCGATCGACCCCCGCGGGACGCGACTCGAGCCGATCCTCGAGGCGGGTGAACCGACGGTCGATAGCCGCGAGGCGTTCGCGGACGTCCTCGCCCGCGCGGGGCTCCGGGCCGAGCGGGTGCTGGCGGTGCCGGTCGGCTCCGACGGGGTCGTCCTCGCGACCAGCGCGGAGCCGACGGCGTTCGACGGCGTCGATTTCGACGCGGTCGAGGCGCTGTCGGCGGCCGCAGCGCTCGCGCTCGCGGACCGCGACCGCGCCGCTGCCATTCGGTCCTGTCGGCACGAGCGCGCCCGCCTCGAGACGGCCGTCGAACGGGACGAGCGACTGTGGGACCTCGGGGAGTCGCTACTGGGGGCGGAGACCCGCGAGGCCGTCGAGGAGCGGCTCTGCGAGGGAGTGGCCTCGCTCTCGCTGCCGGCCGCGGCCGACGGCGTCGAACTCGCCTGGGTCGGTCGCGCGGACGACGGCCGCGAACGGATCGTCCCGACGGCGTGGGCCGGTCGCGACGCCGAATTCCTCGAGTCGGCGACGGTGGCGCTGGACGAGGGTGAGGAGATCCCCGCCCACACCGCGGCGACGACTCGCGAGGCGGTCGTGATCGACGATCTGGCGGCCGGCGACGATCTGGCGGCCGAATCCGTTACCAGCGCCGACGGGGACTCGTGGCGGCGACGCCTGCGCGACCGCGGGTTCCGATCCGCGCTGAGCGTCCCCCTCACCGCCGGCGAGTTCCGCTTCGGGACGCTGACCGCGTACGCGACCCGTCCGGGGGCCTTCGACGAGCGGACCCGCCGGGCCTGTGTCCACCTCGGGACGATCGCGGGCGCCGCGATCGGCGCGCTCGAGACGAGAGCGGCGCTGCTGGCGGACCGAGTGACCGAACTCGAGGTCGTCTGTCGGGACGAGACGGAGCCGCTGTCGTCGCTCGCCGGCCGGCTCGGGCGAGCGATCGACGTCCGGGCCGTGATCCCGCGGTCGACGGACGGCTCGACGGTGTACTGTTCGGTGTCGGGCGGCGACTCGGACGCGATCCGGGACCGGATCGCGGCCGCGACGGCCGTCGAATCGGTCGCGGTCGTCGGCGACGGCGACGACCGGACGGCCCTCGAGATCGTCTTCGCCGCGCCGACCGTCGCCGAAACGGTCGCTGACCACGGCGGCGTCCTCCGATCGATCGAGCCGGTCGACGACCGGACCCGGCTCGCCGTCGACCTCGGCGATCCCGTCGACGTCCGCGCGTTCGTCCGGGCCCTCGAGCGGCGGCATCCGGGGACGGAGCTGATCGCTCGCCGGACGCGGGAGCGGCCGCCCCGGGCCGCGGGGACGATCGACGAACTCGCCGAGCGCCTCTCGGAGCGCCAGCGGCGGACGCTCGAGGCGGCCTATCACGGCGGGTTCTTCGAGTGGCCCCGCGACCACACCGGCGAGGAGATCGCGGAGTCGCTCGGGATCTCCCAGCCGACGTTCAGTCGCCACCTCCGGCTGGCCCAGCGGAAACTGTTCGCGTTGCTGTTCGACGACGCCGACGAGGAGTGATCGCTTCCCGACCGAGCCGGCGGACTCGCTCGTCCCCCGCTTCGAGCCCAGCAGCGGTGGCAGACCGACTCGACTGGCCTCGGTGCCCGCTCCGAGCGTTGGCGACCGTCTCGACCCGGTCAGCAACGGTGGCCGACCGCAGGTATAACGCACTTACCGGACCGATTCGTCGGGTAACAAACTCTTTCCGGCTCGAGCCGAACTGGACAGCGAACTGGCGGTTGAATCAGTATTCACGTCTGTCCCCGTCTGTTTCGGTGTATAGCGTCTACGACCATGTACTCGGCTCCTAATGGGCCATTCAATGAGTGCGTTCGAGGTAAGAACTGATTACAGCGGCCGTCCGGGCGGACGGGGGATGGCCCCGTGAGCATCGAGATCGCCGACGCCGAGGACCGACCGGAGCCGGTGACCGACGTCGACGCCGGCGGAGCCGAGACCGAGGCGAACGCCGTTCGCTCGACGGCCGACGGCGGCATCGTCGCACAGCTTCGGCTCGACCACTCGCGGCTGTTTCTGGCTCCCGCCCTCCGAGAGGCCCCCGAGATCACCGTCGAACCCGACTACTGGACCGAGCCCGAGCCCGGCCGGACCGTCGTGTTCGTCACGGCCCACGGGACCGAGTTCGAGGCGTTCGAAACCGGACTCGAGTCCGATCCCACCGTCACCGATCCGGTCCTCGTCGACCGCTACCCCGACAGGCGGGTCTACCGGGTGATGCTCACCGACCGCGCGGTCACGTTCACCGCCGCGACCGCCGCCGTCGGCGGCCGCCTCCTCGATTGCTCGAGCTGCCGCGCCGGCTGGCGGATCCAGTTGCGGTTCCCCGACAGGGAGCGGCTCGTCGCGTTCAACGACTACTGCCGCGAGCGCGACGTGTCGATCACCGTCGACCACCTTCGGGTGTCCGACGAGGAGGACGACGGCGTCGTCGCCCTGACCGACAAACAACAGGAGTTGCTCACCGTGGCCCACGAGGAAGGCTATTTCGAGGTGCCCCGCGGCATCTCCCAGGACGAACTCGCACGGCGACTCGGCGTCTCGAAGTCGGCCGTCTCCCAGCGACTGCGACGGGCGATCGGCGAACTCTGCGCACAGACGCTCTAACCTGGCACGGACCGTCCGGTTACAGCGTGTTGCCGACGCTTACGGTCGAGCTACGGTGGGTAGCACGCACGCGCGAGAAAACCGAGATGTGAGCAGTTCGACGACCCCGCGGCCGGTTGCGAGCGAACCGGGGTGGTCCGGCCACCCGCCGACGCGTTACTCGTCGTCTTCGTCGTCTTTCATCGAGCCGAGCTGGTCGACCAACTCGTCCGTCGACACGTCGGACTCGAACGACATCTCGCCCTGGTGGTCGTTCTCGTGGACGTTGACGGCTTCTACGTCCTCGTCGTCGTCGGCAGTCTGCTCTTTTTGTTCGGATTCGTCGTAGCTACCAAAACCCATACGCGTACGTTCGCCGCCACCGCAAAAGGTGTGCCGGTTTTGCCCCTTTCTGTCAACGCGGCCGCAACTGTTCGAAACGCGATTCATCGGTTCGGTTTCCCCGCCCTACCGCTCGTTTCGCCGTCCGTACTCGAGCGTCGACTCCCCGTTCGTTTTCCGTACTTTTCACCCCGAACGACGCCTTCGGCAAAACCGCTCGAGAGCGCGCCCGGGACTGCCGGTTCGGTCGCGATAGCGACTCGATACGTCGCTCCGTCCCTCGACGTCCGACACGGACGAACGGGGGCACAGGCCTCGAGTACCCGGAGATTACGGCGTTCAGTAGTCCGTCTATAGTAATGGGTTCGGGAGGGTTGCCTTCGCTCATGGTCGCGTACCGGTTGTCATCTCGAACACCCGCTTCTGATCACGCTGCCGTCAGGTCGCGTCGCTCGTCGCCGCCGAGGACGGGCCGGACCGTCGCTACACGCGCAACTACCGTCCTCGGGCCACACGGTCGTCACCACCGGCCCGACGGAGGGTGACCACGGATGTGTGGCATCATCGGTCGCGTCGGCGACGGCAACGCCCTCGAACCGCTACTTACCGGCCTCGAGAACCTCGAGTATCGGGGCTACGACTCGGCAGGCGTCGCCGTCCAGAACGGCTCCGGCATCGCCGTCGAGAAACGATCCGGAAAGGTCGAGGAACTGAAATCGTCGATCGGCGAACCGCTCCAGGGGGAGGTCGGGATCGGGCACACCCGCTGGAGTACGCACGGACCCCCGACCGACGCCAACGCCCACCCCCACACCGACGAGAGCGAGGACGTCGCCGTCGTCCACAACGGCATCATCGAGAACTACACCGAACTCAGGGAACGGCTCGCGGCCAACGGCTACGAGTTCACCAGCGACACCGACACCGAAGTCATCCCGCACCTGATCCAGTACTACCTCGACGCGGGGTACGACAGCGAGCGGGCCTTCCGACGGGCCATCGACGAACTCGAGGGCAGCTACGCCGTCACCGCCATGGTCTCGGGCGAGCACGTCCTCTACGCGGCCCGCCGCGGCTCGCCGCTGGTCGTCGGCATGGAAGAGGGCGAGTACTTCCTCGCCAGCGACGTCCCCGCCTTCCTCGAGTACACGGACAGCGTCATCTACCTCGAGGACGGCGACGTCGTCGTCGTCGACGCGGACGGCGTCGAGTTCACCGACCTCGAGGGGAATCCGGTAGTCCGCGAACCCGAAACGGTCGAGTGGGACCCCGAACAGGCCGGCAAGGGCGAGTACGATCACTTCATGCTCAAGGAGATCCACGAGCAGCCCACGTCGCTGTCGCAGGCGCTCGAGGGCCGGATCGATCCGACCGGGGGCCGGATCTCCCTCGCCGATTTCGGACCCGGTACGTTCGCCGACGTCGACAGCGTCCAGTTCGTCGCCTGTGGGACCTCCTATCACGCCGCCCTCTACGGCTCGCTGGCGCTGAATCAGGCCGGCGTCCAGTCGACCGCGCTGTTGGCCAACGAGTACAGCGTCTCGGCTCCGCCGATCGACGACGACACGCTGGTGATCGCGGTCACCCAGAGCGGGGAGACGGCCGACACCCTCACCGCGCTCCGGCGGGCCGACCGCGAGGGGGCGGACACGCTCACGCTGACGAACGTCGTCGGGTCGACGGCCGCCCGCGAGGCCGACGACGCCCTCTTCATCAGGGCCGGGCCGGAGATCGGCGTCGCCGCGACCAAGACCTTCTCCTCGCAGGCGGTGATGCTCACGCTGCTCGCCCAGCGGATCGCCGCCGACCTGCGGGGCGAGCCGCCGGCCGACCTCGAGGCGCTCCTCCCGGAGCTGGAAACGATGCCGGCGGCCATCGACGACGTCCTCGCCGAGTCGGCCGCGAAGGACGTCGCGAGGCGGTACGGCGACAGCGAGGCGTACTTCTTCATCGGCCGCGGGCTCGGCTACCCCGTCGCGCTCGAGGGGGCGCTGAAGTTCAAGGAGATCACCTACGAACACGCCGAGGGCTTCGCCTCGGGCGAACTCAAGCACGGCCCGCTGGCGCTGGTGACCCCTGAGACGCCGGTGTTCGCGATCTTCACCGGCCAGGAGGACGAGAAGACGCTGAAAAACGCCGAGGAGGCCCAGACCCGCGGCGCGCCCGTGATCGCGGTCTGTCCCGACGACCACCCGGCCGTCGAGGTCGCAGACGACCACCTCTCGATCCCCGACACCGAACCCGATCTGGCGGGCTTGCTCGCGAACGTCCAGCTCCAGCTGGTGTCGTATCACGCCGCCGACCTCCTCGACCGCCCCATCGACAAGCCGCGGAACCTGGCGAAAAGCGTCACCGTCGAATAAGTGGCCACGGCGACGTGGCCCCCGTCGGGTCCCCGTTCTCACTGCTGTCGCTCTCTCGTTTTCGGTCCGTCCGCGACCGCTCGTGCTCCGCTCTCGTCTCCGCACCGACGAAAAGTCCGATCGATCTCGAGCAGGGGTCACCGAGGCCGCAGGACCGAGGCCACCCCCGTAGCCCGGTCCGCACGGCGTCGTCGATCGCGACCCGTACTCGAACGCCGTCGGAATCGACCGTGGAGGGTCACGCTGGCGATCGCGGTCGCCGGTGGCGACCACCGGAACCGTGGGTATCGATCGATACCCTCCAGTTAGTCTAGGTGTTCGCCGCTCGTATAAATGGCTCACCTGATAGCTACGGGCGCGGCTCCGTCGCTCGTCGGCGGACGCGGTCCGACCGGATCGCGACGAACGAAGCCTCGGTCGTCGACCTCGTGCCGACGTTTCACGCCTCCTCTCGGGACCTCGGTCGATCGCGCGGTTTCGGACAGCTTCCGACGGCGATAAAGACTGTCTTACTCGGGTTCAATACTGTATTTCTCGGCGTTCCGAGTCTCATACTCCCGATTCTCGAACTGTCTTCGGACTCGAGTCGTTCCGGAAGCGCGCCGCGACCGCCCGCCGCGACCGGCATTATGCAGTCTATAGTAAATACCGTTCTGTCGGTACGGACTGTTGATGTCGACGGATCCATCCGCCAACTGGACGCCCATGACGTCCGGTCAGCAAACGACAGCCCCCCGATGTGTCAACTGCGGTAATCAGGTAACTCGTCAGTTCGCTCGCGTGTTCGGCGACAACCGCGACGTCGTCCACGCCTGTCCGGACTGTGCGACCTACCGCGAGATGAAGACCTCCGATTTCATCCCGAAAGAAGCCAGATAACCTGTTGCGGACGTCGATCGGACCGTTCTCGTCCCCGATGGCGCCTCGAGTCGTACCCGTTCTCTCCTACCGTTCCTGCGTTCCCGACGGGACGGCCTCGGCGAGCAGCGACCGAGCGGTGTCGAACAGCTCGTCGGCGTCGGCCGGCGACCGCGCCTCCGCGGTGACCCGGACCAGCGGCTGGGTCCCGCTCGCGCGAAGCAGGAACCAGCCCGCATCGGTCTCGACCCTGACGCCGTCGAGCGTGTCGACCTCGTCGTATCGCTCGTCGACCCGCCGTCGAACGTCGTCCATCGCGGCCGCCTTGTCCGCGACTTCGACCGACGTTCGCCGGATCGGATACTGCTCGATCCCCGCGACGAGGTCCGACGGCGACCCCCGATCCGCGACCAGTTCGACCAGCTTACACGCCGCGAGCGGGCCGTCCGGACACCGCGTTTCGGCCGGCCAGATCCACGCGCCGCTCGGTTCGCCGCCGAAGACCACGTCCGGCTCGGTCGTCCGCTCGGCCACGTAGACGTCCCCGACCCGGGTTCGGGTCACCGACGCGCCGACCGCCGCGAGCGCGTCGTCGACCGCGAGGCTGGTATCGACCGGGGCGGCGACGCGGTCGCCCTCGCCGGCCGCCTCCCGGGCGAACAGCGCGAGGAGGACGTCTTTCGGGACGAAGGTCCCCGTTTCGTCGACCGCCAGCATCCGATCCGCGTCGCCGTCGTGGGCGACCCCGATCTCCGCGTCCGTCTCGGCGACCAGCGTCGACAGCGTCTCGAGGGTCTCGGCGGTCGGCTCGCTCGGCCGACCGGGAAACGAGCCGTCCCGCTGGCCGTCGAGCGTGTGAACCCCACAGCCCAGTTCGTCGAGTACCGACGCCGTCACCCCGCCGGCCCCGTTGCCGACGTCGACGACGACGTCGGGCGTCCGCTCGAGGTCGACCGCGTTCCGGAGCGCGTCGGCGTGGTGATCGCGAACGCCCTCGCGACGGACTCGGTCGCCGATCCCGTCCCAGTCGGTCAGTTCGAAGTCCGCCTCGCGGACCCGCCGTTCGATCGCCTCGCGCTGGTCGGGGCCGAAGGCCTTCCCCGACGAATTCCAGAGCTTGATTCCGTTGTCCGTCGCCGGGTTGTGCGACGCCGTGATCACGACGCCCGCGTCGGCCTCGAGGTGGTCGATCGCCCGGGCGACCGTCGGCGTCGCCTCGACGCCCACCGTCGCGACGTCGGTGCCGCACTCGCGCAGTCCCGCCGCGACGGCGTCGACGAGCATCGCCCCGCTCTCGCGGACGTCCCGTCCGACGACGACGCGGTCGTACCCCTCCGAGGCGACCGCGCGGCCGACCTCGAGGGCGGTCGCCGCCGTCACCTCGTCGCCGACCCGGCCGCGGATACCGCTGGTTCCGAACATACGAGTCCCTGAGTGGGTCGAGCGCCTTACTATGTGCGGACTAACGATCCGACGAGTGACCGGTCCGCCGCTCGCGAGGGTGCTCGCAGGCGATTCGTCGACAACACTCACGGCCTCGGCATCCGTCCGATACGTTCGAGTAGCGTCCCCCTGTCGACGTGAACTGTCAGGACCGTATATGTGACCGACGCGGGTAAGAGCCAACAGCATGGGACCGACACAGCCAGCGGCCGTCCGATCGAGTCGAACCGCATGAGCGCGACCGAGTCCGACACCCACGGCGACCCCGGGACCGACGCCTCGCTCGACGACCTCCCGCCCAGCGCGAAACTCGTCTACAAGGTCCTCGAGTACGAGGGGCCGCTCACGCAGGAGGGGATCGCGGGCGAGTCGCGGCTCTGTCCCCGGACCGTCCGCTACGCCCTCAAAAAGCTCGAGGACCGGGAGCTGGTCGCCAGTCGCGTCTGTCTCGAGGACGCACGCCAGTCGACGTACCGCCTCCGCGAGTAGTCCCGGCGGCTCGTTTTGCCGGCGCTACCGCGCTGGTAGTCCCACGGTTTCTTTGAACGCGCCCGAAATCGAACCGGGCAATTCGGCGCCCGCACGTGTGCTTTGAGCAGCGTCTACGAAGGAGTCCTCGCGTGATTTCTGGGTGAACAACTGGGAAGCCTTACGACTGCTGGTTCCCGTCGAGTCGCCAGGTGAAAATCGCCCGCAGGACGACGACGAGGCTGTTTCGATCGCCGGCGCCCCAGATCGCCGTCTCCTCGATCCCGGTGGTCGCGGAGTCACCGTCCACGAGCGCGCTCACGAGCGCCGTCTCTTCGTCCGTGATCAGCAGGCTTCCGGCGGGCGTCTCCCGCCACTCCCAGAGGGTTTCGAACAGTTCGGCCTCCGGCACCGTGTCCTGGATCCGTTCCCGGACGTCTTCGGAGATCCCTGCCAGGTAGATCTCGACACCGCGCTCCGTGGCAGTCTGCAACCCCTCGAGGTGCTCGTCGGTAAGCAATTCGTCGGTCGTCATGTAGACGATCCGCTCGTCAGCGTCGGCGACGAACTCGTCGATGCGGGATGCCACCGCCTCCCGTCCGGTGACCGTCCAGACGCCGAACTGTTCGCGTTGTGGCTGGGCGGGGCCGATCTCCCTGAAACACTCCGCGAGTTCGGTAATCGTGTTCTCGCGTTTGACGTTAAGCAGTCGGATGATCGTCTCCTCGGAGATTACGGTGAACTTTCGCGGCGTCGTGTGCTGGATATCGATGAGCCCCAACTCGTGGAGTCGCTCCGCCGATTCGTAGACGCGAGTCCGGGGGACGCCGCCGATTTGCGTGACGTCCTGTGCGGTTCCCGTCCCGAGGCGGAGGAGATTGATGAGGGTCTGGGCTTCGTAGGTGGAGAGCCCGAGGTCCTGTAATCGGTCGAGCGCTTTGGCCTCGGCCTGCTCCTCCTCGAAACTCACCATGGCGAAAAATGACCGTCTGGGGACAAAAAGCCCCTGCCGTTCCGCGTTCCCTATTTCGGTTCCCCGGTGACGAATCGCTATGCGCGCTCGAAGCGCTCGGCTTGCCTACCAGTGGGGCCACTTCGAATCCCCACACGAGGTGACGAGGGTCCGTTCTCGGGAGTCCGCTCTCGATACCGATCGGAGAAACCGACGGGTATTGTGAATGATTTTGTGTAATATAAAGGAGATCTCACTTCGCTGACCGTCCGAGTGAGACGTACGATGCCCGACGGCGGGGCCTCCCGTTCACCGAGCGAAGAACGTCGAGCGACTAGCGCTGCTCGTCCGTACGCAGGGACGCTGATCGTGGGAGTTCCGTCCGCGCGTACGAAACTCTCAGGGTCCTCGTCTGCATTCACTGGCCGTGTTCGGCGGTTCTCGCTTACCGTTACCGGTGTTTCCGATACCGATCGACGAGGAGATCGATCCCGAACGCGCCCCGCGTGATCTCGTAGTGGGTCTCGAGGCGGGGGTTGAACTTGGCCTTGTAGCGGTTGATGCTGGGGACGCCGGCCCCGACGAGGTCGTACTCGGCGATCCCCTCGCGGAGGCCGTCGCGCATAACGTGCCAATCCAGGAGGTCGTTGATCGCGACGTCGACGTCGACGTCGGGCTTGACGCCGCCCTGCCACCGGTATCGCGTTCGGTCGGACTCGACGACGAGGATCCCGCCGAGGAACTCGCCGTCGACCCGACAGGCGTAGGGCCGGATCGCGCCCTCGGGCAGCGTCTCGTACAGCGACCGCGCGAAGCCGGGCCGCAGCCGGAACGGCCGGTCCTGACTCTCGTAGCGTTGCCGGACCTTCTCGACGATCCGTTCGACGTCGTCGCCGTCGCCCTCCTCGACGACGTAGGCGTCGTCGTCAGCGTTACGGACGTTGCTGCGGGCGTCGCTGCTGAACCGCTTCAACAGTTCCTCCTCGCTCCCGTCCAGGTCGACGATGTAGGTGTGGCAGGGGTCGACGTCGTACTCGTTCCAGCGGAACGGTCGGACGTCGTCGAACGCGGTCCCGGCGACGAACTTGCTGTACAGCGGCGAGATCTCCGCGTCGATCCACTCGAGACAGCCCTCGAGGAAGCGCTTGATCCGCCGATCCGCCTTGCGACGCTTGAGTTTCTCGACGTTCAGCAGGGCGGGGCCGAGATAGCTCGTCCACGAGTGGGGGGCCGGCGAGAACGCGCCGGTGACCGGCCCTTTCGCGTACTCGAAGACGGGAAAGAGCCCGACGGCCTCCTGTCCCTTGAACCCCGCGAGGAGATGGGCCGTCGCGTCGGTTTCGTCGGCCTGCAAGGCCAGCGCTTCCGCCCGAAAGAAGGGGTTCGTGCCGTCGGATCGCTCGACGTAGCGGTTCCACTCGTCGGCGTCGGTTCGCGGATCGAACTGCCGTATCTCGATGCTCATAGATAGCCCAGATCGGAGAGTCGGTCCTCGACGGTGCCGTCGTCGGTCGCCGCGATCGGGTCGGGATCGTACGCCGGGTAGGCCCGCGTCCGGCCCCCGTCGACGGCCGGCAGCGGCTCGCCGTCCATGTCGTCGTCGATCGGCGCGTCGAACAGCGAACAGATCGTCGGCGCGACGTCGAAGATCGTCGGCCCCTCGAGGGCGGCCGACTCGTCGAACGCCGGGCCGGCGGCCGCGACGACGCCGGTCCGCTTGTGGTTCCACGGCTCCATCGGCTCGCCGAACCGCTCCGTCCCGAGGTCGGCGACGATCGCGTTGTCGAAGTCCGCAGGGACCGTCACCACGTCCGGCGCCGCCTCGACGTGTGGCCCCTCGAAGTACGTCTCCCGGGGCTCGACCGCCTCGAACATCGGCTCGCCGTCGGGGGTCCGGACCGCCGACAGCGACTCGACGAGGTCCTCCCGGACGGTCTCGTACTCCTCGGGCGGGACCGTGCCGTCGGGCTCGCGGCCCTCGAGGTTGATGCGGACGCCGAGTTCGCTCTTCGAGCGGACGTAGGCCCGCGATTCGGGGAAGTCGACCTGTTCGCTGGCCGCCCGGATGGCGTCGTTCGGAACCCGCTTGCCGATCGGCTCCTTCAGCCCGACCCGCTCGAGCGCGTTCGCGATCCGCTGGGTCGTGAGCCCGACCGTCGCGGCGGCGTTCAGCGCCCGTTCGACGGCGCTCGGTTCCCGATCGCCGGCCGCGGAGCCGTAGAGCAGGTCGTTCTCCCAGACCGTCGACCAGTCGGGCATCCCCTCGCCGCCGCTGCGGGCGCTGACGTAGCCCGCGTCGCGGAGGTACTCGTTGATCCGGAACTCGTCGCCGGTCACTCTCCCCATCCCGTGGTCGCTGACGACCAGGACGTTCTCCGGCTCGGTCCGCTCGATGGTTTCGGCCACCTGTCGATCGACCTCCCGATACACGGCCTCGATCGCCCGCTTGTCCCCCGGTCGCTCGTGAAACACCGAGTCGGTCTGCTGGAACTGCAGGAAGCCGAAGTCGGGGTCGAACCGCCGGGCGAGGTAGCGAAACGCCGTCCCCCGGAGTGCGATCGTCCGCTCGTAGCCCTCGATCGACCGGTCCGGCTCCGGCCCGCTCTGCGGATAGATCCAGTACTCGCCGCCACACGCTAGCTTCACGTCCTCGAGGATCCCCTCGGGGTGACAGGTCGGCTCCTCGGGGGCCGTGAGTCCCGGGATCAGCGCGCCGTCGAACTCGCGGGGCGGGTGGGTCACGGGAACGTTGACGACGACGCTCGAGCGGCCGTGATCGCTCAACAGTTCCCAGATCGGTCGCGCCCGGACGCGGGTCGCGTTGACCACGTCCCAGTCGTAGCCGTCGAACGTAAGGAAGTCGTAGACGCCGTGCTTTCCCGGGTTCTTTCCGGTGTACAGCGACGGCCAGGCGCTCGCGGTCCAGGGCGGTATCTGGGACTCCAGCGGTCCAGCCGTCCCGTCCGCGAACAGCCCCTGCAGCGTCGGCAGTTCGCCCGCCTCGAACAGCGGCTCGAGTATCGGCAGACAGCCCGCGTCGAGTCCGACGACGAGCAGCCGAAGGTCGTCTCCGTCCGTCGAACCTGCCATGGAGGCGTTGTGCCGCCGGTCGGGCTTTGTTATGCGAGTGCTGGCGGTCTTGTAAGCCGATACTGGCGGTGGCCTCACGGAACGCGAGCGAACTACGCGACCGGCAGCGCGGCTGTAAGCTCTGATTGCCGCCGGACGCTGACCCCGTACCGTCCGCAACACTAAGGGGACGGACGAACCGTATCTCGCCGATGACTCTCTCTCCTACTGACCGCCCGCGAACGCAGCCATGATCGGCGCGACCCCGTCCGTGTTCGACGCCTCGCTCTCGCGGTCGGACGCCGGGGGGATCGACGCCTACGTCGAGCGCCACGCACCCGGCGTCGGCTACACCTACTACGGCGCCGGCAAGGTCGCGCTCCGGGACGGGATCGCCGGCCTCGTCGAACCCGGCGGAAACGTCCTCGTCCCCGCCTACCTCTCGCCGGCCGTCGTCGAACCGTTCCGCGAACTCGGGCTCGAGCCCCGGTTCTACGCCCTCGAGGAGTCGCTCGCGCCCGACGTCGCCGACCTCGAGGCCCGAATGGACGAGGACACCGTCGCCGTCACCTCGGTCAACTACTTCGGGTTCCCACAGCCCGGCCTCGAGCGGATCGCCGATCTGACCGACGAGTACGACTGCTACCACGTCGACGACAACGCCCACGGGCCGATCAGCGTCGCCGACGGCCGCCTGCTGGGGACCCACGGCGACCTCGGGTTCACGACGCTGCGGAAGCTGCTGCCCGTCCCCGACGGGGCCCTCCTCTATCGGGCCGGCGACGACGTGGCGGCGGCCTTCGAGCCGTCGTCGCTGGCCGGCACCGCGGACCGGTTCGGCGCCGGCGACTGCCGGTTCCTCGCCACGTCGGCCGCCGAAACCGCGCTCGATCCGCTCTACCGATCGATCGAGTCCCTGCTGGCCGACGACGACGCCTCGAGCGTCGATCCGACCGCCAGATACGAGGCCGCGAAGGCGCCGATGTCGAAGCTCTCGGCGGCCGTCGCCGACGCCGCCGATCCGGACGCGATCCGGGACGCCCGCCGCGAGAACTTCCGGACGTGGGCCCGCGTGCTGGCCGGCCGCGGCGATCTCGCGCCGCTCTACGAGGAGCTCCCGACCGGCATCAGTCCCTACGAGTATCCCGTGCTGGCGGACGACCCGTCGGCGTTCCTCGCCGAACTCGAGGACTGCGGCGTCGCCGGCGCCCACACCTGGCCGATCCTCCGGGAGTCCGTTCGGGGCGACGACGCCTACGGGACGGCGAACCGGTACTCGGAGGCGGTCGTCGCCCTGCCGGTCCATCAGGGGATCGAGCCGGCCGATATCGAGGCCGTCGGCGACCGACTGCGGCGGTGACGGCGACGTTCCGACGGCAGCGAGAAAGTGCGGGGCGCGAGCCGGTCACTCGCCGGCGGTCGCGGTCCGCAGTTCCGCCCGGATGTCCTCGTGTAACGCGTAGGTCCGCTCGCCCGCGCGCTCGAGAACGCGCTCCGTTCGCAGCTCCGAGACGAGGCTCTGGACCGCGACCCGCGACCGATCGACCCGGGCCGCGACGGCCTCGGTCCGGAGCGGGCCCGACCGCGCGAACACCTCGACGATCGCTTCGGCCGTCTCGAGCGAACACTGTGACCCCTCACACGCGCGGGCGAGCCGGTCCTCGAGGTCCGTCTCGAGTACCTCGCCGATGCGGCGGTCCTCGTCCGCGACGACGAACGCGTCCTCGCCGGTTTCGGCCGGGTCGGCGTCTCCGTCGCCGCTCGAGTCCCCGTCGGCGTCGTCGGCGGGCGTGTAGCCGAACTCGACGGCGTCGCCGCCGGCCTGTACGATTTCGGTCCCGTCGTCGTCGGCCGACCCCGTCCCGGCGGTTTCGGGTCGGCTCTCGTCGACGTCGCCGGCCGCGTCCGCCTCCCGCCTCGCCGCCGCGCGCTCGCGGACGACCTCGCGCAACTGCTCGTTCTCCCCGCGAAGGCGCTCGAGTTCGTCGGCCCGATCCTCGAGTTCGGCCTCGAGCGCCGCGATGCGTTCGTCGCGCTCGTCGAGGCGCTGGCGTAACTCGTCGCGTTCGTCCTCGAGGTCCGCGATCTCCTCGTGGAGCCGGCGCAGGTCCTCGCCGCCGCCGGGAAGTTCCGACTGGACCGTCTCGGTGTTCTGGAGGGCGTCGGCCATCTGTCTGGCCGCGCTCGAGACGTCCCGGGCCGACGAGAGTTCGTCTTCCAGAGTCTCGATGCGCTTTTCTTTCTTTTCGAGTTCGCTCTCGAGTTCCTGAATCCGGTCCTGTTCGCGGTCCTTGCGGTCGGAGATCTCCTGTAAGTCCCCGACGAGCGCGTCGGAGACGGACTTGAGTTCGGGGCGTTCGACGTCCTCGAGGCCGGGGGTCGCGCCGGCGTCGAAGGTCCGCTTGCGCCGGAACTGGACCTTCCGGACGTCGGTCTCGGTCCAGTCGGTCTGGACGAACGCCTGGCCGTCGTCGAGCTCGGAGACGAGGTCGGAGTA
>SDGW01000510.1_pt1 | contig 16312 bp, 38 predicted proteins | sample 2873831 | NCBI WGS metagenome assembly SDGW01 (sample SAMN08132700, study PRJNA421101) | hypersaline lake metagenome | isolation source: celular fraction 0.22 microns magnesium sulfate-rich crust from ephemeral... | place: Spain: Penahueca Lagoon, Toledo | collected 2011-07
TCTCGAGAAGGATTGAGTTAGTCACGCGTTGAAGTTCATCCGAGGAACCAGCCGATCGACTACCTCAGCGGTCGTGTGTTCCCCTTCAATAATCATAGTGGAGCCTCGAGAATTTCCCGAGCGTAGTAATTCGCCATACCTTCCGGGTTGCGATTCATTCCCGATATGTGAAACTGCATCTTCGAAACTGGATCTGTCATCACCGTATCGCCGACATAAGCATCGAAGGGCGCTTTCGTCTTGTCAATCTCAAGCCGATCTACAACATCTTCCCGAGCGTCTTCTCGGATCTGATTACTAATTCGAAGCAACTGTTCATTGAGTGGGATACTTTGCTGATCGTATTCATCATCGAGATCGTTCGTCTCGAAGTAATCAAGAAGCGTCTCCGCCGCTCGATATGCCTTGACGTTCTCTGTATCTTCTTCAGGGAACTCTCTTAGAAGTTCTTCTGCCACTCGACTCTCACTATTGAATGGAGTTCCCGTTAGCGATTCAAGCCGCTTCTTCAGAAAGTCTACTTGTGAGTTCATATTTCTCTCTGGTTTACTGCGTACTGAAAACTGCTATTCACTACATTGAGTGAGGTTACAACCCAACCACCCTCAATGCAGTAAAACATTGTAGTATAAAATAACGGTAACAACGTCAGGTGCGCCCGTGTGCGCCCACACTGTATAGACGGTAACTAAACACTTAAAGATGCCGGTTTAACTCTTTAAAGACCTTATACAACTACTGGTGAGGTCCGAGTGCCGGTGGAATATGCTTCCACTCTCTGCTAAGAAGCCAGACCGCAACAGCGGGGTAGAAGAATAGAGTGAGAACTACATTGAGCAGGGAGAGTAGGAGTCCGGGGAGAGTGTAGAAGACGACTACTGGTAGAAGGAGAAGTTGGAAGAACGCTCCAACTTTGAAGGAATAGTGATACGACAGCCTCGCCTGCATTATTCCCCAACGTCTCCAACTGAAATCTCCAAGTCTATCTCTCGAACGCCAACACTCTCGACCAAGTGAATTGCTGTTTTAATGTGAGTAGAATTAGAAAGTGAAAACATCGGTTCCTCAGGCCAAGACGCGAAGTCGATCGTCGTGTGTGAATATCTCATAGGTCTACATCCTTCGTGTGGTAGTTCACACCGTGATAGCCGGTGGTGGGAGTGTTTCTATCGATCATCTGGATCAGCGGCCAAGGTAACTCGAATCTGCCCCACAGAATACCACAAGGGTTCCCGTTGTGGTCCGTAATCAGACGGGTTTTTGCATCGTCAGGAATCATGGACGGTCTACTTCATACCGTAGAGTGACTTCCATTTCCCGTCCAGTGATTGATACTCCAGATATTCCCCTTATAGCAAGTAGTTTACTCTCGTCGGTGATGTAATCTCGATCAACCACAATCTCATCGAACAAGATTCCATCACGACTCAGATCATCACTAATTTCCTCAATTATCCGATCGAGGTATTCTTCGTCATCTTCGGTGATACCGTCTTCATCACCGAGATTAGAGAACCGAGGATCGTTCACTTGAAGTCCTCATGCAGTTTCGAGACGGTCGGCCCGATCTGTCCGTTGTACTTGCTGCTGTTGTACTCCGAGTATCCAACCTGAGGTGCAGTCTTCATTTCGTGGAACGTGATCTGACCGATCCGCATCCCTGCAACAAGCTCAATGTCGTAATCCACTACGTTCGTAAGCTCGAGGGTCACTTGACCTGAGAAACCGGGATCGATCAGTCCGGCGTTCTCGATGAACAACCCCAACCGTCCGACCGACGATCTGCCATGAAGCAGACCGACCGTGTTCTTCGGGATTCGGATCTCCTCCTGAGTGGTAGCCAGAGCGAACGACCCTTCTCGAACAAGAGGGCGTGGTGTGTCGACAGAAGCGTACTCCGGGTACGTTTCCTCCTTGTCAACAGAAACCGGCTCATCGTCTCGCTTAGCGGGATATTTGATCTGCCGACCGAGGTGCAAATCCATTGAGGCGGGTTGGATCGCGAGTTCCTTTCCAGTTCCTCGAGTTGCGTGGAAGTCCCCCGCCTCAATGCGCTGTTGCACGTCAATATCGCTTAGAACCGTCATTATTCGAGATCAGTCTCCGAGATAGGGACGGCGGTCAGACCCCCACCATAGCCGTTGATTGCTGTTTGGTACATCACTACTCCCGCCTCTCTATCAACAAACCGAGTGACAGTTTCTCCACCAAATCCACCTTCTTTCAGTTGGGTTACGTTGTCAAGTTCAGCCATAATATCTTCTCCAGAATCCGACGCGCACCCCGCGCCGACGGTTAGCATTGCTGTTCCAAGAGCTGTGAGGAACGTTCTACGATTCAATGGCGAAATCCTCAGGGAGAACCGCCTTATCCTCAATGTACTTATCCGCTCCACCCTTACAGCACCGAAGACCGTGGAACGGAACTTCATGAGCATGAAGCCATCCAGCGACCTGCGGAGCTTCGTTCCACTTCCTCGCCGTCCAGATGATGATCCGATCTCCACTCTGGTACGCATGTTGAACCGCCTTGATTACGTCCCAGTTTGGCTCTCGATCATACGCCTCCGCCCACTCGTCCTGGTCGGGGTCGGTGAGAGTGTTATCGAAGTCGACTCCGATTAGTTCTCTATCGCTCATTGTATTCCTCGTAAGCCTCATACGCTTTATCTCCGAGAATACCGAACCCGAAGATGACTGTCAACGCGACGATCAGGAACAGTAGAAGGGCACGTCCCGCTTCTGTTCCGAGAACGATTAGAAGGATGAACAGTCCGACTATCGTCACAACGCCAATGTAGAATCGACGCGCCCAGGTGTCGAATAGATCGTCTTCTTCTTCAACTCTAACATGCATCAGTCAGTAACACCTCCCCACTTCACAGCCTGCCGCCAGTCGCGTTTGGGAGTTTTTACACTTCCATCATCACCGACAGTTTTCGTAACGCCGATCATATGATACTCGAGGTCGGGGAACTCCTGTTCTACAAGATCATCCCGAACGTAGTATCCCGGTTGATCCGCCAGCCACTCGAGGAATTGTTTCTCGTTACTCATTCGAATAGTTTCTTACGGACAAATTCATCAATCGGACAGTCCCGCTGTGAGGCTTCTTCGGCGGAAATGCTCTCAGACATAACGAGGGAAATTCGCATATCCTCCACAGCCACCAACGCTTCAGTAGCAGAGATAGAGTGTCCACTACAGACCTTCTCCCCGTCAACGAATAGAATCTCCCAATCTGGTTCAACTCGAACGAACGTAGCAGTTCGGCTCATGGAGGGGTAGTCACCCAATGCTGGAACGACGATTCCTCACCACACTCCGGGCAGATATGCCACGATTGATCGGCGTGACCTCCACTCGAACCGTCGAGGTCAGTTACAGACTCGACTCCGTGTCCACACTCCGGGCAGTTGCTTGTCATCTTAGAAGAACTTAGAGAGGATTCCACTCTCTTTTTCATCCTCGATTTCCTCCACCTTATCAACAGCTTCCGAGATTTCCTCTACGGAATAGTACGAATTGTGAAGGATCTTTATCAGTTCGTAATAGGTCAGCTCTATCCCTTGATAACCGGCGTGTTGTCCCGATTCGTTGATTACAACTGTGTCCTTTCGGATTCTTGCTGAACGGTCTTCGGTCAGATCAATCTGTTTGTCAGTATTCATGGAGCGCGTAGAGAGTTGTTATTCGTCTTCCGCTCATACGCAGCGAACGTCTTCGGAGCGTATTCCTCGAGTTCCGCACTCACCATCTTCGCGAAGTTCTGAGCCTCCCACTGAGCTTTTGCATTGTCACGTAGGTCGATCATGTGCATCAGAGCGCGATTGTTACCGCTCATCGTGAGATTGACCGGAGTTGCTTGTGGGAGGAAGGAGCGTGCGTCTTCTTTCGGGATTCCGTTCCGTAGAGCAGAGTTGTAGAGGCTGATCGAGTTGTTCCAATGCTGTCTTAGAACTTCCTCGTAGCTATCCTCGATCTCCCCTCCAGAAGCAGCGAAGTAAGCTGTTCCAGAGGTTTCTTTGAACGACGGTGGAACCACCGGCTCCTTATCCTCGAAGTTCACGTACCGCTGGCTCTGCACGTCAAAGGATAGGTGTCGGTGACGAGTCAACTGAGCCATTGCGACTCGAGAGAGTCCTTCAACGAAGAAGGCGGGTGGTTTGTGTTCGAAGACTCCGAAGTGACCACGGAAGGCTTTGTCGTCGAGGAACGATTGATGATCCTTCTCCGTTCCTTCCATCGCTTCCTCGAAGGTCTTCCCAACGAGGGATTCAGACATATAATCCCCACGCGCAGCCATAGCGGAGAGTTTGTCAGGGTGTTCGTCTCGTAGTTCAAGTCGCAGCTGAGTGTCGTCGGATTCTCGAATCATTAGATAGCCACCTCGTCAAACATCCCTTCGTTGTTCTCGATCCACTCTTTGTACTCGTCTTCAGTGATCTCCCCGTCAATGAATTGATCCAGCTTGTTGATGACCGTCTGCATAACGCTGGTCAGAACTTCCAGATCCTCTCGCAGTTCAATTGCTTCTTCTCGTTCATTCATTAGTAATCAGCCTCCCGATAATCGACAACAAGACGACGCTTCGATAGATTATACGGCGTTGCGATCTTTCCCTGAACGTCTGGATTACGTCCCTCAGTCACTGCATCAACTACTACATCTCCATCGACAATCTCGAGTGCAAGTTCATCGAGTAGTGTGACCGTTCGTTCGTGGACTTCTTCTCGACTTTCTCCGAATCTTTTCTCCTCATCTCCCGTCGACATTCCGGTTTCGCAAGTGAATAGCATGGTATAGAACTCTCTGGTTGGTTTGTCGTTCGATACGAAGTGCGATTGTAGGAGTCGAACCTACTTCGTCCAAGAATCGCTAACCGCCTCTACTGTATAGACGGTAGCTAAAGACTTAAAGCTACCGACTTAGCTCTTTACTACTTTATTCTGATACCGATCCATGCCTACCTGACCTTTAAAAGAATCTCCCGGTCGTCGGAGATGTTCTTCAAGAGCGGTCTTCAGCCATGAGATTTGTTCGCCAATGCCGCCAAGACCTGCTTCTTGGAACGGGAAGGACAAGTTAGGGGCGATACCCTCGTAGTCTTCATCAATCTCACGCCACGACTCATCACTACTCCGCGCTGCTTCTTGGATTGCATTACAGTATTTCTTACCCGCGAGTACGTCGATCTCGTCAGCGTACTCTAACCCGATCAATGCAGATCGGAGAGAGCAGAACGCTCCGTGTTCCAACTGATCTATGAACACATTGAGGTCGCGATCGTCAATGTGCGTATCATACGGTTCAACCTCCTTGTGTGGAGGCAAGAACCCATGCTCAGCCGAGATGATTACGAAGCGATCATAGAACGTCTCAGCGTATTCACGCTTCAGTTCTAAAATAGTACGACGTGTAGAGGTCCTGCGCTTCTGCCGGTTCGTCTAACTTCGCGCTACCACATCCGATTACTGCTACTTTTTCGTTCATCTATAGTTCGTGCGGGGGTACTCGGTGTGCAATTAGAACGTCGAATCCATCTCCCTCAGCTACCAGCAGGCTGTTCTCACTATCCGCGAGGTAGACCCGATCGAGGTTCGACTTGATGTTGTATTCGAGAATCTTACTCGCCTGCTCAATGTAGTCAGCAAGGAAGTAGGACCGATTTCCGCCGGATGAGAATAGGTACGCCTTGATCGGATGTTCATCACCGAACGTCCGTCCAGTCACCATCGTCGGGTTCTCGGGGAACGTCTCTCGGTTGTAGTTGAGATCGTTTTCTTCAACCCACGCATCCCAATCGAAGATGATTCCAGCTACAAGCGCACTGCCCATGATTCCAGTCTCACGGTCGCCTCGATCTCGGCCAAATTCCTTCTCGAACTTTGCAATCGCCGCGTCTTTTTCAAAGCTATCCATCTCTGTCGGAGTGCTGGTAGTCGTACTCATTGTTAGAACGCCGCAAGTCCTTTCTGCGCTTGTCCACTAACCGCTGCGTCAACGTCTATGTCCACCGCCTCGAGAATATCCACCATCGGATTTCGAATCAGCGTATTCTGCATCCGAGGAACGTCCACGTCGAGGTCGCCGTCGAACTCCTCGAGTTGAGCGCCACGTTCGAAGCCGATCACGTCCAGGTCGTAGACCCGATCGTTGTACTCCTTGTTCACTCCATTGAGGTAGACTCGTTTTACGGTGTTCCCCTCCCCGAAGTTGACCTTCGGAACGAACAGATTTCCGTAGTGAGCGGCGCGTGGGGACGCTCCTTTCGGAGTTCCATCGGTCCATGCGTAATCACCCAACTCTTTCCCAAGACCGCCAGGAATGCCGATCAAGTCGAAGTCAGGATCAGCCGGGTCAATGGATTTAGCACCTTCTCGGATAATCTTCCGAATCTCGTCTGAGTCCTTCCCTCGAACAATCGCCTCGAGAGTATCCCGCTGGACTTGTTTCGTCAACTCAGCAGTGTTCGCTTTCTTGCACGGATACCCGGAGATCGACAGCTTACCCTTGCCGTCTTTGATCTCGTCACCGTAATCCATCCCCTCCTCCCACGTCTTGGTGTAAGCGTAGAACTTCTTGTTCCCGCTCATGAAGAAGTGAGAGGCGTACATCTCGATCTCGATCTCGAACCGAGTGGGATACTCGCTATCTTCTACGTCTGTGTTTAGACCCATTGAGTCGGCGAGGGATGGGTACACCTCGTTATTCAGCTCACCACAGATACGTTCGGCTGCTTCAAGACACTCCTGCTGACTCAATGCGTCTTTGAACTCAATGTAGTTCGAGTCGGTGTCCCCATACGCAACCTCCGCTTCGGTTTCGTCGTCAACGTACCGCGCAGTCTCTTTGATGATCTCCTGCGAAGTGAGGGTAATCGCCGCTGCGATGTCCTTGTCGTAGAGGAAGAACTTCGTCCAGCCGAGGACTCCGTATATACTGTTCACGATCGTCTTCCGAACAGCGTATTCCTCCTTCCACTCAGCGCGTTCTTCAGGAGTGAGCGACTGATCCTCCTTCATCACTCCCGCATACTCTTTCAGCGCAAGGGCCTCGTCGACGAGTTCTCGGAAGACACCATCTTCCTCGAGACAGAAGACAACGCCGTTGGCGGATACACCAACTTCGTAACCCTCAGCGCGGATCTTCTCAACCCACTCGTCTTTGAAGTCCCGACCGATCTTCCCAAGCTTAGTCTCCGGGGAAGCGTTCAGCATCCAGAGAGCGTTCGGATAGAGGGAAGCGAGGTCGATGCCGACGATGTTCTCCTTCAGTCCATTGAAGGCAGGGAATACGAACGCTCCATCGTAACTTCCTGGGTCGTCAGGTTCTTCGGCGGTAGGTCCAGCGTAGCCTTCTTTATACAGCTTACGTCGGACCATCATCGTGATGAAGTCCTTGTTATCCTCCGTATCCTCGTAATCAAGACCGATCGTGTCTCGAAGCGCGGTCTTGAACGCGAGGGCGTTGGATGACTGGTTAACGCCGACCGTCAGGTAGGTGTCCTTAGCGTTGTAGTTGAGGAACTTCTTCGTGTTCTCGTCGTACAGCTCATAGAACCCCTTATCCTGATGGTCGATCTTTACATCGTCCAACTCCATCTGAGCGGCGTTATCCAACGCGCCGGACACCTTGGTAAACTTCGTGTCTTCCCAAGCGTCCATCAGATCGAAGCAAGAGCGACCGTTGATGTACGGATCATCTCGCCATGTCAATCCAGCAGAGCCACCACCTCGAGCCATACGACCGGCGTTTGCACCGACCTTGTTACCCCGCTTGATTGTGAACGGAGTGTCGAATCCGTTGCTGTTCCACCCTGCGATGAGATCGAAGTTCTTGTCACTCACCCATGAGTAGAACTGGATCATCATCCGCTTCTCGTTCGGCTCGAAGTTGAGTTGATCCAGGTGGTCAAGGCCGAGGTCGCTTGGGTGTTCCACTGCATTGAGGTCGGCGTCGGGGAACCGATCTCCAAGCGACTCCTGCTCCATGTCGATGAACCCAACGTACTCGTCAGTGTAGGAGTCGTGAGCGACTATCGAGAGGATTCGAGCTTCACCGTAGTCGGGGAACCCTTCACCCCGATCGTCAGTCTCAATGTCGTAGGTCATGACTCGAGGCGGAGCTTCCATCTCTACAGGCTCCACCTCGTCAACATCTACCCGATCTCCGGGGACTCGAACTCCCGTCTTCACTCCATAGTCAATCCGAAAGCGGTTTTCAGGATCAATATCCGCTTCGAAGTGATTGTCGAACAATCCAGCGACCGACTTCATCTTGTACGGATTGTTGACTATGACCTTCTCGAGTTCTTCCTCGTGTTCCGGATCAACGAACTCTGTTTCCGCGAATCCCTCAATGTTATCGTGATCGAGGGAGGAAAACTCGTCTGCTTCCTCAGGTCGGACGTAGAAGTACGGATCGAAGCCTTCAACGACTACATCTTCCGCCTTTCCAGATTCAGTCCGTCCGTAGAGGTGAATCTCAGTACGTCCATTGTTCATCACACATTCCGTGTTTGTTACGTATATTTCTTTCATGGTAGAATCAAGCGTCTCCATCCCCGCCTCAATGCATCTATCCGTCAACGGGACAGCCTTCTGTGGTACAGAGATAACCTCTAAAACCACTCATCATCGGCTCATCGACGTATTCCTTCTCCTCACCGCATTCGTCACAGATCATTGGTTCTCTCGATCTTTCTCGTTCATCAGGCTATCTCGAGTCATTTGAGAGCAGATTGAACAAAGCCGCTTGTCCGGTTCTGCGTCCCTCTTTCCGCACTTGGTGCATTCTGTCATGGATTGATCTCAAGCGGATTGCCGTTTTTGGGATAACTGATTGTGAGTCAACGTATCATTCCGGTAGAAGTATTCACGTCCGGGGAACGGCTTTTCCTCATCCTCTCGAAGACACATCTGTTCTCTACTCTGAGGTTCAGCGAGACGATCTTCGGGCAGTAAGCATGGATCTGGTTGCTGAATCTCCAACCGCCGGAGGTTCAATCGACCTTCATCGACTCTTTCGTTCCAATGCTTCAGGAGGTTCCCCATAGACCGCTCAATGCGATCATAGTAGTTGTGACCCTTCTCCTGCCACTTCCCATCCCACACGTTCCCAAACTGCGCTGCCTTCAGTGGGGATGCTGTATCAACCGATTCAACAGCCACGTAGTGACTAAGTTCATTCTGCCGCGCTGGACTCCCTCCGAGGATGTGGACCGATTCGCAGTTTCGATAGTCCCATACAGGCCAAGGGACGCCACCGAATCGATCTTGAGCTGGTAGCCCTACTCGGAATCGAGATGGGACTCGATCTGGTTTAACACCCTTCGGAACCACGATAACAGTCTCTGCATGCTGTCGTAAACGATCGGCCTTAGAAATAGTAGAATCGTATCCTTCGTCGTCTCGAATATCAGGAGCGACAGCATATTTTGGTTCGTGGCGTTTGACTGCATTGAGGTGGTCTTGGAACGAGAACTCGTCTTCCAGAAACGGCCAGTCAATGAACTCAACTGGAATATCTTCTGGTGGCTTTTTCGAGCTGTTAATTCCAACAAGCGCCCCACCTCGATACGCCGCTCGAGGCATGTCTTCTCCACCCGAACTGGTTACTATAACATCAATATCATCACTGCGAGTGTTGGTACTGGTCGTCGTTGTTGCGTTCTTAGCTAAACTCATGAACGAACCCTTAGAGTGGGTGAGCCTGCGCTTGAATTGTATTCCGAATCACTTCCATCCGATCTGCTTCTTCATGAAGTCGCATCGCTCTCGCCACTTGAGCGAACTTCGTAAGGGTGCTGGTTAGGAACTCGATGCTCTCATTGTGCAGAGTAATCTGCGTGTTGCCTTCTGTCATTGTAGGATCTCGAATCGTTTTTTCACAGCACTGAGCAGCAGGTCGCCGAGAAAACAAACAGCAAGAACGAAAATCGGAATAGAGCAGAGAACAAGTAGAGCGTCAATCGCGTGGCTCATCATCCTCATCAGAGAGACGATCGATCGTAACCTCAGCGAGTCGTTTTAGTTCTCGAGCTTGAGCTATATCAACCATCAAAGCGACGTTTCCTTCAACGTCACTCCCATGACCTTCGTAGTCCCCAGGATAGAGGATGATCCAGTTCAATTCTTCGTGATTGTCTGGATATTTTGGTTTCTGTCCAAGAGCCTGCCGTCCGACCTCATTGAGTGCTGGAATATGCATCAGTCAAGCTTCCCAGGAATTTTCGTATTCCCGAACGGAGCGCATCCGATACAATACGCAACCATCCCCCGCTGTCCATGAATCGCTTCGCTACGCTTCTCAATCCTGTAGTAACTTCTCGTCGCTGAGGGATCGTTGTAGTTGAACTCATAACCGCATTTCTCACACTCAGTCATTGTTGAATATCTCGTCAACAGTCGAGTGTCGATCTTCACACGATCGAGTGAGGCATCGACCGCCTATCTTCTCGATTCCACAAGTATCGCAGACTGCCGGATTTTCACTCATTGATCTCAAGAACCTCCACTTCTCCCTGCTGAATATCCAGTGCGTCTCGGAGGATTGTAACCGGATCATCGTGGAACCAATGATCCGCCATTACTCGATCCTCAATGGAGTCAGGCGGTCGGATTGTGAACGTCTGTGTAAACTGTACTCGCATCGAGAGATCGTCGTCGTCAATCATCGTAGTATTCTTTCACCGCACCAGTCGCTACGTGTTTGTTCTTCGCGATAGCCCGAATCGTGTCCTGGTTTAGAACGTTCGGCTGTTCGTAGTAGGGAACCCAAGCGATCCATCTCCCATCTCTCATCTTTCCAGCTTTGGTATCGATTCCATCACTGTGGGTAACTTCAGCAGACCCTGCCTCAATGAGTTGATCCCCAGTTTCGACAAATTCGACGTTGTAGTGAGTTTTACTCATTATCAAGAACCCGCATAGAGTCTCTAACTTCCCGCCGTCGTTCGTTTTCGGTCATGTACTCCCAGTCTTCATCCAGACAGCGTAGAAGTTCGAGAGCGATTTCATCTCTCGTCGCTTCTTGTTCCTCTTGGGTCGGTGGTTGTACTGTTGGGTGATTCATTAGTGCATCCTCACAAGGCAGTTACAATCCTCGCACTTCTCCGCCCAACTCTCCCCGTCGTGGTGATCGGGGCTTACGTCTTCGTAGTACGTTTCGTCAGTGCCATCATTGCAGGTGCAGTGGCTCATTCTGGTAGGATGTAGGTTAGTTCGAGAGTGACGGTTCGCATATCGAGGCTGCGGGTTCCCATCATCGAGTTTTCAGACCACTCAAGTTCTTCCTCGTAATCGAAGTCAGCGACAAGTCCATCACCATCTTCGATCTCATCAGCGGCGTGTTCAAGCTGGTGGACCGTCGTCTGATGGATATAATCGAGAGGGTCCGTCACCGTTTCACTCCATTGAGTCGGGCTGCTTGTCGATCAATCTCCTCCCGATCGTCGGGCATCCGATATAGCAATGTGTTCAGTGGCGGTCGGAACCTCATCTTTCCAAACACTCCTGCGCTTTGTTCACTGCGTGGCCGATCTCACGTCGCTGGTCTTCATCCGAAAAGGCAGGAAGATAGAGGTGAGACGCCCCCTCAATGAGTTTTTCCACTGTACTTCGTTCGAGAGTTACTGTATCATTCATAGTTGTACCGTATGATCCCGCAAACTTCACAATTGAACGCCAACTCCTTATGATAGCCATCACTGAAATTTCGGACAGTGACACCATCTTCCCCACAGTACGGACAGTCTGCAATGAAATCTTCAAATGAAATATCTATTTCATCTGAAATTCCGTACTTAATCTCGTCTGGAGCTTCTTCAGTCACGCTTCAGGTTTCTGCGCCGGAGTTACCGACAGATCATTCTCCGCCTTGGAGTGATACCCCGCTCCATCAGAGAGTCCCCACGTCGACGGACACTCATTGTAGAAGAAGCAGCGACCATCTCCGTAATGGCAGAGCGGCTGTTCGTCGTATTCGTAGTTCTCGATGTCGGGAGCCTCCTGCATACCCTCCACAGCACTGAGGATGGTGTTCCGCCGTTCGTAGTCCGGGTAGGGACTGACGACCAGCTCATCCTCTTGCGGATAGTATCCAGCGACTGCTACGACCTTGTGTTCGAAGCTTTCGTCTTCCTCGAACAGCCAGCCGTAGAACTCTCCCTCGAGATAGATTCCTTCGTCGCGGTACTTCTCATCTTCAACGCTCCCGGTCTTGTAGTCGACAATCACCACGCCTTCATCTTCATCGACACCAGGAACAGTCGCAGCGTGAACTACCAAGTCAGCGTATCCCATCCACGGGATCTCTCCAGTCGGAGGTTTCTCCAACCGGCCTTCTACTTCTACTCCAACAGGCAGCCAGTAGTCGAGAGCGATCTCTGCTGTATTCCGCTCGTCGCCGTCCAGCTTGTCCATTCGAGCAGCGTCCATCGCGAGCGACCAGCGATCTTCCTCGAACATCCAGAAGTTCTCGATGTGAGGATCAAGCCATTGATGGTAGTCACGCCAATGCCCCATCAATGGAGCGAAGCGGTCGGGACGTTCTCCGTGTTCTTCTACGTAGTCGATTAGGTTCTCGTGGAAGTCTTCATACGCTCGGTGGATTCGACTCCCCTTGGTAGTGTGGTACGAACCCGGAGGTCGGTTGTCGCACCAATACTTCAACCAAAACTTCCGAGGGCAGTTGAGGTATGTCTTGATTCGAGACTTCGAAACGTGTTCGAGTCCGTTTTCAGTGTGTTCAGTCGGTACATACGTCTTTATCTCGCTTCCGTCTTTGCAAGTATCAGTCATTGAGAACGTCGATCATTCTGCTTTCCCTTCGCCATCCGCCATATCGACGGAAGAATACTCATCACCGCTTCGTCGTCGTCTTCTGGAACGTGGATTGTCTTATTCGTGATCTTCAACCACAACCGCGAATCGTGGGTAACTGTAACCATACCCACTCTGGTCGATTATTTTTCCACTCAGATTCGAATACGGAACGTCGTATTCCTCTGAGAATTGGCTTTTCGCAGTGCTTACCTTCTGATCGTGATTCTCGAGAATATACACCTCGCTTCTGACGTTCGCGGTTTGTAGCTCACTCATTGACAATCTCCTCGAGTTCCGCAACGTGATCCGTAATCTCAGTAGCGTATAGTTCGCCGTCAGTCGTCGTGAACTCAATGACGGATCGATCCATTGAGGCGGCGTGTGATAGGACGTTCATCAGCGTCTCTTTCGTCTCGTCGGGTAGGTCTGTCATTCGTTAGTAGGTTTTACTCGCTCGATCTCGAAGTCTTCTCGAACATCCCACTCCCCGATACGATCTATATCAGATCCACAAATCGGGCAGTATCGAGCGGTGATCGAGATTTCTTGCATGAGGTTAACCGGCCCATCCGTCTCCTCGGCATGGAGAACTTCTTCACCACAAACTGAACAGCCTGCGAGTAGTAGATATAGCGTCATTATTCAGTCTATATCACACGTTATAAAGTGCTGCTCCAACTCGTCGGGCCTGGTATCGTGCGTCATCAACGGCGTTGTGATGTTCACCGTCACGCTCGATCTCAGGATCACCCAGTGCCGAGATGATAGTTCGACAGTCCCGCTCGTCACGGAACGACCACGGAACTTCAATCCCGACTCGCTCCAAGGCGTCAGACAGTATTTCACAATCGAACGAAGGGGAACGCGCCCATACCTCGTCGGCGTCACCGTAGAACATCCAGAAGGTTCGGAGAGCGTCTTCGAGATCGACTCCGCCGCTCAACACATCCTGCACTTCATCGTCCCGGTCAAGCCACCAATCGAGCGTCCCTGGATCGATCTCCAATCCGTACTCACTACAACTCTCGAGTGAGACGTTCCGATAGAACTCGTTAGTGACTTCAGTGGGTGTAAACTTGACCGCTCCAATACTGATGATGGCTGCCCCCTTCTCTGTCCCAAGAGTTTCTATGTCAACCATCACCCTCTCAGTCTCACTCATTATGAGAACAACTCCATCGCGTTCACATCCTGTTGCGCTTCCTGCATACGTCGATACTTCGAATCGAAGTCAGGAGTTTCCTCGAGCTGTTTTTTCGTCTTCTGAATCTGCTGTTCGATCTTGATACCAAGCGCGTCGATCTCGTCGTGTAGGTCTTCCTCAGTCATTCCGATAGTTCGCAGCAAAGTTAGTGTAGCTCATCCGATCTCGGTAATCATCTTCATTGAACTCGCCAGTTTGACCTCGAGCGAATTTCAGAAGATCCATCATCTCAGCTACGTCGGCTTTTGATAGCCGTTCATTGATCGAGAGTTTGTTCTCGATGTTTAGATACAGTGTCCAGTAATTAGCAATATTCTGGAAGTTTCTCTCCGGCGTTCCGTGAGTCCCAGACCTCCCCTCAATGATTTCTTTCGCTTCGTCGAACAGGTGAGTTTCAATTTCTTCAGTCATAGATCGTCTATTTCCCTCTTTTCGTGTTTCGTATCCTTCCCGCAAACGTGGCATCCGATAACCATCGCGTGTCCTCGATCTCGTTGAGAGATTACGTCCGTGTCCCGAACCTCGCACTCGGAACACCGATACCGGAAGGCGTCTTCTACACCACGGACTGTCGATCGAACGATCCGACCGCCGTCGATCATCTTCTGTTCGTTTTCGAAGTAGAACTTCACCCCACCGTTCGGGAGGTTCATCACGTCCAGCACATTCTCGAACTTGCGGAAGTTCGACAGTTCACCGTCGTCGTCATCAGCGACGTGGATTGTATGAGCAATCCCGTCTGTCCCGTGGTCAGAAAGCATGACCTGTATGAAAAAACCGCCTTCCTCACTCCTTCAGAAAGCCGGAGTATTCGCCGTCTCGTCCACCAGTTAGCTCAAGGTCGCCTCGATGAAGTCTGAGATACACGCCGAAGGAAGCGTCACTCATGTCTGCGAGGATCGCTTGAAGGGTTTCATCTTCAGCAGCTTTCGCAGCTTCAGAGAGATCCTGAGCCATTGAGAGGGAACCCGCCTTGTACTCGTCCAGTTGCTTGTATGCTACCTGAATATCTGAGACGAGATCGGAGAGTTGCATGTACTCACCACCCACCTCAATGCATTCAGACTCCATCAGTTCCTCCACTCGATCAGCGTCAGCGTCAGTGTCTACGATATTTTCCTTATTCATCTTGCATACGTCCAGCAGCCTTCGGGTCACGAACGAGATTGTCCGAAGCTTTCGAATCAGTGCAGAGAAGACCGCATTCAGGACACATTGTATCCCCGTCATGTCGTCTCGCAGCTACGTCGCAATCGGGGCAGTATGTCGTCTTTTCTTCCACCTTCTTCTTCACCACCGCACCTCTCGGAGTGTCATATGCGACGGGAATGAACTCGTCGTAATAACCCTCCATCAGTTCGCCGTTGATCTGACGGCCTTCGTGATACTGTCTTAGATTTGCAGGCAGCCAGCCGTTTCCTTGTTCGAGTGCGAAAGCATGGAGCGCCCATTGGTCATGTACTCCATCTCCGCTTTCAATCTCCAATGTGTCGGCTCTCTCCGCGTTCTTGATCTGCTGAGTTTCATCCATTATGATGTGTCCAGATACGCTAAAGTTGAAAGTTGGTACATTAAGTCTTCCGAAAGAAGGGAGTCGGACCCTTTACTCTTTAGAGCGCAGCGTCAGCGTCGTACTGCACGTCATAACTCCACGTCTTCGGCTGATCGTCACTCACTCCATGCACCGTACTCATCGGCATCGACCACTCAGAGATCGATTCCTCGAACTCGTCTGTCGGACAGATCGAACCAGAGCGAACCAGCGGCGCTTCCATCACTCGATCTTGCGATTGGATGTGGAAGTGACCCGCATACATGATGTCGAACTCATGCATCAGCTTCCAACCGCGAAGATCGTCACTCGCCGCTCGAGTCTCGGACTGCGCCTTCATATCCTTCCCGTGACGGAGCAGGGCACGGTGTCCACGCATCTCGAAGTTGGTGTAGTTCGTCGAGTGGTTTCGAACGAAGGTGACGTTATCGTACTCCGAAGTACGGACGAGAAGATCGAGCATCCGATACACAATGTCGTCACCGTTCGCCTTCTCGGAGGAACCTGAGATTCGAATCTCTCCGTGATTACCCGTCTGGCAAATCACCTGGACGGCTTCGAACTTTTCAGCGAGGCGTTTGATCTGATCGAAGTGAACGGAGGTCGCAATGTCGATCTGTTCGTTGAAGTTCTTCTCCACCTCCCACGCTTGGCCTTCGTAGATACCAGATCCTGTAATAATATCCCCGCCCATGATGTAGTGGACAGTGTGGAAGTTCCATCCAGCAGC
>SDGW01001539.1_pt1 | contig 16306 bp, 23 predicted proteins | sample 2873831 | NCBI WGS metagenome assembly SDGW01 (sample SAMN08132700, study PRJNA421101) | hypersaline lake metagenome | isolation source: celular fraction 0.22 microns magnesium sulfate-rich crust from ephemeral... | place: Spain: Penahueca Lagoon, Toledo | collected 2011-07
TCCGAAACCGTGGCTTAAGTTATTTACTGTGAGTAAACTCATGATTGATACACCTTTCTACAATTCATTCATGCTTATCTATTATAAAGGTCATAGGAAGAATGCGATAGAGGGTAGAGGAAGAATTATTTGGATCACTTGAATGCAACCATTTAGTTGCATATAATGAAAGAAGAAAGGGGGGCTTGAATATAGATAAGGTCTTTAAAGCGTTAGCGGACCCCAATCGTAGAACTTTACTTGATCAACTGTATTTGAAAAACGGACAAACCTTACATGAATTAGTCCAACATCTAAATATATCGAGGCAAGCTGTTACAAAACATCTAACTATATTAGCTGAAGCCAATTTAGTCATTGAAGTTCGCCGTGGAAGAGAAAAGCTACACTATCTAAATTCAGCTCCTATAGGGGAGATTTACAATCGGTGGATAAGCAAATATAGCCATCATCGAATGGAAGTGTTAGATGATATGAAATATCAATTGGAGGAGGAAAATAATGAGTGATCAATCTTTTATGTACGTAACGTATATTGCAACGTCACCTAAAAAATTATGGGAAGCCTTAACAAGTCCAGAATTTACTCAAAAGTATTTTTTCGGTACAAAGGTACAGTCCGACTGGCAGGAAGGTTCTGAGGTGAAATACTTTCGAGGTAATGGTGAATTGGATGTGTTTGGGGAAGTACTTAAATCGAAACCACATGAGATTTTAACATTTACTTGGAATCATGTTGATGATTTAGAACGTGATAAACCAACTGTGGTGACATTTGAGCTTCAACAGTTTAACGAAACAGTGAAATTAACCCTTTTACATGAAAACTTAAAAGAAGACGATTTCTTTGAAAGAGATGATACCTTCATGGGATTAAATAACGGATGGCCAGCAATTATGAGTAACCTGAAAAGTTTGATGGAAACCGGTAAAACGTTATCACCTATGGATATATAATACTTAGCTTCTAACACCGCTTTCATAAGCGGTGTTTTGTTTTAGTCCTTGTTATACTAGAATATGGAAGAATACTTAGGTAAGAATCCCGAATAAAAAGGAGTAGATCGTAAATAAATTAGTAAATGTGAAGGAGGGGTAAAGCCGTGGGGTTTTGGCGAAAAAGAAAAGAGAGAAGAAGAGAAAGAAAAAAATTAGGTGTATATAATTGGGTCGACATGTTATTCGATATATTGTTTCTTTTACCTGAACTTTTATTTTTACCATTTCGACTAGTGTTTTATCTGATAAGAGGGATGGGGAAGTTTATATGGGAAATATTTAATGTGTAAGTAACTTACATACAACTGCTAATGATAGAACCATACATAGAAGACCCGCTTAAAAACGGGTCTTTCATAATTATAAATCATTTTTCCCTTTACGACCTTGCTTCGAATTACGATTAGCTGCGCGTTGCATATCTTCACGGTTCTTGGATTCATTGGTAAACTCAACATTTTCCAAGCTTTCTGTAGGTGTATTATTGTTGCGTAATGCTGCATCATGTGCGACTTTCCGTTTCGTCATCGTGATGCCTCCTTTCGATAACATAGTTTGCGTAACCCAAGTTCATATCATGCGTTACCAAGATAATCTTGTTGAGTAAACTTACCTCTTATAGAAATACTAACAACAAAAGAGGAGGGTTTATTGATGTCAAAGAAACGTAATAACAATGAAGAAACTCATAACGAAATGTCCGAAGCTTTTAATGCCAATATTGAAATCAATAAAGCTTTTAACAATCAAGATGGAGATGATGGTCAAACTGAAGGTGAATCTTTAGCTCATCACACCTCCGTAAGATAAGTCAACATCGAATCACTTCGTTCTTCGTGTTTCCTTTATCTAACTGCGGCTCAGTCCAGCATATACGTTGCTAAACGGGCGCTTGCGCTTTTCTGAATTACTTCCAAAAGTTATCCTCTTCTTCTTCCTTTGCTTCCTCATCGACATACCCATCTGTTTCATGATAGTGAAGTTCTCCAACTACAGACATCATACCTGATTCATCAAGGTCTTCTTCATATTCTTCATGTGAAGGGTTTGGATACACCTTTACTTCTTTTCCATACATATCGACACCAGTAAAGTTTTCATAATCCTCAACATAGTTAACGGGTTCATCTGAATTAATGTAGGTATCACTATAGTCATCAATATCCTGTCCTGAGAAATCAGAAGGCGTTTCAGATGTCCCATAGCGTGCTACATCTTGCCAAGAGTCTTCTGCATCGTAAAAGTTCGTTCCAGATTCCTCATCAGATTCTCGACGTAATCCAGGTTGAATGATTTCTTCCTCAACGGGACGACGTTCATGTTCTTCTTGGTCACGGCTGTGTTCTATACAAAAAGTTGTTGTAGGTAATGCTTCAAGACGTTCAATCGGAATGTCTTTTCCACATTCCTCGCATTGACCATAAGTGCCTTGGTTCATACGCTCTAAAGCATGATTAATGTTTTTTAACTCATCTTCAGCGTGCTCATTTAAAGCGATGTCTTTTTCGCGCTCATATAGATAACTGGCATTGTCACCAGGGTGGTTGTCATAATTCGATAATTCATCTACAGACTCTTGAAAGGATGCTGTTTCAAGATCGTAATGATTGTTTTGCTCTAGATGAGAGAGCAATTCTTGTTTTTGCCTTTTCAGTTCTTGCTTGAAAGAGGCTTGTTGTTGTGAAGTAAGCATATAAGCTCCCTCCTTTTCACTTTTTAAGGTAAACCCTATAAGTAGTATTTGCACCATACTAAAAAACATGCTGGAAATGCGATGAATTCATAAGGCTTATGTGCTTATACGCCTAAAGGCTTAGTTCAAAATATATCCTAGGATCATTATGGAAAGCGTTATAACTCGGTAAGATAAAGACAAGATCACAGAGAGGAGGCAATAATAATGAAACAATTTCTTTGGTTTATAGCAGGGCTAGTCGCACTAGCTGTATTCGTGGCGAATCTTGGTCCTATGATCATGCTTGCAGCAGGAGTTTGGTTGTTGTACGTGATCTTTAAACAATTTATGAAAACAGATTCCACAGCGAAGAAAGTATTGTGGGTAATTTTAGGCTTTGTCGTCTTAAGTTTCACGGTTTCTAACATTTATGCTGTTGTAGGTATAGCGGCGGCATATGTGCTGTACATCATTTATAGAAAGTGGAAACGAAATGACAGCTTTAGAAGTGAAGAAACGCAAGATGACCCCTTTGTAAATTTTGAAAAGCAATGGGCTGAATTAAATAAATACTAAAAAGGAGCGATTTATGATGGCGAATATATTTTCTCGAATCAAAGACACCATTTCAGCAGATATTCATGGCATGTTAGATGAAAAAGAGGAACAAAACCCAATGGCTAAACTGAATCAGTATCTTCGCGAAAGTGAAAAGGAAACCGAAAAAGTACGTAAACTTGTCGAACGTCAGTATCGTTTGAAAGAGGAGTTCACTCGTGAATACCACCAGGCAAAAGAGATGGCTGATAAACGTAAAAAGCAATCAGATGTAGCTCAAAAAGCTGGTGAAGAATCCATGTATCAGTTTGCTATTCAAGAATATGAAGAATATCAAGCTAGAGCAGATCGTATGGATCAAATGCGCCAACAAGCTTCAGAGCAACTCGAAAGCCTTGAGCAAAAATATGAAGAAATGAAGCATCGTTTAAAGGATATGCGTTTGAAACGTATGGAGCTAATGGGACGTGAGAACATTGCTCGTGCGCACAATCGAATCAATCATGTAATGGATCAATCTGCTGAGACCCCTTATTCTAAGTTTTCCGAATTAGATCAATACATGCAAAACATTGAACATAAAGTAAACAGTGCCTATTATCGGAATACATTTGACAGCAAAATTGAGCAATTAGAAAAGAGAATGAAGGAACAAGAAAGCGTTGCATCGAAGTAGAAGAAATATGCTATGCTTAAAAAGGCGCAGGTAGCTGCGTCTTTTTGCACTTACTATCAAACAAAGGGGGAGAGCCACCATGTTTAATCGAATAAGCACAAAAAACATCAATTGGATCCTCATGATTGGGGTGATCCTCCTTATAATTGAGATTGTTTTCTTTAATAAGGTCCTCATTTTCTCAGTCGTTATCTTTGGGATTATGGTTTATTTTGGGTGGAGAAATGTTCATCGTTCACTTGGGAAGATTCTATTTTGGGTAGGTATTGTCTTTTTAAGCTTTACGATCATTAATATGATGGCTGTACGTTTTATTATTATTATCGGACTTATCCTGATCTTAAGAGAGTATTATAAATCCACAAAAGATCCGATTAAGTGGCAAATGCCAGAACATAACTCAGACTATACAGAAGCTCTACTTGAAATGAAACCTTTTTTGCAACAGCGATTGTGGGGAGACCAAATCACTAGTGAGAGTGCCTTTGAATGGCATGACGTCAATATTCAAGGAACCTTTGGAGATCGTGTGTTAGACCTGAGTAATACAGTATTACCTGATGATTCATTTATTTCTATTCGACATTTTATAGGAAATATCGAAATATATGTTCCTTACGAAGTCGAAGTGAGCATTCAACATAGCTCTTTAATTGGGAGAGCCAATATTCTTGGCCAGTATCACATGAATATGTGGAATCACCAGCTGTCTTATCAAACACCAGATTACGCTAGTGATAAGCCACGTGTGAAAATTATCACCTCTTTAATGTCCGGAAACATTGAGGTGAAGCGTATATGATGTTACGTCAGGCCTTAGTAGGGTTGCTTTTCTCATTTGTGCTCACTTCATTTTTATTAGCGGGAACTTTTCTAACGTTTCCTCTAGAGCAATTTTCAGATATATGGACAAAAGAAACGTTTGATATTCCTTATTGGTTATTTGTTATATCTGTTTCACTGGGTGGAGGTTTAATGGGTGGTGCTATATATGGCTGGTTCTGGAGAAATCGTATTTATAAAATTAGTTACCGCTTAGATGAACTAATCAAGGGGCAAAAGCTATCCAATGACATGGGCGAATCCTATCATGAATTCTTGTATTTGCAGGAACAGTTGCAGAAGCTTCAAAACAAACTTAAGCAGCAAGCTGAATTGTCTCAAAAGCTGGCCACCGAACGAGCTCATGAACGAGAGCAAAGCCTGCAGGAGGTTATTATTCAAGAGCGGAATCGTTTAGCTCGAGAGCTTCATGATTCTGTTAGTCAACAACTATTTGCAGCTTCGATGATGATGTCAGCCGTGAATGATTCAAATGAAGCAAAAAATACGGCCATACAAAAACAACTGGATATGGTGGAGAAAATGATTCAGCAGTCACAATTAGAAATGCGAGCACTATTACTTCACTTAAGACCAGCTGCTTTAAAAGGGAAGTCCCTGAGAGAGGGAATGGAAGAATTACTCGTGGAATTAACACAAAAAGTTCCTATAGAGATTGATTGGAAAATTGAAGATCTTAACGTAGATAAAGGGATAGAAGATCAGCTTTTTCGAATTCTTCAAGAAGCAGTTTCGAACACACTTCGGCATGCGAAGGCCAACAGTTTAAATGCTATGTTAATTGAACGGGACGATATGGTCATCATGCGTGTCATGGATGATGGTGTAGGTTTTAATATGGAAGAGGAAAAAACAAGTTCTTATGGATTACAAAATATGAACGAACGAGCCTTAGAAGTTGGCGGGACGTTAAAGGTTGTAAGCGTAAAGGACCAAGGAACACGTTTGGAAGTCAAAATTCCATACCGAGCAAAGGATGGTGAGCAAGATGATTAGAGTGCTTTTTGCAGATGATCATGAAATGGTTCGAATTGGCGTTTCAGCATACTTATCTTCTCAATCTGATATTGAAGTCATTGCAGAGGCAGATGACGGTCAGGAAGCGGTTGATTTAGCCATTGAGCATAAGCCGGATATCATATTAATGGATCTCGTTATGGATCATATGGATGGAATTGAAGCCACGAAAGAAATTATTCAAAAATGGCCTGAAGCGAAAATTATTGTGGTAACGAGTTTTCTAGATGATGAAAAAGTATATCCAGCACTTGAAGCGGGAGCAACAAGCTACATGTTAAAAACCTCTAAAGCGAATGAAATTGCAGACGCAATCCGTGCCACATATGAAGGTCAATCTATATTAGAGCCCGAAGTAACCGGGAAAATCATGAATAAAATGCGAACCAAACCGCAAAATGATCTTCATGAGGATTTAACAGAAAGAGAGCAAGAAGTATTAAAGCTGATGGCTGAAGGGAAATCCAATCAAGAAATTGCCGATGAACTCTATATAGCCATGAAAACCGTCAAAGTTCATGTTAGCAATGTGCTTGGAAAGCTTGAGGTGCATGATCGGACACAAGCTGTCATTTATGCATTTAAACATGACTTAGTGAACTAAAATAAATGATGACAAAAGGTGCGGATACAAAATGTGTATCCGCACCTTTTGTATGTGCATAGATAAGGAAGACCCTTGCCAAACTAAGGTTATCACTGGGTAGGAAAGTGGGAAGCTAGATGAATGAATTTAATGGAAATATGATGAGTGGGCATGTAAATGATGATCAAGAATTTGTATTGACGAATATCAAACATTTGGATACAAATTCGGTCTTTAACGAGGAGCAATTAGAAGCACTATCTCAATACTTGCAATCTCAACAGCAAAAAGGAGAGGTTTGTACAATGATTCTAAATGATCAACTACCTGTTCCGCTACAAGCTGATGAAGTATCTACCTTAGTCAATGAGATGGAAAAGGTCATGCATAAAATGAAAGGGTAAGGAGGTCAACGATTATGAAGAGGGACCGTAAAGTAAAAGAAATGAATGAAGATCGAGTTGAGTCCTATTCAGGACAACATGTTGAGGAAGAAAAAGCAAAAGAAGCAGAACGTCTTGCAGAGCAATACAATAACAATAATACAATTGCTTTAGATGTTTCAAAATTTAATAAATAATGAGTGAAAAGGCGAGTCACGATCCCTGGTTGATTCGCCTTTTTTAGCATTATATTTTCTTTACAAACAGGAGTGGAGTATAGATGTCACAGTTAACAGATTCTCTAACCGTATTAGGTAGGATTGTAACCATTTTACCCTTGCTACTTATGATGGGATTATTTATGGGGAAACGGTCGATAGGAGAATTACCAGTTTTTGATTTTCTAGTCGTACTTGTTTTAGGATCTGTTGTTGGAGCAGATATCGCTGACCCAAAAATTAATCATATTCATACCGTAGTTGCCATTATAGCTATTGCTCTTTTACAGAAATTCATTATATTTCTCAAAATGAATAACAGAAAAATTGGGAGGTTATTTACATTTGAACCCACTATTGTCATCTACAATGGTCAATTTCTCATGAATAACCTTAAAGGAATTAATTACTCCATTGATAATATTCTACAGATGCTTCGAGAAAAAGATGTCTTTAATATAAATGATGTAGAGATGGCGATCATTGAAGCTAATGGGAAGATGTCTGTTCGATTAACTCCTTTAAAAGAAGCGGTTATTCGAGAGGATCTAAATGTCCAAGCTCCTCAGCATAATTATGATATACCTGTTATTTTAGATGGAGAAATTCAATATAACCTATTGCAACATATTCGAAGAGATGAATCGTGGTTAAGAGAAGAGTTAACAAAGCAACATGTTCCTGATGTCAAAAGAGTCTTCTTTGCATCTGTAAATGAAAAAGAGGAGTTATTTGTTTCTTTAAAAGAATATAAGCCTAAGAATGTACCATCTATAGAACATTAAGATCTTATAAAATTGGAAAAGGCGAACCCGATAAACGGATTCGCCTTATGGTTCATTCATATGGTTTTACTTCAAATCATGTTTGTTCTTATTTATAAGCGGTTGTCTCCGCTATCTATTTATTGCTGCCGCGGTAGATCTCTGTGCTTCGCTAAGAAAACCTTAAATATTTTACCCATGCCTTTAACGTTCCTCGTTTAAAAGCACTAAATACTATCATAACATATACAAGATCAAAGTCAACAACAAAAAATCCTGGCCATTAAAAGACCAGGATCCTAGCTAGCGGTTTTAGTTATTAATATAGCGTTCGAATACATAACCAAACTCTTTTGCGGTGTACTTTTCTTTGTTCTCCATCAACCACGAGAACGCATGCTGGTTTATAGCTTTGAATTCTTCAGAAAGGCTAGATTCTGTAGCCTCCGTGCGGTTTAGTGTGTTTGACGCATAATCAATGCTTTGTTTTGAGAAGTTAAGATATATATCATTATCTCGCTCAATTTCAGCAATTTTTAATAGAGCCTTATAAAGGTCTTTTAATTCTTCCAAATGGTTTTTGTGCACATCAATAGAAAACTCCGTGTTTCCTAATGAGAACTTGATTTCAACATCAATATCGACCGTCCCAGCTGTTTCAAGCTCAACATTAGAAATGGTATATCTGTAATAGTCATAGCGACGTAGTGTACGCTTTTTACTTGCGGCACTTTCTCCATCTACATGTATAAGTGCTTTGTTTGTAAAGCAATATTCATCAGCTTGAGACTTTATAAGAAAGAAGATTTGTTCATCGTCTTCATGCATGACATAGTCATCAGCATCAACTTTATCAAAATCCTCTCGCTTAATGACTTTACCGACATCACTTAAACCAAGTGCATCAGATGCAACTTTCTTAAACATTTTATCAATCCTTTCATATGGGAGTTTCGAAATTGTTTTTATCAAAATTTGTATTTTCAAAACTACCACATTTGTAGGAGTTTTAGTAACCTACTTCCACTGAAGCGTTTACGATATACATAAGGTCATTTTTATCATCTTTATCTTCAAGCTCGATTCCACTTGTCGTAGCCATTCCACCATCTATTACTTCAACGGATTTATGGCCATATGGAATCGTTTCTTTAACTTCCTGATAGTCTACCAGTTCCTTATCACGGGGTACTGCTAGTTTAATATTAACTTTCATATTATCTAGGGATTTTTCAGGTAGACTTTCACGAATACCAGGCATGGAATTCGAATGAATAGCATTTTTAATCGCTCGTACAGAGGCCTTTGTAACATTTTGACCGTGTACATCCACACCCATTCCTGTTTGGATAAATACTAGTTGTTTCATTAGATCATCATCCTTTCTTATAGGAGTTATCATAATTCTAGCATAGTGGGTTGATGGATTTAAAAAGAAAGGCATGGCTTAGGCAATACCTCCAATCCGTGTCCCCTGTTATAGGGGCAATAATAGAATAAGGTGATTTATTGAAAAAGAAAAAGCAAATTTAAGTAGTTGGGAGGGAGGTGACTTTTGGTATCATCACCTCTATATTTAATTAAACACTCTGATTTAACTGCGCACGTTTGATAAATGTAATTTCATCTTCAACAATACCACATGCAGCGCATTGAACACGTAATTCGCTTCCATTGTATTTTATATGCATCGGACTTAAGTTATCATTCGTGTACTCTTCCACAGTTTCACCTGTTTGAGGATCCATTTTAATTGGTTTTGAAACCTGTTCAATTAGGTTAAATCTTGTTCGGTTTGTTTTACAATTCGGGCATAAATAGGGCTGTGACATGAGCAATAACCTCCTTGTTTTTTGTTTAGTTTTTGATAAATAGGTGATTTTCATACAAAAAAGCACACATTACTGAATGCAGCAATGTGTGAACGAAGATTATGGGGTATCCCCCTGTACGACAATAGAGGTAAATGATGTTCCTTTATTGTATTTAAAAAGTTTAATGTTATCGGGTGGTGAGATTGAACACTGCAGCCTAAGGGAATTGAAATAATGAATGACTACACTCAAAAAGAGTGAAATCATCTTTTTATATGAATCATCCTCTCTACATTCTAATGCGATTGGAATTGAGAAAGGTGACTAGTCTCATTGTAGCTTTTGATGTTCCACATATCATCGATGTGTTCTAAATGACTTATACACGCATTAATGAGTTTTGTTTTTCCTGAGCCAACTTCACCATTAGAAAGAACGCTTAATATGCAATTGATAACGGCTCCGTGAGCGACTAATAGAACCTTTTTTCCTTTAAAATCATTTTGGATTTTCTCAAGTCCACTGAAGACTCTTGTTTTAAATTCTTCCCATTCTTCTTGGCCAGAGTAGTTGCGATTAGGGTATTTCTCATGTATTTCTTGAAAGGTCAAACCAGAGGCTCCTCCAAAAGCTCGCTCCTTAAACTCATCGATGGTATAGATTGAAACGGTTTGATTCAAGTGTTTTTGAATAATTTCAGCTGTTTCGTATGCTCTTGATAGAGGGCTAGCAACAATCGCATCCCAGTTTTCATTTTTTAAGTGAATACCACTTTCGTGAGCTTGTTTTCTGCCTAATTCATTTAATGGTATGTCTTCTTGTCCTTGTAATTTACGTTGTCTATTCCAATCTGTTTCACCGTGTCTAACTAAGCATAATGTTGTTATGTTTCTCAATCCTTTCGATATAAGTAGCAAGGTATAAATGGTCTCTTTAATTATATTTCCTTTTATATAATAAAGAAAACCATTCAAATCAATTAAAGTGATAAAAGAAAGTTACCTTATTACTCTTACGGGATTATTACATTAGGAGATGCAATCCATTGTCATCAATAAGAGATCATTTTTAGAATGAAGTATTTCAACAAACGAGTGAATCTTTCTCATGGACAAACGTACAATTAAAGTTACTAGAGACAAACCCCCATACTATTTCAGTCACATCACATACTCTATTACTACCTACGGGTAATCTGATGAAAAGGAGTTGTGAAAAGATGAGTTGTAAATGCAAAAAAGAGCAGTGTGTTTGTGACAAAGTCCGTCGTATTGCTGATGCTCAGGACGCAGTTGATAACAACTGTTGTGATAGTGGTTCATGTGAACAATCTATTCGTGACCTAGTATCGCCAACTGGTGGTAACGGAGCAGATACGATCCCTTTTATGCTCTTATGTGGATGTGAAAATACATTCGCTGGCTTGCTACCATACTTCGGGTGGGGAGTAAAACGTTTCAGTGATGGTTGTAGTGGTCCTATTCCTTCACCGTTTTTCCGTGTGAAAAAGATTAAAGAAGATACAAAGTGCTGTGCGATTCTTGAACTTCTTATTCCAGTAAGATGCGATTCAAGCTTATTAAGATTTGAAAACTTCCGTCGTACAGGTGTGTGTGTGGAAGTAGACTTAAGTTGTTTCACTGGAATTACATGTTTCCATCCTGTAAATGCTTTAAATGCTTCTGATGATGAAGTGAGTGAAGGTTTAGAGGTTATCAATGCGTTTCGTGGTGACAGTAACTTAATGAACGCTATGGGTATGAAAGCTGAGTAATTTTTAATCGTCGTTTCCCTTTTTTTATAAATGCCATTTCCCCTTTTTAAAATAGTTGTGCCTGGAAAATGGACGCTTCCAGGCACTTTTTATAATGTGTTATTTCAATAATCGTTTAATAATAGCTAGACCATTTTTAGTATTCGGATAACGAAAAGAAAAATCGAATTTCGTTGTTTGTTTCACGATGCTCTTTGCATTTGTGAACGCATCAAAACTAGCCTTCCCATGATATTTTCCAACACCGCTATGTCCTACGCCGCCAAAAGGGAGGTAGGGGTTTGCAACGTGAAATAACGTATCGTTAATACATCCGCCACCAAATGGGATGTGATTTAATACATATTCTTGGTTCTCTTCATCTTCAGAAAAATAATAGAATGCTAGAGGCTTTTCATTCGAGCGAACCTGTGAAATGACTTCATCGATATCATCATAGGTAAGAATAGGGAGAATCGGGCCGAAAATTTCCTCCTGCATGACGGAGTCCTCCCATGTAATATGGTCTAATATGGTAGGCTCTATAATTGAGTTTTCTTTGTCTGTGCCTCCACCTATTACAATTTCTCCTTCAGATAAATAAGGTGTTAAACGCTTGAAATGGCGGTGATTCACGATATGCGTGTATTCTTCATTCAATAGGGGAGTTTCGCTATAAAAGTCTTTAATATAATGTTTCATTTTTGATAAAAGTTCAGGTTTCACACTACGATGTACATATAAGTAATCAGGGGCGATACACGTTTGGCCTGCGTTTGTATATTTTCCCCACACGATACGCTTTGCAGCGAGATCCAAATTGGCTGTTTCATCAACAATAACAGGGCTTTTACCACCCAATTCTAATAGGATAGGGGTGAGGTTTTGGCTCGCTTTTTCCATAACAATCTTGCCTACAGGTACACTTCCAGTGAAAAAGATAAGGTCAACTTGCTGCTCTATTAGCTCCTGGCTTTCTTCAACTGCTCCTTCTACAACTGCAAAATATTCTTGATCAAATGTTTCTGAAATAAGCTTATTTAACAATGTTGAAATGGAAGGGGTGAGTTCAGATGGCTTTAAGATGATTGTGTTCCCCCCTGCAATAGCACCAATGACAGGAGCTAAAGCAAGATGAAAAGGATAATTCCAAGGAGCGACAATAAGACTTACACCATAAGGTTCCTTGTATATATAACTTTTAGAACCTAGGTGAGATGTGGGTGTCTTAACCTTAGTCGGTTTCATCCATGTCTTGAGTTCTTTCAATATAAGGTTAATTTCTGCATATAAGAAACCAATTTCTGATGTGTAGCTCTCAAATTCTGATTTATTTAAGTCAGCTTTCAGAGCTTGAATAATTTCGGTTTCGTTCTGTTCAATCATTTTCTTCAACTTTAGTAATTGTTCTTTACGAAAAGAAAATGGTCGTGTTTGGTCGCTGTGATAATACGCTCTTTGTGTATGTACAAGTTGAGGGATATTCATAACAGCCTCCTATAGGATTTGGGTTTGGAAAAAGTCAAAAGCAATCTCTGTATTTGAAAAGGTCTCTTGAGCTTCATGCTTCAATTGATCAACAGCTTCGTTTTGGTAGCGAGATGAAATATGAGTTAAGATCAGCCTTTGTACATGTGCATCTTTGGCTAATTGAGCAGCTTGCTTTGTTGTAGAGTGGTAGAAATTATAAGCGTTCTTCTCCTCTTCGCTAGCAAATGTTGCCTCATGTACGAGGACGTCAGCATCCTTAACATTAGATTTTAAGTGCTCCTTATAGCGTGTATCTCCTAAAATACATACCTTTCGCCCTTTTTTGGCTTCCCCTACAAAATCGCTACGATGAATTTCTTCACCTGAATCCAGAATAACACTTGGTTGTTCTTTAATCTTTTGATAGATAGGGCCAGGTTGTACACCCATTTCTTTTAAACGATCGACAAGTAGTTCTCCAGGTTTATCATGCTCTTGTACACAGTAACCAAAACTAGGCATTCCGTGCTCTAAGGCGAAGCAACTAACTGTTAGTTGGTTATCCTCATAAATGGTTCCTTCTTCAACCTCGATAATTTGAAGATCATAGGCTAGTTTTGTACCACTAACGCTTAGCGATGTTTCCAAATAGGCTTGAATTCCTTTTGGACCATATACGGTTAAAGGTGTGTCTCCACCTTGAAAAGAACGACTGCCGAGTAAACCAGGTAACCCAAAGATATGGTCACCGTGTAAATGCGTGATGAATATTTTTTCTATTCGTCTGGGTCTTATATTCGTATGTAGGATTTGATGTTGGGTTGACTCTCCGCAATCAAATAGCCATGTACTTCCTCGCTCTTGAAGTAATTGTAGGGCAATGGAGGAGACGTTACGGTGTTTAGAGGGTACTCCGGCTCCAGTCCCTAAAAAATATAAATCCATGTTGAGCCTCCTATTTTATGCATGCCTCAATTTCATTAATTAGCTTTTTCAATAAGTCGATATTAGACTCTATTGATACATAATAATACCGTTTGGTTCCTTGTTTAATAATAGATACAATCCCAGCTTCCCTTAGTATTTTTAGATGATGGGAAACAGCTGGACGAGAGAGAGGAGAGTGCTCAGCAATCTCCGTAACATTCAATTGTTTGTGTTTCTCAAGTAATAAAATGATATCCTGTCGGGCTGTATCACCAAGGGCATGGAAAGTGGCGGTGTTTAACCGTAATAACTCTTCAAACTGGTCAGACATTCTATGTACCCTTCCTCGGTTTATCGGTTTAAATTTTTAAACGAATTATAAGCCTTACAATTTTACGTAAGATATTTTAGTAAATATAAAAGGAGTGAAACTGAATGGGGTGTAGTAAGCATAAAGATTATTTCGATCATGAGTATGATTACCGTGAAAAACACGATGATGACCACAAGGATTATTATAAGCCACCGCATGGAAAACATTATAAAAACTGTGTAGAAGATGTTTTAGAAGGTATTTTAGAAGCACAGAAAAAAGTGAAGAAAGATGATTGTTGTAAAACTTCTTGCCAACATTCAATTGACGATCTACTTCATGAGGAAAAAAAGTCTAAAAAAGATACCATTCCATTTATTCTTTACTGTGACTGTAAACCCTTTAAAGGGAGTGGTGTGACGAAGTATCGATGTCACTCGAAGCATAGTAAGTTTAAATGTGTGGAAACGTTTGTATTTAAAGTTAAGGATCTTGATAAAAAATGTGCTGTCCTTGAACTACTTACATTCAAGGGTGACCATAAGAATGCTTCCAAAGAAAAAGACTTCTATTCACCTTGCGATCAAATCGATCACAAGTGTGTAGAGGATTTGATGGGTACAGGAATTTGTATCAATGTAGATTTATCATGTTTTTGTGCGATCACTTGCTTACCAGCAGTTAAGTTAGGTTGTTAGAGTAGCTTCTTTCTTTTCATAGAAAAAGGTGAACGAGAACCGTTCACCTTATCTACATAGTCTATCCACCAAACGCCTCGAGGACATCTTCTAATTCTTTAATATCTAAGTCTTTCTCCTGTATATGATGGGTGGAGTGGTTTTGTTGTGTGACCGTTGAGTTAACGTTTCCTTGTCGTAGCATTTGTTTAATTTCCATTAATTCATTTAGGACGTCATTTGATCCGTGGTTTGCAATAGGTTTATGAGAGCGATTTACATAATCGCTTAGTGCGGAAAAAATTAAATGACTTAGCGTATTATTGTTCGTGTGATACCGAATTTGATTTTCGACAGATCGAGAAACCTGCTGTGTTTCCCCTGTCTTAACATGAATAAAGTGGTCAGGGATCGATAGGACCGTTTTATTTGTGTAATCAATATAATTTTTTGACATATTCAGCCCCCACTAACTATTAGTGAGTACGTATTCAGAGTTGGTCTGCTTTTCTAGTTTTAATTGGTTCATCTTGGCTAAGATTAATAAGCCGTGAACATTTAGTGTATCCATATCTTCTGGGAAGTATAGTTCAATAGGACGGCCTCGTTCTGCCCACTTTACAGCTGCTTCTTGAATTTGTCTCTTGGCTAAACTAGCAGCACCACCAACCGCAATGTAACGTACTGCTCCTTTTATTTCACTTGAACTGCTTCGAACTCGATCAAACAGTTCCAGGTACTTGATCGCCATTAACTTTAATTGAGGAATGATGTATTTGCTTATATCCTTTTTCACACCAGCAAATGGCTCCACGTACCACTCGGATTGACCAGCAGCAAGTTTCTCTTCAAGTTCAGAGCGTGAATCAAACTTATATAATTCATTTTTGCTAACTTTTTGGATGATATTATCTAAGAACTGATTAATTCCGAAAGGCTCACCCTCAACGGATGCGACAGGTTTATTATTTTTTATGCCTACGAAATCAACAGAATCTCCACCTAGATCTCCAATGATAATTCCTTTCTTCGAGTCTCTATAAAGGTCGCTGTCTTTAATTTCCAGGCTTTCTAGGTTACGCGTCATTCCTAAATACGCACATGCACCTTCAGCACCAACGATGACATCATTGACATGTAGATTCACCGCTATTTCCTTAGGCTCATCTACTCCAGGGACCTTATGAAAAATAATCGTATGTGTACCCGTTAAGCGTTGTTTAATGGATTCCTTCTTCTCCTTATATTGTGTAGTAGGTAGGGACACAGCTAATTGGTCGATCTGATAATCCAGTGCTGTTTCATCAGGGTTAGCCAGAATAGCATGATAGGCTGAGATACCAAATAGTAAAATGTAAGTTCGAATTTCATCTACTTTTTGGTTATTAAAAGATGTTAGACTGACATTCTTTTGCCTCGTTGCAGATTTACCAATATAAAAGATTTCTCTTTTATCGACGATAGCATGACTTTTAACCTCAACGATTAGATTATCTTCAAGTTCCATTTCCTCCTCATCATAAGGTTTTTCATGAAATTCTTCGTCGAATAACGCAATCGCATTCGGCATTTTGTATTCCGATAATTCACCTTGATCTGACGCAAGTACTTTGTACCAACTGTTGCCGATATC
>SDGW01000511.1_pt1 | contig 16304 bp, 18 predicted proteins | sample 2873831 | NCBI WGS metagenome assembly SDGW01 (sample SAMN08132700, study PRJNA421101) | hypersaline lake metagenome | isolation source: celular fraction 0.22 microns magnesium sulfate-rich crust from ephemeral... | place: Spain: Penahueca Lagoon, Toledo | collected 2011-07
GACCTGCTCGGCAGCCACGGCATCAGCGAGGACGACACGGTCGTCCTCTACGGCGACAACTCCAACTGGTTCGCCGCCTACGCCTACTGGCAGTTCAAGTACTACGGCCACGACGACGCCAAGCTGCTCGACGGCGGCCGCGAGTACTGGCTCGAGAACGACTACCCGACCACCGACGAGGAGCCGGACTTCTCCGAGACCGAGTACGACGCGGCCGGTCCGCGCGAGAGCATCCGCGCCTACCGCGAGGACGTCGAGAACGCGATCGAACGCGGCGTTCCGCTCGTCGACGTCCGCTCGCCCGAGGAGTACTCCGGCGAGGTCCTCGCGCCCCCGGGACTCCAGGAGACCGCCCAGCGCGGCGGCCACATCCCCGGCGCAAAGAACATCTCGTGGGCGGCCGTGACCAACGACGACGGCACCTTCAAGAGCCGCGACGAGCTCGAGGAGCTCTACGCCGACGAAGACATCGACGGCGACGAGACGACCGTCGCCTACTGCCGCATCGGCGAGCGCTCGTCGGTCGCCTGGTTCGCCCTGCACGAACTGCTCGGCTACGACGACACCGTCAACTACGACGGCTCCTGGACCGAGTGGGGTAACCTGGTCAACGCCCCGATCGAAAAGGGCGAGGGCGACTGAGCAACGCGAAGGAGACCTCGTAGCGAAACGGGGAGCGCAAGCGACCCGTGGAGCAGGGCAACTGAGCGACATAGCGCACTCCCGAACGAGCAATTTTATCGCACCCGTTTTCGTCGTATCCGTAGAAAGAGCGCCAGCGGCGCGACGGGGACCGTACGTCTTCCAACCGACTACGGCTCGTAGACGTGATTCGACGCGATCTCGTCCGGTCCGACAACCTCGAGGTCGCCGGCCGACGCGGCGTCCGCGAGGTACGACATCGTCTCCTCGAACGCCGCACCCGTCTCGCCCGAGAGGTCTGGATAGGTAAGCGTCGTGATCGTCCGGTACTGTGCCGTTCGATCGATCAATTGCTTTGCCTCGTCGGCCGACGGCCCGACTGCACGCGGCGCGAGCGCCGGGTTCAACAGATCGGCGTGGCCGGCGTAGCCGCCGACGAAGCCCAGGTTGTGGTGTTCCTCGACGAGGTTCATCGTCGCCTCGTCGTACCGGTTGAGCGGGTAAGCGAAGTAGCTCGCGCCGTCTCCGAACCCGTTGCTCTCGAGCCAGTCGATCGCCCCCCGGATCTCGCGCTGCTGGTCGGACTCGCTCTGGCCGACGAGGCCGCTGCCCGTTCGGCCCTGACTGGCGATCGTCCAGCCCTCGCTCAAGAGGGTCTCTAACTGGTCCGTACTGAGGTACCCCTCGTGGCCGACGTAGTTCGTCGGGACGAACGCCGTCGCGGGGAAATCGTGATCGGCCAGCGTCGACCGAGCCCGGGTGTAGGCGGTTTCCGTGCCGTCGTCGAACTGGATGAGGACTTTACCCGTCTCCGGCCGAGGGACGAAGTGGAGGTCGTCACACCAGACCGTTACCGGATCGCCCTCGCCAACCCACGCCGAAATCTTGACGTGGACGATCGAGCTCAGGTCCGGCTCGCCGTCGCTCCGGACGACGCTCGGATTCTGATGGAGCAACGGCAGCCCCGACCTGACGTCCGTCTGGAGGAGCAGCCGGTTTCCGCCGGTATCGGTCAGCTGGACGAACGGTCCGATGTCCTGCTCTGATGCCAGCGCCAGCGCGGGGAACTCGCTCGAGAGGTCCCGCGGCGTATCGAACCGCCGTTTGATCATCACCCGTTCCTCGGAAGCGGTCGCCTCCATGCGGCCGGACTGGTCGCCGACGTACGCCCGGTCGGTGTCGAGTTCCAGCGAGCCCTCCATCACTTCCCACATCGAGAGATCGTCGAACTGGTCGAACGAGCCGGCCTCTTCGTCGATCGTCTCCTGTGGGTCGTCGGTCGTGGTGTTCCCGTCGCCGTCGCCGGGAGACTCGTCGGACGTACTCGAATCGCTCAGGGCGGAGCAGCCGCCGAGGGTCGCCGCGGCAGCCGTCACGAGATACGCTCGTCGTTTCATTCTGACGGATGACATTCCGGCGATCGGTATTGTTATGCCGCCGTTGGAGTTCAATTCGCGAACAGTAGCCGCCGCCTATCGCCCGCCGCCGCGGGAACGACGGGGGCCTCGGCGGCCGTCGTCGCGATAGACATAACTCGAGCCCTCCCGAAGGACTCGCCATGACCGATCCGGACACGTTCGTCGAGACCGTCAGCGAGGAGAACCAGACCGCGCTCTCGCGACTCGGCTCCTCGAAGTCGCTGTACGCGGACACCGGCGGCGACATCGACACCGAGCCCGTCCTCGAGGCGACCGCCGACGCCGAGTACGCTGCCTGGCAGACGTTCCTCGAGTGGGCCGACGACGAGGCCGACGACGAGGTACGCGCGGCCTTCGAGGCCACGGCCGAGGAAGAGCAGGACCACTACGAGACCGTCGACGGGAAGCTCGCCGACGACGAGTACGAACCCAACGAAGTCCCGAACCTCCACGAGTACCTGCGCGACCGCGAGGACACCACCGAGCGCGTCGGCGCGTTCGTCGGCCGCATCCTCGCGAGCCAGCGCTCGAAAGATCAGGTCGTCGGCTACTTCGTCGGCGACGCCGACCCCCAGACCGCCAGCCTGTTCCGCGGCTTCGGCGAGGACCTGGACGACCAGCTCGAGCGCGCCAAAGCACTCCTCACCGACGTCTGCGAGACCGACGAGGACTGGGAGCGCGCCCAGAAGGCCGCCACCGGCGCGATTCAGGCCGCCTACGACGAGTACGTCGAGACGCTCGAGGGGATGGGCGCGAACCCGAAGCCCGTCTGCTGAGCGGAGATCGACTCGTTCGCGGTGGTAGAGACCCCGTTCGTGTCGACCGGTGTGGCGTTCTCCGGCTCGTTTCTGACCGATCGACCGACTGCAGTGGCGCGTGCTGTGCAACGGTTCGCCGACGGCGAACCGGCCGCCCGACGCCGCACGAGGTCTTCGCGAGCCTGCGAGCGAAGTCGTTCGAGACGGCGAAGCCGTCTCGTGATGCCGAAAACGCGTCGCGTTTTCGAGCAGCTCGGAAGACGCGACGCGTCTTCCGGTGGACGAGTGAGTGAGCGACGCGAACGAACGAGTCGGTTGGGGAGGACGTGGCGACGCCGTGTTGCCACGAGAGCGGGACGCGTTCTTCCCCGCTCCTTCGCGAACGTACTGGCGGAGATCCTCCGATACGCCGCGAACCGGGCCCCCGACCGACTCCTCGGATCGTCGCTCGACTACCGCTCTCGACCGGCGAAAAACCAGAGCCCGCGAAACCGCCGCTATCCCTAGACGCCCTCGACCGTCTCCCGGAACGCGCTGATCGACTCGAGGGCGTCCTCGAGGTTCGACGCGACGTCGCCGCCCTCCTCGTCGGCGATGTCGTTCAAGATGTGTTCGTGACGCGCGAGTTGACCGTGGTCCGGCCCGCGGTCGGCGTCGGCGTAGTCGGCGAACTTGTCCGCCTGGTTCTGCAGTCGCTCCTGTGCCTCGTCGTCGGACGCGGCGTCGGCCGCCCGTTCGATCGACTGGGCCGCGTTTTCGAGTTCTTCTCGAGCCATAGTTCACCGTTCGCCCGGGGGTATGAAAACGGTTTCAATACGTTCCGGCCAGCGGGAATACCAGCGACGGTGACGCGTTCCGGTCGGTCCCCTCAGAGGGGGTGCTCGAGGCGACCGTCCAGGTCGAGACCGGCGGCGGCGTCGCCGGTCACGCCGTAGACGGCGTCGCGGAAGTTCGTCCGGTAGCTGCCCGGCCCCGCGTACTCGAGGTCGGCCGCGCGCTCGCCGGCGATCCCGAACGCGAGCGTGCCGTGGACGGCCGCGGCGTGGGGGTCCTCGAGGGCGGCACAGAAGGTGGCGACGGTCGCGCCGAGCATGCAGCCGGTGCCGACGACCTCGCCGAGCATCTCGTGGCCGGCGGCGACGCGAACCGCGCCGTTTTCGTCCGCGACGACGTCGTCGACGCCCGAGGCGACGACGGTCGTGTCGGTCGACTCGGCGAGGGAGCGGGCGGTCCGCTCGATCTCCTCGTAGTCGCCGACTGACTCGACGCCCTTGACGTCGGCCTCGACGCCGGTGAGAGCGCTGATCTCACCGTAGTTGCCCTTGATGACGGTGAAGTCGACCTCCGAGAGGAGGCTCTCGGCGACCGCCTGCCTCGAGGGCGTCGAACCGACGCCAACTGGATCGAGAACGACCGGGATCCCGCGCTCGTTGGCTTTTCGACCGGCCTCGTGCATGGCCTCGACGCGGCCGTCGGGCACCTGGCCGATGTTGATGAGCACCGCTCGCGCGAGGTCGGCCATCTCGCCGGCGTCGCCGAAGGAGTCGGCCATCACCGGCAGTCCGCCCCAGTGCAGCGTCACGTTCGCCACGTCGTTGATGGTCACCGTGTTCGTCAGGTGCTGGACGAGCGGCTCCGCTTCCCGGACCGTCCGGACCGAGTCAGCGAGGTCCGCGGCGGCGATGTCAGTGACACTCATTCGTCCTCACCTCCGTGGTCGATGGCCTTCGGGGTTTCGACGGCCGCCGCGAGCGCTTCCGTCGCGGCTCGCGGATCCGGGGCCGCCGTGATCTCGCTGATGACGGCCACGCCGGCTGCGCCGGCTTCGACGACCGACCCGGCGTTGTCGGCCGTGATGCCGCCGATACCGACGATCGGAATCGAGACCGCGTCGACGATCGCGGCGATCCGCTCCAGGCCGATCCCGTCCTTGTCGTCGTCCACGTCCTTCGACGATGTGCCGTAGACCGCACCGACGCCGAGGTAGTCCGCTCCTTCAGCTTCCGCTTCCCGAGCTTCGGCGACCGTCGAGGTCGAGCAACCTACGATTGCGTCCGGCCCGAGCAGGTCGCGGGCGACCGCGACCGGCAGGTCCGACTGACCGACGTGGACGCCGTCCGCGTCGATCGCCTGCGCGATATCGATCCGATCGTTGACGATCAGGTCGACGCCCGCCGCGGCCGTCAGCTCGCGAAGCTCACGGCCGAGTTCGTATCGTGAGCGGGCACTCGAGTCTTTCTCGCGCAACTGGACGGCGTCGACGCCGCCGTCGATGGCCGCCCGGACGATCTCGGGGGTCGATCGGTCGCCCGACAGCGACGCCTGCGTGACGAGGTAGGCCCGCCAGCTCGAGGGATTCATGCGAGATACCAGTCGGTAGTCGCGGAAATCGGCTTCGGTCGGCGGCGTTCGCGACCGATTCAGGAACGCTCGAGCGACCGCTCGCCCGACCGCACGAGCGATTCGCAGTCCGCGTCCTCGCGGACCGCCGGTAACGGGCGCGGGCGGTCGGGCTCGCTCTTCTTCTCGGCGAGCGGCCGCCGCCACCAGGCCACGTCTCGCCACTCGCCTTCCGCGTAGCCGATCCCCGGGAAGTCGACCAGTCGTTCGAACCCCATCTTCTCGTGGAACCGCTCGGTTTCGGGGTTCGGCACCGTCGTCACGGCGTATGCGTCGCGGATCCCCTGGCGCTCGAGGATCGCGAAGAGTGACTCGTAGAGCGCCCGTCCAACGCCCGTCCGGCGGGCCGACTCTGCCACGTAGACCGAGAGTTCGACGGCCCACTCGTACGCGCGGCGTTTTCGGAACGGTCCTGCGTACGCGTAGCCGACGACGTCACCGCCGATCTCGCAGACGAGCCAGGGATGGCTCTCGAGGGTCGATTCGATCCGATCGGCTATTTCGGCCTCGGTGGGCACCGTTTCTTCGAAGGTGACCGCCGTCGACTCACAGAACGGCGCGTAGATGTCGCGGACGGCGGCCGCGTCCGCCGGCGTCGCGACCCGAATCCGAGCGTCGGATGCCATATGCTGGCGTTTCCGCGCCACGAGATAAACGCGCCGAAGCCCCAGGCTGGTCGGGTAGTTCCACCGCGAGAACGGCCGGCTTCCCGTCGTATCTTTACCTTGTGACCAGAGTCACTTAAAGAGCGAACGCTCGCGGTGCGTCGACCGCCTCACGCTCGAGCGAATCGGCCGCTGCCGTCGCTCCGGAGCGAGAGAATACGCGGAGAACGGCTTCCCGTCATAGCTCTACCTTGTGACCAGAGACACTTAAAGCACGAGCAGCGGTGTCGGTCGGCGGTCGGACCGCGACGGCTGCATCGTAAGCCCCATAGGGAGTACGGGGAGTAGCTGAGGCCGTAATGCAGGAGACGACCGGTTCGGGGTCGACGAGTTCCTCGAGCCGACAACCGCGACGCGAGGGTGAGCGCTGACCGATGGCCGACCTCCTCGATATCTTCGCCTCCGCGGTCGGGCCGATCGTCGCCATCGCAGGAGTGGGCTACGTACTGGCCACCGTCAGGGAGATCGACCCGGAGCCGCTGAACACGGCCGTCGTCTACGTGCTGGCCCCTGCGCTGGTGTTTCACAGCCTCGCGACCACGAGGCTCGAGGCGGCGACGCTGGCACGAGTCACGATCGGAATCGTGGTCTTCACGGCGGTCATGTGGATGATCGCCGAGTTCGCCGGGCGTGCGGTCGGCGAGGAGGAGCCGGCGCTGAGCGCGCTGGTACTGGTCGCGATCTTCACCAACTCGGGGAATCTCGGCATCCCCGTCTCGGACTTCGCGTTCGGGGACGTCGGCCGACAGACGGCCGTCCTCTTCCTCTCGGTCCAGTCCGTTCTGATGTACACCGTCGGCGTCTACGTCGCCTCCCGGAGCAGTGGTTCGGCCGGCCTCGAGGGCGTGCGGCGGGTGTTCTACATCCCGCTGGTGTACGCCGTCGTCGCCGCGCTGGGCGCGCGTGCGCTGGATCTGGTTCCGCCGGCCGACACGGCGGCGATGGAGACGCTGCAACTCGTCGGCGACGCCTCGATTCCGCTCATGCTGCTCATCCTCGGGATCCAGCTCGCTCGGTCGAACACCGCCGCCGCCGTCTCGCGGGCGTGGCCCGCGACGGCGCTCAAGCTCGGCGTCGCGCCGGTCGTCGGCCTCGGCGTCGCGCTCGCGCTCGGCTTCCAGAACCCGACCGTGGCGCGCGTATTCGTCCTCGAGACGGCGATGCCGGCCGCCGTGACACCGTTGATTCTGGTCATCGAGTTCGCCGGCAGCGCCCGCTCGGACGGCGTGCTCGTCTCGGAGTACGTCTCGACCTGCGTGTTCCTGACGACGCTGCTGGCGATCCCGGCGCTGACAGTCCTGATCGCGATTTTGCAGTCCGGGATCGTGATCTGAGGGCGTCAGCGCTCGCTTGCGGTCCTGGGAGCGGCCGTCGTCGATCGCGAGCCACCCGCCACTTCGGGACGCCGAACGGCGAACACGTCCGGACCGACATTAATGGGGCTGCTCGTGGAACGCCTCACCGATGCTCGAATCCGGCGACACCGCACCGACGTTCACCGCGACGCGCGGGACGAGTGACCACGAATCGTTCGACCTCGAGGATCACCTCGGCGACGGCCCCGTCGTCCTCGCGTTCTTCCCGGGCGCGTTCACGCCCCCGTGTACGAACGAGATGGTCGCCTTCCAGGACCGGCTCGAGGAGTTCCGCGAGGCCGGCGCGACCATCATCGGCGTCAGCGCGGACTCGGCGTTTTCGCTGGGCGCGTTTCGCGACGAGCACGGGATCGAGTTCGACCTCGTGAGCGACATGGCTGGCGACGCCATCCGCGACTACGACCTCGAGATCGACATCGAGGAGCTCGGCCTGTACGGAATCGCGAACCGGGCCGTCTTCGTCGTAGACGAGGACGGGACGGTCACGTACAGCTGGATCGCCGACGATCCGACGAACGAACCGGCCTACGACGACCTCCTCGAGGCCGTCGAATCGGCGTAGGGCCCGTCGGGTCACGCGTCGGACTCCGACGGAGAACGGAACGAAAAGACGGCGTCCGCCTCGGCTCAGTGCCCCTGATCGTGGGGGTTCATCGCCGTGCCGTAGTTCTCGGCGTGGTCGGTGTAGTCGATGAACCGCGGCGCGTCGGGGTCGAAGGGACGCTCGAGGCTCTCGAAGGCCTTCTTTTTGTCCCAGCCCTGGAGCTTGCCGACCGCCGACTTGTCCTCGAGATCGTGGTAGTCGAGTTTCGGCTCGGTGAGTTCCCACGCCTTCATCCCCTGCTCGGTGCGGACGATGACGCTCGAGTACTCGTCGCTCGAGCCGACGGAGCCGACGGTGACGTCGGCACAGAAGCCGGTGAAGTCGGCACACTCGTCACAGCCCTTGAGCGCGGCGTCGTGGAAGTTCTCGATGTCCTCCTCGACGATCATGTCGCCGTCGTGGTCGTAGACCATCATCTTGCCGTTGAGGACGTCCATCTTGCCGATTTCGGACGGCGAGATGCCGCGCTTCTCCTCCAACTGCTCGCCCATGAGACTGTGGTAGTTGAAGTTCTTGGTACACATCAGCGCGATCGTGTAATCGACCGCGCGGACGCCCTCGTTCTGGGCCTGGTAGTCCCACTCGAAGTCCTGTAGGGCGCGGATGCCCTCGATCTCGCAGGGGGTGCCGACGATGGCGAGCGAGAGGTCCTCCCAGTCCTTGTCGGGGAGCTTGTGTTCCCACTGCGCTAAGTCGAGGTTACCGAGCGCCAGCGTCTGGTTGTAGACGGTGCCGGCGTTTGCGATGAGCTCCTCGGTCGTGGTCGCGAGGTAGCTCTCGGCCTTCCACTCTTCCTCCTCGCTCTCGGTCGCGACGAGAGCGCCGTCGATCTCGCCCTCCTCGAGCAGCGTCGCGAGGATGCCGGTGACGACGCCGCCGTCCTGGGCGTTGTCGGTCCAGTCGTCCTCGACCTTCGCGGAGAACTCCGTGATCGGATCGCCGGCGCCCTTGACGTTGTCATCGCCGCCGGTGATCTTCCACTGGCGCTCGTAGCGCAGGCCGCCGCGGGGACAGAAGTCCCAACAGAGCGAACAGCCGGTACACATCTTGACCAGCTCCGGCAGGTCGTCGTCGCCGACGCCGATCGAGTCCGACGGACAGGCGGCGACGCAGGTCCCACACTGGATACAGCGACCCTCGTCGATGACGGCCTCGTCCAGTTCCATGAACCATGTCTTCTCGTCCGGCGTCTCGATGTTGTTCATCCGCGACCGGATCGAGTACTCTGGCGTCTCGAGGTCGACGCCCTCCGGCACCCCGATGCGCACGTCGGGCGAACCGTTGTCGACGTCCTGGCTGACGTTCTCCGCGGGCTCGGTGAACTCGAGGTCGCCGAGTTCGCCCATCTCGTCGACGTTGGCGGCGCCGGCACCGTCAGAGCGAAGCTCTGACGAGGATCGCGAACCGACGGTTCCCTCACCCCCATCTGTGGCGACGCGCTTGTCGCCAGCCGATTCGGCGGTCGGCTCGGTTGTCTTCTCGCCGCAGGTGCAGGTGTCGGGCGAGCAGCTGCCGCCCTCCGCGTTCGCGCCACCGTCGGTCGCGATGGCACCCTCTCGAGCGTGGTCCGTCTGCTCTCGGGAACGTGGCGCGCTGCTACCCGCGTCGGGCACGATGACGGCGTCGTCATCCTCGTCAGATTCGGGGACGTGAGGGAAACGACGCTTGGCCTCGCTGTCACGGCTCGCGTGTCGCTTCGCTCCCGCTCGCATTTCCGAGGACTCACTTCGTTCGTCCTCGCCGTCAGTCCCCATGAGCAACACCCCGCGCGACCGGCGCGTCGGCTCCCTGCATGATCGTCCGGAGCCGCTCGTTGTCGACACGGCGACACCACTGGTAGAACTTCTCGCCGTCGTTACGATCCTCGGAGTAGGCGTCGAACAGCTGCTCGAGCGCCGGGATCACGGAGTCGGCGGGCACCGCGTTCTGGATCCAGTCTAAGAACTCGTTGTCCGCGCCGAGCGAGCCGCCGAGACCGAAGTCCATCCCTTCTACGAGGTTGTCGCCTTCCTCGTTGGGGCTGTCTTCGTCCTCGAGCTTGACGGTCTCGCCGCGGAAGCCGATGTCGGCGATCTGGGGCTGGGCACAGGAGGCCGAGCAGCCGGACATGTGCATCCGGATGGCCTCGATGTCGTCGGGGACGTCGATGCGGTCGTCGAGCTCGCGGGCCCAGCGCTTGGTGCGTTTCTTCGTCTCGATGATGGCGTAGTTACAGAACTCGCTGCCCGTACAGCCGACCGCGCCTCGCGAGAACGGACCGGGGTCGGGGCTGTACTCCTGGGCGAACGGCTCCGCGAGGAGGTCGTCGACGTTCTCCTCGGGGATGTGGGTGATGAGGAAGTTCTGGTCGGTCGCCAGTCGGACGGAGGCGTCCTCGGTACCGTACTGCTCGGCGGCGCGGGCGGCTTCGGCGAACTCGTCGCCGCCCATGCGGCCGGCGATGACGTTGAAACCGACGTATTTCAGTCCGTCCTGCTTCTGGTCGTGGACGCCGACGTGGTCGCCCTGGTAGCCGACGGTCAGGTTCTGTCCGCTGGTGGGCAGGTCGACCGTACAGCGGTCGCGGATCGCCTCCTCGAACTTCTCGGGGCCGAGCTGTTCGACGAGGTAGCGCATGCGGCAGACGCCGCGATTGTTGCGGTCGCCGATCTCCTTGAACGTCTGGGCGACGGCGCGGCAGAACTCGACGGCGTCCTCGGGCTTGATGAAGACATCGAGTTCGGAGCCCATCCGCGGTCCGTCGGAGAGGCCGCCGCCGACGCGGGCGTGGAAGCCGTAGAGGTACTCGCCACCGATCTCCTTTTTCGCCGGAACGAGACCCACGTCGTTGATCTGGGACTGCGCGCAGTCGTGGGCGCAGCCGGTGATCGTCATCTTGAACTTCCGCGGGAGGTTGGCGTACTCGCGGTTCTCCGTGAAGAACTCGTTGACAGCGTCGATGACCGGCTGTGCGTTGAAGCACTCGTGGTCGTCGAGTCCGGCCGCGGGGCAGCCGAGTATGTTTCGAGCGGAGTCACCGCAGCCCTGAACCGTCGTCAGGCCGACCTCGTCGTAGCGGTCCCACATCTCGGGGACGTCCTCGACGCGGATCCAGTGTTTCTGGATGTCCTGTCGGGTCGTAATGTCGAGGTAGGCGTCGCCCCAGAGTTCGTTCTGTTCTTCGCCGCCGTACTCTTCGGGGGCGACCGCGAGATCGTCGGTAACCTCGCCGATCACTTCGGCCTGCTCCGGCGTCAGGTAGCCGCCGGGCACCTTGGTCCGGATCATGAAGTAGCCCTCCTGCTTCTGGGCGTACATGCCGGCCCACTTCAGGCGCTCCCACTCGCCGCCGCCGGCGCGTTCCTCGATCTCCTCGAAGGAGAGCTCGTCCTCGGCGTAGTCGTGGACGTCGTCGACGACGTCGAGGGGGTGTTTCTCCTGTTTGTGTTCTTCGACTGTATTCACACGAACCACCCCGTGGGTTGACCGACGTCAAAAGAATCTGCGCTTTCGAGATACTGGTGGACCATCGTTTAACGGGAAATACTCCCCCACCCCTATACACTCCCGCAACTCGGCGAATCATGACGTGGGTCGTCTTAACCAGTAAATATTGCCCCATCGATCGGCTGCGACCGATCGGGGCGACCGAAACCCCCGACAGGATCCCGAAATGAGCGGCTCGAGGCCGGTGCCCGCGAGTGAACCGTCGGTGATAGCGGCAATAGTGGCCGACAAGGTGTGAGCGCACTGCTGTCACTCGAAACAGGCGACGAGCTCGCCCCGCTGTCGCGGGTCGGGATCGAACGTCGCTTTCTCGGCGATACCCCCGTACTGGGCCCGGAGGAGGACGTTCTCGTCGAGATAGTACGTGACGCGGGTGTCCCACTCGTCGCTCGGCGGTGACTGGCGCGTCCCCGTCGTCAGATCGTAGACGATCGCCACGAGAACGGCAGCCGTGTCCGTCGCCGAGCCGACCGGCCTGGTCCGACGCTCGTCGACCCGAAACTCGAACGTCCGCGTCACACCGCTGTATCGGGCGACGAACGCGTTCCGTCGGTAGGATCGTTCGAAGTCAGTAACGTACTCGCCCGCGCTCGTCGCAGGTTTCGACGTCGACCCACGGTCCGTCGACCCACCAGTTCCGTCGGCGAGCAGCGTCGACGGCGGCGACGGATACGCTCGCGGCTCGAGCGCGTTCGCTTCGGCCGGCGTCTCAGGTTCCGGTCGCGTGACCGCACTGCAGTCGTACCAGTCGTCGGGGACGGTTCCCGACTCGAGCGGCGGCGCGTTCGCGTCGCTCGAGCCGTACTCGAACCCGCCTGCCGTGAGCGCCGCGGCCGTCGCGGCCGACGCGAGGAGGGCACGTCGAGAGCGGGGACGGTCCATACCCGAACATCTCAGTCATATAATAAGTGTCTTCTGAAACGATTGACAGCTGCCGAGACGACGACCGAGTTACTCCTCGGCCAGCAGCCGATCGACCATCTCGTCGGGATCGAACCGCTCGAGGTCGTCGTAGCCCTGTCCGACGCCGAGGAAGAGGATCGGCTTCCCGGTGACGTGGGCGACCGAGATCGCCGCACCGCCGTTGGAGTCGGCGTCGGCTTTCGTCAGGATCGCCCCGTCGATCTCGGCGGCCTCGTCGAACTCGCGGGCGCGGTTGACCGCGTCCTGACCGGCGACTGCTTCGTCGACGAACAGCGTCATGTCGGGACCGACGACGCGATCGATCTTCTCGAGCTGGTCCATCAGGCCCTCGTCGGTGTGGAGCCGACCTGCGGTGTCTCCGAGCACGATATCGACGTCGTTCGCTTCCGCGTATTCGACGGCGTCGTACAGCACCGCCGCGGGATCGCCGCCCTGCTCGTGACTGATACACTTCGTATCGAGGGCGTCGGCGTGTTCCTGGATCTGCTCGTTCGCGCCGGCGCGGTAGGTGTCGCCGTTAGCCATCACCGTCGAGTAGCCTCGCTCCTCGAAGTAGCGGCTCAGCTTGGCGATCGACGTCGTCTTTCCGACGCCGTTGACGCCGGTGAAGATGATGGTGACGGGTTTGTCCTCGATGGCGATCCGCTCGTCGAAGTCGAACTGCCCGACGCTGATCACGTCGTAGATCGCATCGCGCAGGGCCTCCTCGACGACCTCGCCGGTCGAGGTGGTAAAGGTCCGCGTCTCGCCGATCAGTTCGTTCCGGATGTTGTCGAGGATCTCCTCGGTGACGCCCATCTCGACGTCGCTCGAGAGCAGCGCCATCTCGAGTTCGTGCAGGGGACCCTCGAGGTCTTCCTCCTCGATGACGAACTTCCCCTTGACGAGTGATTTAGCCTTGGCACCGAACCCGGTTCCGCCGCTCTCGTCGGCATCCTCGGGTTGGTCGGACTCGTCGGATTCATCCGTTTCGTCGGGTTCATCGACGGTCGCCTCGTCGGATTCCGTCTCGGGTTCGGCGGACTCTTCGCCGAAGTCGGGAGCGGCGTCGCTCGCCGGCTCCTGACCCGTCGACGCGGCCGCTTGCGTGGCGGCGTCGGCCGTCGCTCCCGGTTCCGACTCGAGTTCGGCGTTCGGATCGGCCGTCGATGCGGCCACGGTCTCGGCGACCTCGTCGTCGGCCGGTTCGGGGGTGGTATCGGCCGCTTCCGCTTCCGACTGCTCTGCTTCGGGTTTGGCGGACTCCTCGATTTCAGCGTCCTCGAGTTCGTCCTCGTCGACTTCCTCGACGTTCTCTTCGGCGGCCTCTTCGGCGTCTTTGCGGAAGCTTCCGAGCTTGTCCTTCAGATTATCGAACATGGGTTATCGAGTGGGGACCGACGCGTTACTCGTCGGGGCCCTGCGGGCCCTGACCCTGTCCCATCTGCTGCATCTGCTGTTGCATCGCTTGCTGCTGGAGCTGCTGGGCCTGCTGTTCGAGTTCGCTGCTCTCGGTCTCGAGTTCGGCGATCTCCTCGTTGAGTTCGTCGATCCGATCGTCGAGTCGCTCCTTCTTGTTCTCGAGGGCGTCGACGGCGTCGTCCTCCTCGAATTCGGCGGCGTAGTCGGCGCCGAGGTCGACGATCACTTCGTCGATGTCCTCGATGGTGGCACGGAGGTACGCGCCGCCGCCGACCGGCACCTGTACGGTCGAGTCGGTCTCGAGCGAGCCGAGGGCTTCGATGGCCTCGTCGACTTCGGTCTTCTCCTGCTGGATGGCCTCGACGTTGGTCTGGAGGGCCTCGATCTGTTCTTCGATCTCCTGGAGTTCCTGCGAGAGCTGCTGGAGCTGCTGTTGACTCATTGTGCGGATACCTCCTCGAGTTCGATCTCGGTGCGTTTGAGCCCGTGCTGGCTCCCGAGCTGGGAGTAGGCGTGTTCGCGGGCGACGTTCTCGTTTTCGGCGTCGATGGTCGTCTCGAACGGCGCGAAGCCGTCGCGGCTCTTGAACCGACCACTGACCGTGAATTGACTCATACGTCTCCATCCGGCGGGCAGTCGGAAGAATCTTCCCTTCCGGGCCCGGCGTTCGCAGCCCGCGCGACGGCCGGAGAGACGGTCCCGTCCCACCGATCCGCCGACGAGCGGAGGGTCAACGATTTTACGCCACCGGGCCGAAGCCGCGAGCATGAGCGAACTCGATCCCGGCGAACTGTTGCCCAGCGAGCGAATGCAGACGCAGGTTCTCGAGGGGGAGGTCACGCAGATCCATCGGGGTCATCAGTACGCTGACGAAGGCGACACGTTCGCGATCGACGGGACGACGTTCGAAGTGACCGAAACCCGGGAGCGCACGCTCGGCGATCTGACCGACGAGGACGCACAGGCCGAAGGAATGGAGGACCTCGAAGCCTACGAGCGCCTGCTCGAGCGCGCCCACGAGAACTTCGAGTGGGACGACGATAGCGAGGTCGTGTTACACCGGTTCGAACGACGGTAAGTGCGCAGCGAGAGCCGAGTTTTCGACCGGTCGCACGCGTCAGCGCCGACCGTTCCGCGCCGGCAGGATGGAGCGGCGAGAACGCGACGACGAGGCTGCCGGCGGCGAGCGATACACCGCCAGCAGGCTCCACGCGACCCCGGTCGCGACCAGACCGACCGCCGCGAGCCGCATTCCCATGGAGGCGAACGTCAGCGCGTAGACGACCCCGAGCGCCATTTTCGGCAGGCTCGTCGCGAGCGGGATCCGTGCGTTCGCGTCCCGGACGGCGGGAACGAGAAAGACGACCGTGAGCACACTTCCGAGCATGAAAATCGAATCCTGCCAGACCATGTGGAGAGTACTCGCTATAGAGTAAATATAACCGCCGATCGGGTACGTCGAGAAATCGAGCGTCGAATCGACCGAAGCGAGCAGAACCGAGTCGCGTCAGTCGAGATAGCCCAGCGCGTCCTCGATCCGGCCCAGTTCCGGCCCCGTCGTATCCTCGCCGACGACGTAGCCGGCCTCGTTCGCGATGAGCCCGGAGCCGACCAGCGGCGCGCCGTAGTTGACCGTGCCGACGTCGGCCCGGACGTCCAGCGCCGCCTCGAGGGCGTCGAGCTCCTCGTCGGTCGCTTTCGGATGGCAGAGGACGCCGGTGTCGTTCGCGACGGCGGCGGTACCGACGGTCCGGACGCCCGCGAGGTCGCCGCGTTCGACGGGCACCTCGAGCGTGTCTTCGACGATCTGGATCGCCTCGCGGGGCAGGTCCGGGTGGACGTAAGCCCCGTGGTCGTTCGCGAGGACGACGTTGCCGGCGGCGTTGATGTTGCCCGGCAGTTCGGCGACGGGAACGTCGACTTCCTCCTCGAGCGTCTCGCGTTCGTACTCGAGGACGCGGGCGCTGACGAGCAGGCCGTTCTCGTTACCCGTCGCTAGCGCGCCGACCGTCGAGGAGCCGCCGACGGTCGTCCGGACGGCGGGCACCTCGAGTTCGTCGGTCAGATCGGCGACGACGTCGTCGTCGATGTCGGGGCGAACGAGTACGCACGAGTCGGTCGCGCGAGCGAAGACGCCGACGTAGGCCGACCCGGCGAAGGCGAGGCGTTGCAAGTTTAGTCGGCGACCTCGGCTTCGACGACGGCTTCACCCTCTTCGTCGAAGCGAGCCGCGCGGACGCGCAGCTTTCGCGGCGGGTTGGACCGCCCGTTCGACCAGACTTCCTCGTTGATCGAGGGGTCCAGTCGGATGGCGTCCTCGTCGACCGCGAAGTGTTTCGCGAGGTGCTCGCGGATGAGTCGCATCGCGTAGTCGGCGGCCTCGTGGTTCGCGCCCTTCTTGACGTCTCGCAGGGGAACGGTGACGACGCGTTCCTCGAAATCACTGGCACTCATGCTTACTCGTCAGTGTCGTTGCGCCGCCAGTTGCGTCGCTTGGGGTTTCGCTGGACCTCCATGTCGGTCTTCATCATGACCCAGGCCGGCACGCGGCTGTTCTGGTTCTCGAGTTTGGCAAGTCGCTTCTTCTTGCCCTTCGATTTCTTACCCATAGTGGCCGGACGTAGCCCACG
>SDGW01000512.1_pt1 | contig 16300 bp, 13 predicted proteins | sample 2873831 | NCBI WGS metagenome assembly SDGW01 (sample SAMN08132700, study PRJNA421101) | hypersaline lake metagenome | isolation source: celular fraction 0.22 microns magnesium sulfate-rich crust from ephemeral... | place: Spain: Penahueca Lagoon, Toledo | collected 2011-07
GAAGAGACACTTCACGAGATAAAATGAATATCAACCTCGATCAACGGGAGGCGATTTTCGACGTCTTCAATTCCTTCGAAGAGCAAAACGTTCGATACGTCGTTCTCCGGGGCCACGACGACCTCCCGGAAGGAATTACTGGTAGCGACATTGATGTGTTCGTCGAGGCGTCTTCGTTCGACGCCGGAGTGCAAATCGGCGAGAACCACTTCGAACTGGACGAGCCGACGGTCCAAAACGTCCTAGAACTCGCATCCGCTGGAGTGAGCCAACCGCAACGGACGATAGAGACGGTCACGACCTCACCGAGACACGTCATCGAACTCGCAAAAAGGTCCGTCACTTCGACGGATTTCTCCAACAGAGGTTACGTCGAACGGACGTTTCGTAACGGCGACGTCGTCATCCATCTGGAGAACCACCTCGCCTACAAGTCGACGCTCGATGGGTCGCAGATCCGGGTCGACCCGGACGTCGAAGCCGCGATGCTCGATCGCCGGATCAAACGTGACGGGTTCTACGTCGCCGCGCCGCCCGACGCGCTCGTCCATCTCGTCTGTCGCGGCGTCTTCGATTACGACGGCGAATTCCCCGATCGCTACATTTCGAAGTGTAATGACCTTCGTCGGCGAGTTACCTCGGATCAAACCCTCGACGAACAGTTCAAGGCGCTGCTCTCGAAACTATTTTTCGGTGCAAATTCGGTAGTCTACGAACTGGTTCTCGCCGGCAACTACCAGTCAATCCGCTCGGAACTTCGTCAGTACTCGGAGTACTAACTCGCCCTGAAACGACCTTTCAGGTCCTGCCGGAAGCCGCTTCGAACCGCTGGACTTCCAGCAGTTCCTCGTTCGGCTCAGCGGTGGGGCGGTAGTCGTCTCCTATTACGCGTAGAACGACACCGATCCCGAATCGTACACTCTGTTTCGATCGTTCAGATCTTCCCACGGAAACTCATCGGAATAGACGTATTCAGTGAACTGCAACGGCCGCCGTGTCAATTCACCTTCGCGTATGATGACACCGTCGTATCCTGCGAACAGGTCGTCGTCAGCCACGACGGCTATCGTACATTCCGAGGAGTGCATCGCCCGCAGATAGCGGCAGGTGACTCGGTCGGCACCGATCTCACCGGTATGACGTTCGTTGATCGTTTCAAACGACTGTCTCTCTTGATCGGTGAGGTAGTACGTATAGAATGATCGTTCGACAATCGGATTGTCCGTGGCAACGAATTCGTTGGACACGGCCGTGATAGAAAAACAGGATATTACGAGGAGAAGGATGACGAAGGTTCTGAACCCACCTAGTTTCAGCAGGTAATGAAGCCCAACAGCTCCGGTGATTGCCACGAGCATGAAACTGTAGTGTCCGAACCGGCCGATGTTCACTCCGACCAGCGAGTCCAGCAGGAGTGTCGGACCCGGAAAGACGAGCGGAACCATCAGTACGGTCAAGAGTCCAACCGCGACGAACGTCGAGTCGTGGGTCTGCCTGGCTCGGAGCCAGAACAGGAAGCCGAGTAGGACGAAACAGAGGACGAACAGGTACTGGACGTAATTGGCGAGTTCGATCCACGGCTGAGTGAGCACACTCGAGTTCGTGGCTCCCGTTTCGTCGGCTGCTCCAAGGAAACTCGCGACGATCGTACCGGCAATTCTCGTGATAATAAACTCTGCCTGATACAGCCAGTACATGCTCGTGGCCAGGACCGCCGAGGTGAGCGTAAAGCTATCGACGATTCTGGCTCGCCGACCGAGGAGTCGTTCTGTGACGAATAGAATTACGAGTATCGCGAGGACGAATGGGATCGATACCGGATGATACACGACGATCCCGATGAGAAAGAGCAAACTCAGGAGCCTCGTTCGGGGTGACGGGGGGGTCACGATCGTGAGAAATAACCCGAGAAAGAGCACGGACGTGATACTTCGGGGGATCGAATACATACCATAAAAAATATATATCGGGAACGAAATTAGGAGGAGACACGACAGCAGCCCGACCCGCTCGTTCGGGTATACCCGGCGGGCAAATGAATGCATCATCGGAACGCCAGCACCATAGACCAACCCAGAGAGGAGGTACATCGTGGCGTGAGGGGTGATCCATCCACCGAATACCTGATAGGTGGCCCCCGCGAGGACGTGCCAGAGAACGAATGATTCGTACTCTGCGAGCTGGGACGGCGCTGATCCCGTCTCGATTACCACGTTCGTCAGCGAGATGTGCGTCGACAGATCGGTCCGACCGACGAAAAAGTCGTATTTGAGAGTTACGCTAAAAATCACGAGCAACAGTGCGATTGCGATATGGTAGAGGACGATCGACTGGGTCACATTCTCGTCGGCCGATACGACGAGCAGGAAACACAGCGTATAGAGGACGCCGATTCCCAGAAAGAAAGCCGTGGGTCGGACATCAGAGACGGCCACGACGAGAACGAGTATACTAAGCATCACATGAAATAGTATCGACAGCACTCGCCAATCGACGAACGTAACGAAAGAGCTCCTCCCCGTTCGGTCGGTCCATAGCCGTCGGACGATAACCGGCGAGACGAGCATCGGAATTGCGAAGTATAGGCCCAGAATGGAGAGGTTGGTGAGTCCCAGCCAGAGTGGCGCGGCGATACCGATGGTCGCTGCGATCGGCAAGGCGACTATCGCACCGGCATAGAGGACAGCGGTGCGTCGGCTCATCCTTTGATTAGCAGCGGTGCGGTAGCCGCAGAGCGGTAACTCAAGTGGCCGATGTACCGCTCGGTTCTGACGGCGGGAACTGGTCCGATTTTGTCCACAGTCACGGCTATCAGGAGTTACATGAACCAAGTGGGAAAAGCTATCCCCTGTCTTTCATACATACGTGAACGTTAACCACGGTCTGTACCAGCGAATATCGATAGTCTGGCAGATTCACAGAATAACAAGGCGAATGCCACGGGGCTTGGCCCGTAGATGAAGCCGACACCCGATGACGTAAACTAGTAAGTTCAACACCACTGATAGTGAGACGTGAGGACGCTACACACCGGACGTGGCTTAAATGGCACAAACAACCGGGTCACGACCGTATCTGCCGTCGCTACCCAGTAGGTCAGGGAGAGGCCGAATCTACGCTTATGGAGACTGGAACCACTGTGTCCTACGGTGCAGGTTCCATCGTAGAAGTAAGAAGCCTCGAGGCTTGACTCCGAAGCACTTCACCCAACCGGAACCTCGCGCTTTCGTCGATCGGAATAGGTACACGGCACCGACCGTCCGTCGTTCGCCGACCGCTCGAACTGCATTAGTGGTTCATTTCGGGGCGTATCTCTCGAATTTCGAACCGGTGCGACCAGTGGTATCGTCTTGTCAACCGATTCTGGACGCTATCCGTATTTTTTGTATAGCTTTACGGCAGTGCTCATGACCAGTGACCCTTTCTCAGCCTCGTAATAGGTTGCTAGGTCCGAATTGAACTTCGATTTGTACTCGCAGATTCGCGGCGTATTCGCACCGTAAAGGTCATACGTCTCGATCTCCCGCTCGCGGGCGTCCCGTATGATCCGCCAGTGGAGGACATCGTTGATCGGGAAGTCGACGTCCGGTTTGCCGCCACCTTCCGAGAAGTAGATTGTCGACTCGTCTTCAAGGACGATAATCCCGCTTACCCGCTCGCCGTCAACGTGAGCAATATACGGACGAACGCGCCCGTCTGCGGAGTGCTCATAGAGGTCGGTAAGGAACTTGAGCGGGACCGAGTATGTCTTGTCCTGGGCCTCGTAGCGTGCTGTGACCTGCTCGTGTATGAACTGAATCGCATCCTGATCACCCTCTTCAACCACAAACCGATTATCCTCGTCGGTGTCGAGATACCGCCGGAGCGACTTCGAAAATGACCGCTTGATCTCATCGGTATCACGCTCGAGATCTAGCCGATAGGTGTGTAGTGGTGACATCTCGTACTCGTTCCACGTGAACGGTCGTGGATCCTTGTACCCGACTGGGGTACAAAACCGGTAGTACCGCGGATTTACTCGCTCTTCGATAACGTCGAGACAGCCCTCAACGAAGCGCCTTCGCCGGCGCTCCCGTTTCCGCCGCTTGAGACCGTCGTGCATCAATGTCACGGGGCCCATAAACAGAAGTCCTAGTTCGGGCGGTGGTGAGAACGCCATCGTGATACCCTTGTTCCGTAGTTCGAATACTGGAAAGAGCCCGACGGGCTCTTGCCCCTTGTGACCGACCAACGGATACAGGCGTGCGGACGCGTGTTTTTCGATCACCTCGAGGACATCGTAGTGGTGGAAGAACGTCCCCGCTGCCGACCGACTCACCAGTTCGTTCCACTCATCGCGGTCGGCCGTATCGAACTCGGTGATCTCGATGCTCATTGGCTCACCTGCTCTGTCTCATGGGACAGTTCGTCGAACTGCCAGTAGGGACGGTCGTCGCTGCTCAGGGACGGCAGGTGTGATAGGTCGTGATTTTTCGGCGTCTTTTTGTACGGTCGATCGACATCGGACGTTGGAGACGATACGAAATCCCGGTCTCTCATTTTCGGTATCCACTACTCCAAGCGTAAAAATACGATCCCCCGAAATACGATTTTACCTGGCTCAAAGATGGAATCGACCCCGAGCCGGGGACTGCTCGCCGGTTGTCTCAGAAACCAACCTGAGTACTGGTCGTATCGGATCCCTGTCATACTACTATACTCGCTTAATAAATGTGTTGCCGCTCATTGGATCGTCAACCGACCCGAGTGACGCCACTCCGCGTCACTGAAGTGGTGTCTCTTGAGCGGCATCCGACGACCGTCTCGTCCGAGGTCACGAAATCCTTCGAGACCGCCGCGAATGCGAACAGGGTGTGAGTCAGATTCTGTGGCCGTAACGAGCAAACACGGTGTGCGCGCTTTGCTTATAAGTGTTAGTGACCGTGACGAGTTCGTGCGTTCGAATCCGACGTGTGTAAGTGGATAATAGTATTGCTGTCCCGAATATAATGCCGTAATTCCGTGATAGAACGATATATCCACTTTACAACGTTGTAGTGTGGAAGAGGTGACGATGGTTAGCCGACGATCACTCCTAAAAACATCTGGAGTGATAGGTGTCGTGGGTGGAACAGTAGTCAGTGCAGTCGCTCTCCAATCGAACGACGACCCTGACGAAAGCGAACGCAACGAATCTGGCGACTCGCTTGCTGACATCGTTGACGTACAAAGAGAGAATGCCGAACTGATAGAAATCGACTATAGCGACCATAGCAGACCGGAAGACGTGTACCGCGTCTGGACCGGCCAACCGAGCAGGATGTCGTTCGATGACAGCGTCGGGTTCGATGACGAGAAATCGCTACGGTGTAACATCCTAAAGGAGACGAGCAACGGCACCAACGCTGCTTATTGGTTCCCCGCTAACGGCTACGGCCAGCCTCACGAAGTCCGTCAACGGGCGATGATCCGTCTCAGTGACGACTGGACCATGGAGGAAAACGATGTCTGTCGGTTCTGGTGTATCGGTCTCAACACTGAGGCGGGCCCTCACGGATCTGGCGGCCGCGGCAAACCGTCGGGTGACGACGGCTGGTCGAGCATGTTAGCGGTCACCGACAGGAACAACGGTGGCGGCGACGAGTTCAACCTGGCGACGTACACGTACCACATGGATCAGGAAGGGCCGACCGGCGAGTTCGAAGTAACCGACACGCCGGTTCCTCCCGGCGAGTGGGTCGAACTTCAGACGGAAGTCGTCGTGAACACGATCAGCGACGGCGAGGCCAATGCGGACGGGCAGGTCCGCTACTGGCTGAACGACGAACTCGCCTACGAACGAACCGACTTCCGCTGGACGACGGTCGACGAGCAGGCCGTCGAATACGCCGGACCACTGGTTCGGTACGGCGGGTCCGAGGTCGCTCCGATCGATCTCTCGGTCTTCTACGACGAACACGAGCTGTTCGCCGCCGGAATCCCCGAAATCCCCACGTACGAAAACAATCCGTACTTCGAGGATCCGGACAACATGGACGATTACGACGGACGGGTTACGTACGTGAACGGCGAGGAACCGACGTCGTACCGGATCTACGTCGACGGCGAGATCGTCCACACGCAATGGAGCAACGTCGACGGCTATCAGGCGAAGTACAACGACACCGTCCAGATCGTCCCCGCGGACGAGAGCGAGAGCGGCTACGCGGTCGCCAAGGCCACGGCCGATCCGCACACGGTCGACGGCTACCTGTTCAACGGCGAGTTCGTTGCCCTCGATTCCGAGTCGGAACCAGCCGATCTGTGGATCAACGGCGACCAGATTGACCCTGAAGACGTTCCGTCCTCTCCTGACGCCGCCTGAGCTCGTCAGCCGATTCGCGGTCGCCCTTTCCTCGAGCGGGCGTCCTCGCTTTCTGTTGGCTTCGGACTTCGTACCGGCGGCCCCGATTACAGCCTCGCTCGTTCCGACTCCGGGCGCCGTCGACCTACTTCCGACCGAACCAACTGTCATCCTGGTCAGGGGCCGACCCGGCCGAACGGGTTTCGCCGTACGACGAATTGTCGGAAAGCCAGACTGATTTGATACCGGGAAGCCACCCGTGAAGTAATACTACTATTTGATGATTTTACCCTTCTCTCGAATAGAATATTTACAACGGTACATCGTTGTTTCCGGATCGAGATGGACGACAAGCACATGTTACGTGACAGTAACGGAGCGATCGAACGTGTGGATCGCTGCGGAGGGAAACGGCTCCCACGACGGGCGTTCCTCCGAAACGCCGGCGTCGCCGCGGCGGCGCTCACGACGGCGACGACCGCCGGGACCGCGACACAGGGTGTCAGTCCGGCCGAATCGCTCGAGGGTACGTCGGAGTCGATCGCAATCGATTACGATCGGTATGCGCGCCCGTCCGACGTATACGACGTCTGGACCGGCGACGAGACCGCCGCGTCGTTCGTCACGAATCCCACGGCTGAGGGAACGCAAGTGCTCGAGATGGCCGTCGAGGGCGGCGATAGCTGGGGAACGAACGCGATGTACTCGCTGCCGGAAAACGGATACGGGCAACCGACGCAGGCCTATCAGCGTATCATGGTCCGACTGAGCGAAGACTGGACGATGGAACCGGACGACGTCTGCCGAATCGTGGCGACGGGATTCAACACCGAGGCCGGGACGGCCGGGTCGGGCGTTCGCGGGCCGCCCGCCGGCGACAACGGTTGGTCGTCGGTGATCTGCGCCACGAACAGGGAGGATCCGCCGGCCGAAACCTATCGCCTCGCGACGTACACGTACCATATGGACTACGATAGCGGTGCCGGCGAGTTCGAGGTGAGCGATGCGACGATTCCGGTCGGCGAGTGGGTCCAACTCGAGAGCTACGTCCGGATGAACACCCACGAGGGAGGGACGGCGAACCCCGACGGAGTCGTCCGATACTGGCTCGACGGCGAACTCGCCTTCGAGCGCGAGGACTACCGCTGGACGACGACCGACGAACAGGCGATCGAATACGTCGGTCCAATCGTCCGCTACGGCGGCGGTGAAGTCGCGCCGCAGGACCAGTCGTTCTGTTACGACGACCACGAGATTCGAGTCAGTTCGGACGCCGCCTGACAACCGGTCGCCGCCGCGGCCACGCTCGGTAACACTTTTTATCGCCCGATTCTGGCGTCCGCAACCGAGTCGGAGTTGCCGGACGGGCGAGCGCACTAGTATAAAAAACTGTGTTGATAGACCAAAATAATTAGACATAAACCCACGTTCTGAATAAATATACGAATGCATTAACAATCAATAGCCAGAAAAGTTTATGCCGGTATGATCTGATTACTCGGCTTGCATGGCACGCGACCGATCGGAACTGGATGAGATTCAATCCGAATCTGACGATTACCGCGGCGACAAGAACAGCATCGACCGACGATCGTATCTGAAACTGGCCGGCGCGACGGCAACGGCCCTCGGCGCTTCTGCAGGCGTCTCGAGCGTTTCGGCAGCCGAGAGCACTACCCAGTTAACACTTGATTACGACGACTACAACAGCCCGTCTGATCTGTACAACGTCAACGACAACCGGAGCGGCATTCCGCCGGAGTTCTCGTCGGCTCGGACCAGAGTCAACGATCAGGCGTTACGAACGGAATTCTCGAGCGAGCAGAAGACGGCGAACCTCGAATACCGGTTCGAAGAGCACGGGCATGGGATGCCCCGCGAGGTGTACACGCGGTTCTATCTGTACCCCGAGAACATCGAACTGAATCAGTACGATACTGTCCGCATCTTCTGGTTGCCGCTGACGAACGGCTCCGGTTCTTCCGGCGGTGGAGGGACGGACGGAACCAACGGCTGGTCGAACGCTATCGGCTTCGCCCATCGGAACGACTCCCCCGCGCCCGACGGCTACAACTTCTTCAGTTACTCGTACCACATGGACCGGAGCGGTTCCGGCGATTTCGAGATGACGAGCACGCCGGTCTGGATGGACGAGTGGAACCTCGTCGAGGGATACGTCCGCTGTAACACCTTCTCGGGCGGATCGGCCAACGCCGACGGCGTGATGCGCTACTGGGTCAACGACGAACTAGCTTACGAGCGAACGGACTTCCGGTTCACGACTTCGGAGGACAACCTCATCGAGGGCGTCGGCCCGCTGGGCTATGTCGTCGGCTCGGATCTCTCCGGCAGCGCGCTGATCTACGACGGCCACGAGATCAGTATCGGCGGTATGCCCGACGAGACGAGTTCGGGATCAACCGAGGAGCCGACCTCGCCCACCGCGGACGACCCCTACTACGTGGATCCGGCCAACAGCGACCAGTACGAAGATCGGTTCACGTACCGTGATCCCGCTCAGACCTCGACGTACCGGATCTACGTCGACAGCGAGATCGTTCAGTCCGACTGGAGCCAGGCGACCTACAACGACACGGTCACCGTCACCCCCGCGGACGAGAGCGAGAGCGGGTACACGGTTCTCGAAGCGGTCGGCGAACCGAACTCGGTCGACGGCTACTTCCTCAACGGAACTATCGTCGCTCTCTATTCGGAGTACGAACCCGGTAGCATGTGGCTTTCCGGCGAACAGGTCTTCCTCTCGGATTACCCCTCCGAACCGCCGACGGACGACACGCAGACCGACGATGCTCCCCTGGACAACGTGCTTCTCATCGACGGGATCGGCACCTCCGGCGACAGCAGCTACGAGTTCCGAGTCAGCGGCCGTGCGGAAAAGTCGAAACATCGGGGTTCCACGATCAACGACGACGACGCCATTGACGGCGGCCACGTCACCGGTACCGTCGGCGGCTGGCGCGACGCCTACGAGTTCAGCGGCGAACTCCAGGAGATCACGGTCGACGGCGACGCGCGCGTCTCTCTCAACGGCGAGGAAATCGACACGTCGAACTACGACGACGAGCTGTCGACGCTCACCGTCGTCGGCAACGGAAACGACGTGAGCTACGAAGCAACCGTCGACGGATCCATCGAGATCGTCTCGGCTGACGGAGCGGAATCGATCTCTGACAGCAGTGTCAAGGGCACGATCGTCCGCGACATCCACCGATTCCGGTTCTCGGGCAGCCTCGTCGATTTCACGTTTACGGAGGGCAAGACGCAGGTTTACGTCGGTCAGGACCGCATTCAGCCCAGCGACTACAGCTAAAGGCCGACAGGGAAATCGCTCGCTGACCGCGTCAGTTATTTTTTCGCCGAGTCTTGGAGTGACACTCGACCCCGAAGCGCCGAGTCGGCTCGCCGGTGGCCGTAATCGGCTGTCGATCCTACTCGAATGACGGTGTCGCCGCCTCGAGTCGCCGATAGCAGTCGCGACACGGGCCGACCCACGCGTCCATGGCCATCGCTTCCCGGATCAGCCGCTCGTATATTGTCCGGTAGCCGGGGAACTCGGTCTCGTTCATGTACCGGGGGTGCCAGAGAGCGGTCATGATCGCGTCGTGTTCGCGGGCTTCTTCTAAGAGCAGGCGACACTCCTGCCACGCCGCCTCGACCGAGGAGGCGTTCTCGAGCAGCGGCGTCTCCATGACCGTCAGCGGGAACACGATGAACTCGTCGTCGAACGGGCGGATCACGTCGTACCGGCCGTCGAACCCGTAGGTGGTGCTCGAGCCGTAGCTGGCGTCGTACCGCAGTCCGCTCGATCGGGGTTGGGCCCACGTTCGAGGCAGCGTCGTGTTGAGGTATTGCTGTCGACCGCCGCCGACCGATCCCTCGATAACGTCCTCGAGGACCGATTTCTCGTACCGGAGTCGGTCGACGTCGTCGTACGAGTCGTACGAGCCGTGGAGTCCGACCTCCCACCCACCGCGCTCGAGGCTCCGAATCACGTCGACGAGCTCCGGGTCGGTGATCTCGTACCGGCCGGTAAACAGCATCCAGTTTTCCGGGACGAGCCACTCCCGCGGCGACTTCTCGCGGAGCCGTTTCTCGTTGAGGAAGTAAAACGACGATCGAACGCCGAGGTCCTCCTCGAGCGCCATGAGTTCCTCGAACTGCCAGTACGGTCGCTCGTCGGTGACCAGCGAGCGGAGATGGGCGGGGTCGCTCTCGGTCACCGCGTAGTACGGTGCCTGAAACGTCTTGAAAACCCGGTCGACGTCGTGTGTCAGACAGAGCGCGAACTCGTAGTCGTCGAAGGGGTTTCCGCCCGTCATCCTCGAGCGACCTCCTCGACGGTGTCGACGATGAACGCCGTCGTATCGATCGTCTCCTCGAGGACGGCCCGTCGTCGATCGGCCCACGTCGAGTCGTCGATCGCCAGCAGTTCCCGCGCGTGGGCCGCGATCTCGGTCGGCGTGGCTCGACGCGAGAGCCATCGCAATAGTCGGTACTCGCTCTCGAGTTCGCCGAGGACGCCCGCGTGGAGGTCCGAGACGTACAGCGCGGGCGTCCCGAGGACCCCGCTTTCGATCGCCATCGTCGCGCTCTCTCCGAGGAACAGGTCCGCGGCGGCGAGCAGGTCATGCATCCGATGTGAGGGTATGTCGACCGCCCGGTCCGAAAGCGACTGCGGGAGGTGTCCCTCGGTGGTAACGAGAACGGTCGCACCGCCGTCCTCGAGTTCGGTGATCAACGTCTCGATCCCGCCGATGCCGCTCTGACCGACGTCGTGTGCGGCGTTCCACGAGACCAGTCGCAACACGACGGTCGGCCCGTCGGCGCTTTCGCCGAGTTCCTCGAGGATCGCGGGATCGGGCGTGAATCGGTTCGGGCGGAGATACGCGAGTTCGTGGAACCCGGGATACGAGCGGTGTCGATCCCCGAGGTCGTCCCAGAACGCCGCCGGGGTACAGACGAGGTCCGCGAACGAGAACGTGATCCCGTTCGACACCGCGGCGTGTTCCGTATCCGTGAACACGACGCTCCGACCGCCGACGAGCGACGACGCGTGGGCGACCGCCGGTTCGCCGATCGCGACCAATACGTCGGGGTTCAGCGCCCGCGCTCTGTTCAGAATCCGGTACTCGTAGGTCGCCTGGACCTTCGCGAGGCCGAGGGGTGAACCGGCGACCCCGGCGAGCGTCTCGTACTCGATCCCGTACGCCTCGAGGAGCGCCAGTGCGACGTCTTTCTCGCGGGCGAACACGCGAACGTCGTACCCCAGGGACTCGAGGGAGGGGATCGCGTTCCGAAAGAAGTGAACGTGTGCTGGATGTTGGATAGTGACGAAAACGCGGCGTTCGTCACTCATACTGTCGAACCTCCAGATCCTCGTTTTCCCGTACGTCGACTAGCATCGAGAGCGAGAGACACAGCGCGCCGACGATGAGAAGTCGCCCGCTCGTCGCGGCGCGGTCGATTGTGCCGCTTCCGCCTCGTAGCCTCGAGAGCAGCGCCCGTATACCGCTCGCCGCTCCGAGCAGGGACGCGAGCGCGCCGACTACGTACCCAAGCACGAACGGCCGGAACTCGCGACTGACGTACTGCTTTTGCAGCCGCCAACAGAAGTTCCGGAAGAGCATTCCAGAAACCTTCGGGATGTACGTCGAGTACCGGATTCGCGAAACTTCGTCGCCGTACACCGCCGGCATGGCTACATCCGCGACGCGCATCTCGGCGACGTTGAGTTTCACCAGGAGATCGTTGCAGTAGCCGTAGTCTTCGTACATGTCCTCGATGTCGATGGTGTGGAGGGCCTCGAGAGAGGTGGCGGTGTACCCGTTTTGCGGGTCCGTCATCGTCCAGTAGCCGCTAGCGACCCTCGTCAGGTGTGTCAGTATCGAGTTTCCGAAGAACCGCCAGTCGGACATCCCGCGCCGGTACTCCCGATAGCGGAGCCGGTTCCCCTTCGAGTAGTCCGCTTCGCCGTCTACGATCGGATCGAGGAACCGCGGAAGCAGGTTCGGCTCCATCTGTCCGTCGCCGCCCATCACTGCCGTGATATCGATTTCGTCCTCTCGGGCCTCGAGATAGCCGGTTTTGATCGCACCGCCGACGCCCCGGTTCGTCTCGTGTCGGATCGAGACGACGCGCGATGCCATCTCTCCCTCGCCCTCGGTCGCCGCGACGGTCGGGGAGTAATCGCCGGCGCCATCCGTCCCGTTCACCGCGGCGGCCGCGCGACGAATCTCCGCCCACGTGTCGTCCGACGAGCCGTCGTCGATCACGTAAATCCGATCGACGTACTCGGGGATCGATTCGATCACGTCGCCGACGAAGCCGGCTTCGTTGTACGCCGGAACGACGACGCCGATAGAGTGGCCCCTATACATCGCTCGTCACGCCCGTTCCGAGCGTGTACACGCGGTGGTCCGTCTCAGACAGCGCCCCGCCATCGAGTGCGTCGCGGCTGTCCAGGACGATTAACTTCCCGTTCGCGCGCTCGAGGTCGTCCCACCGGATCGCATCGAACTCCTCGTGGGGCGTGACGAGCACGATCGCGTCGAATTTCCGGTCGGCGACGGCGGCGAGGTCGATCGGCGTCAGGCCGCGATCCTCGAACGCGCCGTACGACTCGAGCATCGGATCGACGCCGTAGACGTCTGCACCGGCCGCCGAGAGCTCTTCGGCGATCGACAGCGACGGAGCGGCCCGGATCTCTTCGACGCCGGGTCGGTAGGTGAGGCCGAGCAGCAGGACCGCGCTGTCTGCTAGCTCGGTCCGCTCCGCGGCGAACTCCTCGCGGAGTTTGTCGACCGCGTACGACGGCATCGAGTCGTTGACCGCTCGGGCGGTCCGCAACAGCGGTGCGTCCGTCTCGAACGGGTCGATCACGAAGTACGGGTAGAAGGGAATGCAGTGCCCGCCGACGCCGGGTCCCGGATCGTGGATGTCGCAGTAGGGCTGCGTGTTGGCGACGTCGATCGCTTCCCGGACGTCGATCCCGAACTCGTCGGTGAACGTCGCGAGTTCGTTGGCGAGCGCGATGTTTACGTCCCGGTACAGCCCCTCGAAGACCTTGACGGCTTCCGCCGTCGTCGCGTCCGAGACGGCGATGACGCCCTCGTCGTTGATCGCTTCGTACACCAGCGTCGCCGCGCGGGCACTCTCCGCGTCGACGCCGCCGACCACTTTGGGATACGCGCCGCGGATGTCAGTTAGCGCCCGACCGCTCGAGGTCCGCTCTGGACAGAACGCGACGCCGAACTCACCGTGCGAGAGGCCCGACGCCGCCTCGAGCGCGGGCAGCACTCGGTCGCTCGTCGTCCGCGGCGGGACGGTACACTCGACGAGGACGAGATCACCCTCGTCGAGGCCGGTACCGATCGCCTCGACGACAGCGTCGAGGATCGAGAGGTCGGGTTCGTTCGCGTCGGTGATCGGTGTCGGGACGATGACGACGTGGACTGCCGCCCGCTCGGCGGCCTCGCGGGGGTCCGCCGTCGCGGTCAGCGCACCGTCGGCGACGGTCTCGGCGACGAGCGACGGGAGCCCTGGTTCCCGTTTGACGTGGCACTGGCCGCCGTTTATCGCCTCGACCACGGCGGGATCGATGTCAGCACCGAGGACGTTCCCCGTCGTCTCGGCGAACACGGCCGCCAGAGGCAGTCCCATCTTGCCGAGGCCATAGACGGCGACCGGAACCGAGCCGCTCGCGAACGCGTCCCGCCGTCGGCTCTTCGACCCCTCGCGGCCGTACAGGCGCGTCGCGTTGCGGTCGGACCGATGGCGCTGCTCAGTCATGCGCGACCTCCGCGTCTATCGCAGCTCGATCGTTCGATCCCTGACGCTCGATCCGCCGCGCGATCTCGAGCGCGGTGAGGCCGTCGTCGATCGTCACTCGCGGCGTTTCGTTCGAGGCTACCGCGTCGAGAAACGTCGCCAGCTCGTTTCGAAGCGGCTCCTCGGTCGGAACGCGGGGCCGTTCGACGAGACTTTCGTGCCTGAAGCGGATGTTGCCGTTGGCTTCGACGTACTCGGGCACCGAATGACGGTGAATATCGATCGACTGGTCGATGTAGTCGAGTTCGACGAGACACTCCTCGGCCGTCACCTCGAGTCGCCGCACCTTCCGCTGGGTCAGTCGACTCGCCGTCAGCGACGCCATCGTCCCAGAGCCGAACTCGAGCAGCGCCGTCGCGTGGCGGTTGTCGGCGACGCCGCTGCTCTGTATCGCGGTTGGCTCCTCCCCGAGGAGCGAGCAGACGACGTCGATGTCGTGGATCATCAGATCCAGCACCGCGCTGTCCTCGATCTCCCGCCCCGGCGGCGGCCCGAGTCGTTCGGCCGAGAAACTGACGATCGACAGGTCGGCGATCAGGTCGGCGAGCGTCTCCACGGCGGGATTGAACCGTTCTATGTGACCGATCTGTATCGGAACGCCCGCATCGCGCGCCTTCGCCTGCAGCTTGCGTCCCGTTTCTGGATCCTCGACGACTGGCTTCTCGATGAGCGTCGCAACTCCGGCGTCGATACACTTCGTCGCGACGTCGTAGTGGTGTGCGGTCGGGACGACGACCGAGACGGCGTCGACCGACGCGAGGAGGTCGTCCAGAGCCATCGGCGACGCGCCGTACTCGTCTGCGACGGCCGTCGCCCGATCCTCGTCGACGTCGAAGATGCCGGTCAGGTCCGCACTGGGCAGTTCCTCGTAGACGCGAGCGTGATTCTCCCCCATCGAACCGACGCCGACGACGCCGACCTCGAGCGGTCGTTCAGGCCGCATAGTCGGCGATCACCTCCGCGATGCGGTCGATTTCGTCGGGAGAGACGTTCGGGTGAACGGGTAACGACAGTACCTCCGCCGCGGCCCGCTCCGCTACGGGCGCATCGTGGGCTACGTCGTCGTACGCCGGTTCCTCGTGGATGGGCGTCGCGTAGTAGACGCCGGCTCCGATGTCGTGGTCCGCGAGGTGGTCGCGGACGGCATGCCGGTCTGGGACGCGGACCGTGTACTGGTGGTAGACGTGCCGGGCGTATTCCGGTTCCGCCGGCAGCGACAGTTCGGTTCCGCCGAGGCCGTCGCTCAGCCGAGCGGCATTCTCTCGTCGCCGATCGACGAAGCGCGGAAGGCGCTCGAGCTGGGCGCGACCGATCGCGGCAGCGAGATTGGTCATTCGGAAGTTGTGACCGAGAGTCGCGTGCGTGCCATCGTCCGTGCGACCGTGATCGACGTACCGCTCGGCGCGGTCGGCGACCTCGTGACGGTCGGTCAGGACGATACCGCCTTCGCCGGTCGTCATGTTCTTCGTCGGATAAAACGAGAAGCAGGCAGCGTCCCCTAACGACCCGACGCGGTCGCCCCGATAGGTCGCTCCGTGAGCCTGGGCGCAATCTTCGATCAGCGGAACCTCGAGATCCGCTGCGAGGTCCGCGAGCGCGTCCATCTCGGCCGGGAGCCCGTAGAGGTGAACGACGAGTATCGCGTCGACGTCCGTGCGGGTCGCGGTCTCGCGCGCGACGGCCGGAGCCAGATTGTACGTGGTCGGGTCGATGTCGGCGAAGACCGGTGTTGCTCCGGCGTGCCTGATCGCGTTCGCCGTCGCGACGAACGAGAACGGCGTCGTGAGGACGCAATCACCGGCTCCGATCTCGAGGGCCTCGAGCGCGGCGTGGAGCGCCGTCGTTCCGTTCGACGTCGCGACGCCGCGTTCGACGCCACAGTAGTCGGCGAACTCGCGTTCGAACGCCCGGACCTCGTCGCCGTCGGCGAGCATGCCGCTCTCCATGACCGACGAAACGCGGTCGGCCTCCTGCTCGCCGAGTTCGGGGTTCGCGATCGGGATCATTCGTCGTTCTCCCCCCGGAGTGATTCGGGAAGCGGCTCGTGTTTCGCCGGCGTCCCGACCGCCAGCGTCTCTGCGGGAACGTCTCTCGTTACGACGGCTCCGGCAGCGATGAACGATCCACGAC
>SDGW01000513.1_pt1 | contig 16291 bp, 13 predicted proteins | sample 2873831 | NCBI WGS metagenome assembly SDGW01 (sample SAMN08132700, study PRJNA421101) | hypersaline lake metagenome | isolation source: celular fraction 0.22 microns magnesium sulfate-rich crust from ephemeral... | place: Spain: Penahueca Lagoon, Toledo | collected 2011-07
CCGTCCGCTCCCGCTGCCAACATTCAAGAGTAGCCGTATCTAACGTCTCTCTGAGCAGGTTTGAGAGTAGCATGAACAACTAGCTCTTCGACCTGCTCGCTCCTTAACTAGACAGTGCCCTCTTCGTCATCCTATGCTTGATTCGATACTTTCGATTATATAAATACGTTAAGTATAGAAATGGAAATCAAGCGTATCCGAGGTCTTTGAGCTGTTCGAGCGTGTTCTGGGAGACCTCGCTCTCGCCGTTCCCGTCCATGTCCTCTCGTACTGCGTTCGCTATCTGCGTTCGTTTGTCCTCGAGTTCGGACCTGATGCTCGCAGACGACAGTCCCTCAGTAACGATACCATCGACCGTCTCGTAGCTGTACTTCCCATCGGCCGACGCGCGTCCGGCGAGAGGCGCATCGTACTTATGTATCTCTGTTTCGTCGAAGTTTCGCTTCAACCGGTCGATTCGTAGCGGGCGAAGTCCGTGATACTCCGTGTAACACGTTCGGTCCTCCGGTCGCGTACGCAGGTCCACGCCCTCGGAATCGACTTCGAGTCCGGCGATATCTGCTATAGTTTGGTGGACATCTAACAGCGAACGCGATGTCTCGGTCACACCCTCGCCTATCCCCGTTACGCAGAGGGGGACGTGTACGAGTTCGGGATACAGACCGTGGAAGTGGCCCCGAACCCCATGTTCTCCAAAGAGTTCACCGTGGTCGGCGAGCGTGAAGATGTAGTCGAAATCCGACCGTATCTCCTCGAATATCTGCTCGTAGAGATCCGAAAGCCATCGAACCGCATCGTCGTATCGCTGTCGGTGACTGGAGAGGTCCACGTCGCCTTCGAGAATGGTTTCGGGATTCACGTTCTCCTGTCGCGTCGTCTGATACTCATCGGGCGTTCGATACGGGGAATGGGCCTCCATAAGGTTTAGAAACAGGAATTCTCCCTCACCGAACGACATTGATCGAAGCCACTTCAACGCTCCTCGTCCGCCGTCGTGGTCTGCAGTCTTCTTTTTCCACCCGAAGCGCACAGACGGAAGCGTCGCACAGTCGGACCGGACGCATTGCCACACGGCACGCAGGTCACGCAGGCGATTGTTCGGAAGGTCGCGGGCCGCTTTACTCCAGTTGAAAATGCGGTCGTCCATCGACTTGACGCGCCACCCGACGCCGAACTCGTCGAACCCTCTATCGAATCCCCGGTCGGGCGTCACCAGCACGTTCGCCGAGAACCCTCTGGTCGTGTATCCCGCGCCGCTCAGTTCTTCGGCTATCGAGGGTTTCGAACAGTCGAACTCCTCGTGTTTTGCGTGTACGCCTATCTCGCTCGGATACCGGCCGGTGAACAGTCCTCCGTGGACGGGCACGGTGTAGTGACTCGGAGCGTAGGTCCGGTCGAACCGTACTCCCGGAAGCCACTCGAAGTGGTCGTCGAAAGCGTCTTTCCGGAGAGTGTCGAGGACGACGAGGGCGATATTTGGCATGGGATTCTACGTATTTGGGTCGAATGTGGGCGACTACATAGTTGTTATCTCTCTCCCCGCTCAGTCTCGCAGTACTCCTCGTATCTCCTCGGGCGTTACGAGCGAGAGTGCGTGGGAAAGAACGCCGAAAAGGACCGCGCCGACTATCGGGAACACGAGGAGTTCGGTGAGCGGTTGGAAGTCCAGTGCCGAAACGAGGCCGACGTAGAGGGTTCCGAAACTGACGACCAACAACGTGAGGCTCCCGACGAGTCGGCGGCGCATCATCCGCAGTTCGGTAAATCGGAATATCAGTAGGGACCCGAAGAAGACGGAGACGTACGACAGCGCTGTCGCCACGGCGGCACCTTCGATACCGTATCGTGGGACCAAGAGTAGATTCAGGGTGAGGTTCAACACGAGGGCCAAGACGTTCGTCGCTTGTTGGTGCTTGAGTCGTCCCGTAGCCTGTAGTACTGGGCCAGCGATTCGGTTCACTCCGTAGAAGAACGTCCCGACGAGCAGTATCCGAAGTGCGAGGGCACTGGTTGCGTACTGTGGTCCGTAGTAGAACGTCAGAAAGGTCTCGGCGAGTGCGAACAATCCGATACCGAACAGCGTCAGCGCCAAAACTCCGTACTTCAGGCCGTTCTCTAGACTCCGATTTATCGCGTCGATACGTCGGTCGGCCCATTTCTTGGCCGTCTCCTGTAGCAAGGCGGCCTGAATTGCACCGGGAACGAACCAAATCAACTCTGCCGGGAATAGTGCCGCTTGATACTCGCCTGCGACCGCTTGCCCGTGGTAGTGGGAGACGATGAGAATATCGGTTTTGTACAGCAGAAGTGCGGCTACGCTCCCGAAGGTGTTGATTCCGCCGTAGGTGGCGATGTCCCGCAGACGCTCGCGCGCACCTGTCACGTCCGCCCACTGAATCGAAACCGTCCGAGATACGTGCCAACAGGCGAGGAGCGTCCCGGCCCCGTAGGCGAGGACGAATCCGTAGAACACGCCCGGTACGCCGAAGCCTGCCCACGCGAGTCCCAGCGCGAGGACGACGTATAGCGTCTTCCGAACGACGTTTATCTTCTGTGACGCGCCTTCGTTCTGTTCTCCGTATAGGTACGCGCGAAATACCTCGAATGGGTTCTTGACGAGGACTGCGAGGGCGAGAGTCACGAAGAACACCGATTGTTGAAACACGGGAATCGGTAGAAAGACCATCGAGAACCCGACGAGCATCGCAACGATGATAGCGTATCCCAGTGACAACGCGACGCCACCGACGAGGACAGATGCTTTCGTCTCGTCTTCGCTATCGGCCGTGTATTTGGTTACCGCGCCGAAAAGTCCGACCTTCGAGAGAGCAGTCACGATGTGAAATACCGCGAGAACCGCGGCGAACGTTCCGTACTCCGGTTTCGTGAGTACCCTCACGAGCAACGGTGTGAAGACGACGCCGAGGAGTCGCAACAGGATGTTTCCCGTGAGAATTGCAAAAATCGACTTGACGAACTGTTTCATCGTAACCGAACGCTAACGGGTTGTTCGTATTGGCTCACAAAGCTATCGAAATGGCTCGTGGCGATTTCGTCTCACTCCTCGGTCTCCTCGATGTCCGGTGGCGAAAGCATCTCCCAACACGTCTGGACCGGTCGGAGTGTACGCGCTCGCTCGCCGTGACGTTGCAACGGAGTCGCCAATCTGCTCGCAGTCTCGGCGACTCGCGCGTCTATCGGAGCCACAAAAGAGCGTGCGACGCCGAGTACGATGCCGACGGTTCGAGTCTGGGCTATCTCGATAGATACTATCGCCTGTGGCATCGACCCGAACCCCAACGCCTTCGCGCCGCTCTCTCGTAGCCTCCGGAACCATCGCGCAGTCAGGGACGTGGAGAGGAGCGTCTGCCAATTCACGTCTCAGACCTCGGTTATCGTAGCGTTCACTGTCACGTTCTCGAAATCCAGCGTCAGCGTTCGCGCGACTTTGAGGGGCGTTCCGTGAAACGTCGTGTTCCCCTGTGTCTTCGTCGCCTGCACCTGCAGTGTCATCGTTACCGATTTTTTGTATGGGTGGGTGCGTTGCTGAAAGTGGCCGCTTTCGTTCGTCACGAATACAGTCGTCGGTTCCACCGTCTTGTCTCTCACCGAGATATTGGAACTCTTTGCCGCGCCTTCTGCTGGAATCGCTTCACTGGTATAGGGTGGAACTCCTCGCACCTCGACGCCAATCGTCCGGTTCACCGTCTCTGTGGACGTCATATCGGACTGTCCCATCAGTATCTGCACCGGATTGATACCGAACGCGAACGTCATCCCCGAAACCGTAGCAGAGACCACCGCAACGACCACGATAGCGTCGATTACGTTTATACTACCGAACAGGTTCCCGTTTTCGTCTACGACTCGCATTTTACGTATCGGACTAGTTGTGTATCCCGCTGGTAACTGTAATGTCTTTTCTTTGCCTCGTCGGCATATCCGGTCGTTGTATCCTATTACTGAACGTCCCAAAGTCAGTTTTGCTCTTCTCGTCTACGCCGGTTCGTTCTGCCGGTTATCGAAATTTATACTACGGACTATTAACTACGGTGAGATACTCTGGACAGTCAAACCGACGCTGTTCTCGATAGCCGACGATGAACACGAGTTACAACCGGTCCACATCCGATAGTCAGTCTTCGAAGCTTCTCCGCTACGCTACGGGTGTACTGATGGTCGTCGCCATTTTGGGTCCCTCTCTCCCCGGTATCCCGGTCGGTTCGTACAATCTATTTTTCTTCAGAGTAGTTACTTTCCTACTCTACGTTCCGCTGTTGTCGTATCTCGTCCTCACAGAGCGAATCGAGCGCCTCACCCTCCCGAAACCGGGGCTGTACCTCCTCGTTTTTGTAGCGTACTTGATAGCGAGCAGTATCTGGGCCACCGATAAAGCGGCGGCACTGACTTCGCTCTCGGTCATCCTCTTGGCTCTCCTCGTCGCATTTACTCTCGTGCTGACGACGGAGCGACAAGAACACGTGAATGCGTATCTGACCGCCCTGTTAGGCCTCGTCATCTGCAGTCTCTTTATCGCCTGCTTGGAACTAACGGCGGACATTCACCTCGGCGTAAGCCGGATTCCGACCCTCCCGGAGTATCCACCCTACACCTACCGGATGAGTGCGTGGTATCACAACTCGAACGACTTTAGCTTCTTTTTGAGCGTCTGCTCGTCGCTTCCGCTGGTCAACGCTCTGTACTCGAACAACGATACTCGGTCCCGAACTTTCAATCTACTCGTCTTCGTGGCTATCATCGCGGTTATCGCGCTGAATCAGTCGCGGGCGACGATTCTGGCCGAAATCGGCATCGTCGCCACCTGTCTGTTCCTGTACTACGGCCGCCGACTACTGAAACCCTACGCGAAGCAAATCCGCACAGTTCTCGCTGGCCTTCCCCTAATCGTCGGAATCGGATTCGTCGTATTCGTCCCGCTATTCGGGGCCGTGGTTTCGGGCGTTCTCTCCAACTCGCTGTGGGTTCGATGGCAACTGATGACCATCGGGACGAGGATAGCTCTCGAGACGTTGTTCGGAGTCGGCGTCGGTAACTTCCCGATTACCGTCGAGTATCTGAACGTCCCGACGAACGACGTTCTGAGCCCCCACAGTTGGCTCACTTGGCTCCTCGGCACGACCGGATTGTTCGGAACCGGTCTCTTTCTGGTCGTCTACGGTCGGGTGATTGCCGACCTCCTGTACGACTACGTGGTCGAAGAGTCCCCGACGAGTCTGATGCTGTTCGCGTCGATCCTCTCGTTCAGTCTGAACGGACTCGGACCGAGTAACGCTTTCAAACTTCAAATCGTGTGGATACTGCTGGGACTGTCGCTCGCGGCGCTTCGAATCGCTGGGCAGAAAGCGTAGTTGACCCACCGGAGTGGGAGCTGTCCCTCGGTTCAGTCGATGTTCTCGTACAGTTCGACCATCTGTTCGGCGACAGCGGTCTGTCCGTGAACGTCCTCTGCGAACCGGCGACCGTCTTCCCCGATGCGTTCTCGGTGAGCATCGTCCTCAAGCAATCGTTCGAGTCGGTCTGCGAGCGTCTCTGGCGTCGCATTGACCAGCGGAGACTCGGAGATATGCGATTGCAACTCCTCGTCGATGTAGACGCAAACTGGCTTCCCGAGTGCCATACCCTCAACGCTGAAGACGCCGTACCAACCGAGTTTCACTTGGTCCACGATGACGTCTGCCGATTTGTAGATTTCGAGCGCTTCGTCTCGCGGTGTCTCTTCAACGATTTCGAGTTCCACCTCGTACCCTCGTCCGGAGACGTTTTCCACCGCCTCGATGACGTGTTCGGTTCCCTTCTTCTCTCGGTCGCTCGGAGCGTGGACGATTCTGTAGGGAGGACCGTCGTCGGTGGCCCCGACGAACGGAATCGAGTCGATGTCGACTGGGTTGGGGACCCACGTCGCGTCAGGCGACCAGTTCAGCAGGTCCGGTGTGGAGACGAGGAGTTCGTCCGCGAACACGTCGTGAAAGAAGGGTTCCCCGGTGCCGCGTATATCGCTCCCGTGGTGGTGGACGACGACGTCTTTCCCGAGTGATTTGTATATCGGGACGTCGAGTCCGCGCGGGAAAAGCGGTTTTCGATAGTCGAGGATAGACGACATGTGAAAGTGGATAACGTCGTACTCTCGAACGAGCGAGACGACGTTGGAGAAGCGGCGTAACACTTTCCATCCTCCGCCCAAGACCGTACTCGATTCGAGGAGCTTCGGCGGCTCCGGTTCATAGAGATAGTCGTAGCTGTACTCGAACTGATGGCTGTGTTGGAGGAGGACGTCGCTCTGAAGACCAAGCTTCCGCTGGCCGCGAGATAAATGGGTAGCGACTCCAGCGGGATTGTTCACGTGGAGAACTGACAGCATCGTTTCTCGCTTTGGAGAGGGGGTGACGACCGACTTGGACCTTTTGATTAGTATTTCGGACCTGTGTCTGGTGTCGTCTTCACTCCATGTAACCGAGGTTACGGAGGTGTTCCTCGTCGACTTCGGTCGCGCCTATCTTCGTCTCCCCCGTCTCTATCAGTGCTTCACGGTCTTGGAGTTTCGTCGCCAGCGTGTTCCAACTGTCCTCAAGGTCTCCCGACGACGGGCCGACGCCGTCTGTGGAGACGTATTCTGCGGTTTCGCTGGTCAGTCGGCCAGCCTCGTAGTGGGAGAGGACTACTTTGTCGGTGCCCCGTTGGTGGGACCCGAAGAGCTTCGTTCCGTCACTGCCTCGGACTCCTCGATAGGTGTGTATCGCGCCGGTTTCGGAGTCGTGCCACTGAGAGACGACGGTGGCAAACTCTCGTTCCATCTCGGAGGGCGTACTGCATCGGCGACCCTCGGCACTTTCCGGTACCGGGACGTCCACTGCATCCAGAATCGTCGGGAGGAGGTCGATGAGGCTGACCTGTTCGTCCACCTGTCCGCGGGTCCAATCGGGTCTGCTGATGGCGAGCGGAACGTGGGCGATTTCTTCCCAGAAGGCGGGCGGGACGTGACCCATCATCTCGTACTGGTCAGGGTTCAGACATTCGCCGTGGTCCGCCGTGAGGACGAATACGTCGCGCTCTAGGTCGAAGTGGCCGTCCGAGACGAGCGTGGAGACGAACTCGGTCAGTTCGTCTCGGAGGTACTCACAGGCGGCCCGATACGCCGTAGCGACGTCTGCGACTTCCGCTTGGCTCAGTCCTTCGCCGTTCGATTTGATGGCGTTTCGGGTGAACTGTCCGAGTTCCGACCGAGTCCAATCTCCGTTGAACGATTCCGCGTCGAGATACTCTGCTGGCGGTTCGTATGGATGGTGCGGGTCCATGTAATGAATCCAACAGAGTGCCGGGTCGTCTGTCTCCTCGAGCCAATCGAGGGCGCTTTCGTTGAGGTCCTCGGCGGGACGATAGAACGACTCGTCGCCACTGGTCGCATTTCGAAGACGTTGGAAGACGTTGAAGTACGCCCACTCAAACACACCGAAGGCCGGTTCTAACGGACTGTTCTTAATCGCGTTGACGGCCCGCTTCTTCCACGTCGGTTGCCCCTTGTTTCCTGCGGTGAACCCTCTATCGTAGTTGTACTCGGCTCCGAACAGGTAGTTATCGGTCCATAACCCGGATTCGTACCCCTCCTCGCGGAGGGCCTCGGCGAGCGTCGTCGGACCGCCGGTCTCGGGAAGCGCCCACGTCGATAGCGAATCCGGATATACCCCCGCCGCGAGGCCCGGCATGGCGGAACTCGTGTGAGATGCAGGTGCGACCGCGTTCGTAAACTCGACTGCACTGGTCTGGTCTGCTATCTCCGTGAGTGCCTCCGCGAAGTATCGATACTGCAAAGAATCGACGGAGAGGATAAATACGTTCCCTCGTTGAGTCATATCGAACCTGTGATTCGGGGTGGTTATCAAGCTTTATTCTTCGTAGAAGTATCGGTGGACTCTCGCGTCCGTTTCGTGGTCGAAAACCGGAATTTCGGTCCCCGGCCAGTACCCCGGCCGAATTACTCCGAGCCGCCGGTCTATGCGTCGTCTCTGTCGTCGTCTTCGAGAGCCAACCGGACTTTCTCGGCGGCATTTCCGTCGCCGTAGGGTTGCGGTTTCTCGCCGTTGAGGTCGAACGCTCCTTCGACCGCCGAGAGGAGAGCGTCTTCGTCGGCACCGACCAGTACGTTCCACCCTGCTTCGACCGTCTCGTCCCACTCGGTCTCCTCGCGGAGCGTGATGCACGGCGTGTCGAGGAAGAACGCCTCCTTTTGAATACCGCCGGAGTCGGTAATCATCCGCCACGCGCCGTCCAACAGCCGAACGAAATTGAGATAGCTAACCGGGTCGATAATCGTTATCGTTCGGTTGGCCTCGTCCCAGAGGTCGTGTTCCTTCAGCTTCGAAACTGTCCGGGGGTGTGCGGGCAGGACGACTTCTTTCGACACTTCTCCGAATGCGCTGACGATAGCTTCGAGTCGAGAGGGGTCGTCAGTGTTCCTCGGGCGGTGGACTGTCGCAAGGGCGTATTCGCCCTCACGAAGCGACAGGTCGTCAAGAATCGTCGTGGCATCGGGAGCGCGTTCGCTGGCCCAGAGAATAGAGTCGTACATCACGTCGCCGGTATTGAACACGCTTTCTTCGACGCCTTCGTCCCGGAGGTTTTCCATCGCCTGCTCACTCGGGACGAAGTGGTAATCGGACGCATGGTCGGTCAGCACCCGGTTTACCTCCTCGGGCATGTCGCGGTTGAAGCTTCGCAGTCCGGATTCGACGTGAGCCAGTTCCACGTCCATCTTCGAGGCGACTATTCCGGTCGCCAGCGTCGAGTTCGTGTCGCCGTAGCAGAGGACGATATCCGGGTCATGTTTTTCCACGAGTTCTTCTAGACCGGTCATCATCTCCGCCGTTTGTTCGGCGTGCGACCCGGACCCGACGCCCAGATTGTAATCCGGACGCGGAATACCGAGTTCCTCGAAGAACACGTCGGACATCTCCTCGTCGTAGTGCTGGCCGGTGTGGACGAGTATCTCGTCGTGATGCTCGCGGAGTTCGCGCGAAACGACGAACGCTTTGATGAACTGCGGGCGCGCTCCGACGACTGAAAGGATATCCATAGTAATGTTTGAGTGCAAGGCGAGCGATTTTTTATACCATTCGATAGCCTCGTCTGACTTAGCTATCGCACCGACGACGCCGCTTTTCCGACCACCGCTTTCGTTCTCGTGGCTGTTCGCCGGACAGACCGAGTAGTCGCTACTCGGTATCGTACCAGAGGCGGAGGTACCGACTCGCTTCCGCCTCGGTTTCGACTAGCTTTTCGCTACCGTCCGGTCGCTGAATCCGGTATCGCTTCCGGTAGAGTTGTCGCGTATAGGAGTCTGAGGGGGTTTCAGTCCACTTTTCGGCCCACCTCGATAGCGCGGTCATCGTACTCCCGGAACTCGGGAAGACGAAAATAGGCTTTTTGGTATCACCCACGGGGTTCGGTGGCCAACGACCTGACCTACGTCTGGCCGCTCCCGATGGTGTACACCCGGTGTGGCGTGTCGGCTAAGTCGAGCGACTGTCGCCCGTCGACGACGACGAGAGGGTCGAACCGCTCCCACTGGATGTCCTCGAACTCGTCCTGTGGCGTGACCATCACCGCCGCGTCGGGGTCACAGTCGTAGAGTTCGTCCAACGAGGTTGGCGTTCCGGCGAACGCGCTGAAGTCGTCGAGAACGGGGTCCACGATGCGTACGTCCGCCCCGAGACCGTCGAGTCGCTCCGCGATTGGCATCGCGGGCGTCGCCCGAATCTCCTCGACGCCGGGCCGGTAGGTGAGACCGAGTACGAGAACCGTCGCCCCGTCGAGGTCCTTCCCTTCGGCGGCGAACTCCTCTCGAAGCTTCGAGACGGTAAACGCTGGCATCCCGTCGTTCACCTCCCGTGCCGTTCGGAGGAGCGGCGCGTCCGTCTCGAACGGTTTGATGACGAAGTAGGGGTAGTAGGGGATGCAGTGCCCACCGACGCCCGGTCCCGGTGTATGGAGGTCGACGTAGGGCGCGGTGTTGGCCGTCTCGATAGCCTCGTTCACATCGACACCTAACTCGTCGGTGAACCGGGCGAGTTCGTTCACGAGCGCGATGTTCACGTCGCGGTACAGCCCTTCGAACACCTTCACGGCCTCGGCGACGGTGATGTCCGACACCGGAATTACTCCGCTCTCGTTTATCTCCTCGTAGACGAGTTCGGCCGCGGCGGTACTCTCCTCGTCGGCACCGCCGACCACCTTCGGATACGAACCGCGAATGTCTCGAATCGCGCGCCCGCTAGCAGTTCGCTCGGGACAGAACGCGAGTCCGAAGTCGCCCAGCGAGAGACCACTTTCGTCCTCGAGTGTCGGTAGGACGACTTCTCGGCAGGTTCTCGGTGGAACTGTCGATTCGACGACCACCAAGTCGCCTCGGTCTAGGTTGGCCCCGATTTCTTCGCTTACGGCGCGAAGCACCGACAGGTCGGGTGCGTTGTCCTCGTCGATGAGCGTCGGGACGATGACGACGTGAACCGCGGCCTCGGCGGCGGCCGTCGATGGTTCTTCGACGGCGCGGAGTTCGTCGCGTGCGACGAGTTCCGAGACGAGTTCGTCGAGTCCGGGTTCACCCGTAACGTGACTCGTCCCCGCGTTGACCGTCTCGACCACGTCGGGGTCCACGTCGGCACCGACCACGTTCTTGGTCACGTCGGCGTACACCGCCGCGAGAGGTAACCCCATCTTGCCCAGACCGTAGACCGCGACCGGAACATTTCCGCTTGTCAGCGCCTCTCGCAGGGCCTCCTCGGAGGCTCCGGAGTCGTATATCGACGTCGGCGCATCGGTCGTTTCCATCGACGCTACACCTCGTCGGCGTGTTGTTCGGTTCGGTTCTCGATTTCGGTGACGTATTCGAGCGCCCGAAGGCCGTCTTCGCCAGTCACGCGCGGAGTCTCACCCGTCCGTGCCGACTCCACGAACGACGAGAGTTCGCTCTTGAGGGGTTCCGTATTGTCCACCATCGGTCGTTCCACGATGCTCTCGTGGCGGTACCGAACGTCGCCGTTCTCCTCGATGTACTCCGGAAGCGAGTGTCGATAGATTTTGACCGATTGGTCGATGTAGTCCACGACTATCTGACACGAGTGGGCGGTGATAGTGAGTTCCCGCACTTTTCGCTGGGTGACCCGACTCGCGGTCAGACTGCCAATCGTCCCGTCCTCGAACTCGAAGTTCGCGGTCGTGTAGGCCTCGTCGCTGTCGAAGGCGGCGACCGAAACGACTGGCTCGTCCACGAGCCAGAACAGGACGTCGATGTCGTGTATCATGAGGTCTTTCACGACGCTATCGTCCATGTGGCGTTCGAGAGGCGGACCGAGTCGGCGGGCGTTCACGCTGATAATATCGATGTCGGGGACGATGTCCCGGAGCGCGACGACCGCCGGATTGAATCGCTCGATGTGCCCGACTTGGACGACCACGTCGTTCCGGTCGGCCATCGACAGCAACTCCTCGCCCTGCTCCCGTCGCTCCACGAAGGGTTTCTCGACGAGGACGTGGACGCCATTTTCGATGCACCGGCGAGCCATCTCGAAGTGGTACTCGGTCGGTACCGCAATAGATGCGACGTCGATACGTTCGAGCAACTCGCCGAGTTCTCGCGGGCGAGTTCCGTTCTTTTCTGCGACACGGCTCGCCTGTTCGTCGCTGACGTCGTACACGCCCGTGAGGTTCACGTTCGGCAGTTCGTTGTAGATGCGGGCGTGGTGACGACCCATGTTGCCGACACCGATAACGCCAGCATCGACGTGTTCTGCGGCTTGGCTCATCGTTGTTGTTCGTATTCCGAAATCCCGGTGATGATGGTTTCGATATCGTCGGTCGTGAGCGACGGATGAACCGGCAGCGAGAGGACCTCCTCGGCGGCCCGTTCGGTGACCTGCGCGTCGCAGTTCACCTCCTCGTAGGCCGGTTGCTCGTGGATGGGCGTTGGGTAGTAGATGCCGGACCCGACACCGTTTTCTTCCAAGTACTCCGCGAGGCCATCGCGTTCGCTCGTGCGAATCGTGTACTGGTGATAGACGTGTTTGCGGTCCTCCGGTTCGGACGGCGTCGTGACTGACGTGTCGGCGAGACCACTGGTCAGCCGGGCGGCGTTCTCCCGCCTCGCTTCGACGTAGTCGGGCAATCGCTCTAGTTGCGCACGTCCGATAGCGGCGGCTATCGATGTCATCCGGTAGTTTTGGCCGACCCGGACGTGTTCGTACCCGCCTTCGGGAGGCCGACCGTGGTTGACGTAGCTCGCGGCGTTCTCTGCGACGTCGTCGCGGTCGGTGACTACCATTCCGCCCTCTCCGGTAGTCATGTTCTTCGTCGGATAGAACGAGAAGCACGCCGCGTCACCCAACGAACCGACGGATTCTCCTCGGTACGTCGCTCCGTGGGCTTGCGCGGCGTCCTCTATCAGCGGGATGTCATATTCGCCGGCAATCTCGCGGAGGGCGGCAACGTCCGCGGGCAGTCCGTACAGGTGGACCGCGAGGAGTGCGTCCACGTCTTGCTCCCGGACGACCGCTTTGACTGCCTCCGGGTCGAGGTTGAACGTCTCCGGGTCGATATCTACGAAAAGTGGTTCGGCTCCCGCGAGTCGAATCGCGTTCGCACTCGCTACGAACGAGAACGGCGACGTGACCACTGTATCGCCTGCGCCGATGTCGAGCGCCTCGAACGCGGTATGAAGTGCCGTGGTCCCGTTGCTCGTTGCGACCCCTTGGTCGGCCCCGCAAAACTCGGCGAACTCCGCTTCGAACGCCCGGACTTCGGGACCGTCCGCGAGCATGCCGCTATCGAGAACCTCTTCTACGCGCTCTTTCTCCTCGGTACCTATCTGGGGATTTGCAATTGGTATCATGAGAGTGTGACTGGTTGTCTGCTCGGAGAACTACTCGGAATCGGAGAGCGAGAGGTCTTCGTACGAAGTCTTGGTCAGGTACACTTTCTTCCCGTCGATTTTCGTGTACGCAGGCTCGAAGGGAGGGAAGTCGAGCGCTCGAATCTTGTCGTAGACTGCTACCGACTCCTCGCCAGTCAGTTCTTCGAGCGGAATCTCCTTTTCGCCGTCGAGGCTCGTCTTCTGGTAGAAGTACGTCTCGTCGTCGAACTCCGACTGCGGCGTTCGCATCTCGTCTACCTTCCCCGAGACGATATTCGGCACTTGTTCCTTGAAGAGTTCGATAGACGCCTGCTCGGTCTTTTCGTAGAGCGACCGCGAGGTATCGTCTTCGGTGATATCGACGAAGTTGCGCGCGACGATGTCGCCTTCGTCTACCTCCTCGGACATGAAGTGAAGCGTCGTTCCGTACTTCCAGTAGTCGTCTTGCCGCGCATTCATTATCGCGTGACTGAACGTGTTACTACCCCGGTATCGCGGAAGTTCGGCCTGATGCAAGTTGAGGCCACCGTGCGTCGGGTGGTCGAGCAGTTCGGCGTCGAGGATGTTGTAATAGAGTACGCTGATGATGTAATTGATGTCGTACTCGAAGATTTCACTCTCCTCTACGACTGGATACCCGTAGTCCTCCGCAGTAGAACGCAGAGAACCTTCCCACCAACCGTCGTGCCCTTCCGGATAGGTCACGACTGCTTCGACGTCTATCGCTGGCTCTTCGTGAAGGATTTTGAGACACGCCCGGCTGAGGGGACGGCTTCCGAAAAGCGCCACTGAAGGCATACGTCTATCGTTCTGTGTAGGTCTCTTAAACCCACTGATTCGTCTGACGACACGTTACGTCCGAGCCAGCGATTCGAGATTTCGGCGGTACGCGTCCGCGATACTGTCCCACGAGAAGTTACGACGCACGTACTCTCGCCCGTTCACAGCGAACCGTTCGCGCCGGTCGGCACCATCGTAGAGCGCAGTCACCGTGTCGGCGAGTTCGTCGTCGGCTTCCGGTTCGAAGACGAGGCCGACGTCTCCCTCCTCTACGATTCTCTCTGCTTCGCCACGGACGCCGAGCGCGATGGGGGTTCCGCTCGCCATCGCCTCGAACATCTTCGAGGGTATCGCAGTCCGGAACAGGTCCCTGTCCTTCAGATGGACGAGCGAAACGTCGGACAGGTCGAGAATTTCGGGCACGTCTGATTTCGGCCTGCGACCGACGAACAGGACGTTCTCCAACTCTCGCTCGGCTTTCATCCGTTCTAGCTTGTCGGCTTTCGCACCGTACCCGACGAACACGAACAGCACGTCGTCGTAGCCCGCAGTCCGCTGAATCCGTTCCGCGGCCTCGACTGCGACTGCGAGTCCGTGGGCGCGACCCAGCGTTCCAACGTACGAGACGACAAACCGGTCTTCGAGCGTCTCTCGGAGGTCCGACTCGAGGACCGACTCGTCGTCGGTTCGCTCGAAGAACTCGGGTTCGACGCCGTTCGGATGGAACCACACGTCATCCTCGTCGACGCCTTTCGACGCGAGCGTCGGAGTGAATCCCTCGGAGACGACCGTGATTCGGTCTGCGCGCCGATAGATGAAGGTCACGAGACGGTCCAGTCCGTCCAAGAGCGGTTTGTTTCCGAAGTCACTCGCGGCCGTGATGCTCTCGGGCCAGAGGTCTCGAACCTCGAACACGAACTTCGCGCGTCGAAGTCGCGCGACGACCCACCCGGTGACGCCCGTGAACGGTTGCGGAGAGGTGGCGATTACGACATCAGGCTTAGCGACCGCGAGTCCGGCAATAATGCCCAATATCATGAACAGGAGGAACTTCGTCCCCCGCTTGAGGAAGCCGTCGTTCGAGGCGGGAAGCGTCTTGGTCATGTAGACGGTGACACCGTTGCGCTCTTCGCGGTGGAGCCACTCGTTTTGGTACCCGTCGTACACTTCCCCCTCCGGATAGTCGGGTGCAGACGTGAGTACAGTAACGTCGTGTCCTGCTTCGGTCCAGCGCTTCGTCAACGCATCCAAACGAGTGGGTGCCGCACCCGTCTCGGGAGGAAAATATTGGGAGACGAACAGCAACGAGAGCGACTCACTCGAATCGACCATACAGTGAACTTCACCAAGGCCATCAACTGTTTTTTGATTTCGGCTGATAGCTCGGCGTAGTACCCGCTTACTGCCAAGTATGTTGTCCATTACAAAGCCGATAGGAGCCATGATACCGGGTATGACCAACACTCTCGACCGAGACCGATGCGAGAAATGCGGTATCGAGTTCGGTGGTCCTCGACGCGGCGTTCAGATACCGAGTGGAACGAGTAACTGCCAACACTGCGGAGCAAGCGTCTGACCGGCACGACCAACTCACCGGGAGGCCTGTCGATACCCGCCTCCCGAACACCCGGAACAACCACCTACGAAGGGAGATGGGGTGACAGCGCGTGAGACTATCCGTCGGTTTCGTTCCCGTCCTCGTACCGCTGGCGGACTTCGCTCGGGGAGAGAGCCCGGTCGTCGATACGAACGCTATCCATCGAGCCTCCGAAGTCGTGGAGGCTACCATCGTTGTAACCGCTTCCGAGTCGGAGCTGGCGACCCCAATCGACCGTCCCCTCGCCGATTCGCTCGGTCCCGACTCGTTTCCCGTCGATGTAGACCGTGCGGTGGGTTCCGTTGTACGTGGCGGTCACGTGTGACCACTCGTCGGCCGAGACGTTGCCAACCACGAAGTTCGTGCTATCGACACCCGGAACTCTGAACGAGATTTCTCCTCGTTCCGTGAGGATGAGGAGATAGCCGGTCTTGCTTCTGACGAGGTGTTTGTAATCGTTCTCGTTGGGCCTGTCGAGTTGGTCGGGGTTGACCCAGAGGCTGATACTGAACTGCTGGGGTGCCGTTACCCTACTGGTCGCCGAGGCGTTCGACCCGTTGAACGAGACCCCCTGTCCTTGAACGCCTTGGACCGTCGATACCGAGCCGTTGAACGTAGCTCGATGACCGCCGACCGCGTCGTGAGCTATCCCGTTTTCGACGTTCTCGAAGGGCCAGCGCGCGACTCCGTCGCGGTTGTGCCACTTCACCAACTCGCCGCGCTCGGGCGCACCTTTCGAGACGGCCTTCGTCGCTCCTTCGACCGAGTACTCCCCGGCGTATGGGACAGTGACGCTGAAGACGCCGTAGGGGTTCGCTTGGACCGTTCGCTTGTAGGTGAACTGTTCGCCCTCGATTTCGACCGCTTTCGAGATTCGGACCGTCTCACCCGGTGAGGCGTTCCCGACGATTTTCGCACCCGGAACGAGGGTGAACACCTTCACCGACCCGTAGTCGCTGGCGTACACCGCTCGGTAGTGGCCCGCCCCGTTGGCC
>SDGW01000514.1_pt1 | contig 16289 bp, 19 predicted proteins | sample 2873831 | NCBI WGS metagenome assembly SDGW01 (sample SAMN08132700, study PRJNA421101) | hypersaline lake metagenome | isolation source: celular fraction 0.22 microns magnesium sulfate-rich crust from ephemeral... | place: Spain: Penahueca Lagoon, Toledo | collected 2011-07
ATTCAATATGAGAACCCCAGAACAGAAGAAGGTTGAAGTGACACGAGATGTTGCAGTAAAGGCATTGAATCAAATTATTAGAGGTAATCAAGATAAGGTAGACAACGAAACGCTAATTTATAATCTTACTGGAGAGAGTGAAAATGCATTGCTCCCAGAGGATTTAAAGCATGATTTAGATGAAGCAAAGAAGCAGAATAAATCGGTTCGTCAGTATGTAGATGTTGTGCCAGTTGAAACAGAATCAGGGACATTCACAGATGATGCAGAAGGTAATGCAAATAAAGAGTTGGTCGAATTCGAAAGTGGATCTACTGAACTAACTGAACAGCAGCTGAAATTAAACGGTGTTCCATGGAGCCTTAAATCATATGGTTCATTTACACCTATAGGGCAATCCCTTGTAGAAGATAGTGCATTTGATCTCACAACGTTCTTTGAAAGAAACCATGCCGAAAAGGCAACTAAAACAGAAAACAACTTAGTTTTCGATGCGATCACAACAGGGCTAGCAACAAAAGCGTTAGCAAGTGTTAATGCGTTGGAAACTTCTCTAAACCAAGATTTAGACCCAGCATTAGAAAATGAAATAGTAGTTATCACTAACCAGGATGGCTTTGAAGTAATAAAACCTAACGTGGAATATTTCAAAAATGAAGACGGAAAACCTAAAGCGTTTTTAGGTAAATATCCTGTAGAGGTCTATTCAAACGATGATTTAACTTCTAATACTGGCACAGTACCAGTCATTTACGGATCTCTAAAAAGAACTGTAAAACTCTTTGATCTCGAACGACCTGAAGTGCTCTTAGTCAAGCATCCATTCGGCATCCGTTCAAGATCCTCTGTATTAAGAGGAGTCGAACACTTTGATGTGAAACTAATGCCGAACAGCACAAAAACTATTTACGGAGAAATCACTACAGCGTAATGAAGCGTAATTACAGAAAGATTTATAAAACAGAGTCGGTGAACAAACCTGTACATCAAAGTTTAGGAAAGCGTCTTGTTAGAAAAAAACAACAGCCGCAAAGCCAAGAACAATTAAAAGCAGAGAATGAAAGAGAGTTGGAGGAATTAGAGCGTGAGTTAGCAGCTCTTAAGTAAAGTTAATTTATCCGATGAAGCCTTTTGCCATAGGTGGAGGATAGACTCACTACTCCTCCCAAAGGAGCGCAATGGCAAGCGCTCCTTATTCTTTAAAAATAGCCAACTACCCCAGGGGTAAGTTTTTTATAAACAGCCGGATATAGACCGTTGGCCCCTTAAGCACACACAAAAATCCGTTTTTGGAAATTTTCAAAAAGAAAACTTAAGAGTTACTGAGAGGTGATAAAGTGTTAACCATCCATGCACTTACAGGAGAAATAGAACCACTATCTGACTACAAAGATATAGAAATTAAACGCAAACTCAATGGGGAATACTCGTTGAGTTTTTTACTGCCTAAAACTAACAGGAACCAGAAAGAATATGACCTTATTGAAAATGAATCATTGATTGAGTTTGACGGTCAGGAGTTTAGAGTTAAAGAATCTAATGAAAATTCAGCTGGGAGTGGGGCTGTTAAAGAAGTGTTTTGTGAACATCGTATGTTCGATCTGATTGATGATTTTCAATACAATTACTTAGCTGCAGGAGAGTATTCACTGGCTGATGTATTGAATCATATATTCAACGGATCTTCTTTCACTTACACGTTAATGGGTAATTTCCCTGATGCATATTACGAAGAGGACATTGGAGGTCAAAATCGTTTGGCCTTGCTAAAAGAAGCTTTAAATAAACATGGAGCAGAAGTCGAACCCAATAATACACACATAACCATCGGATCTTTAGGCTATGATTCGGACTTCCAATTCAGGTATAAACATAATGTCCGGACCATAAAAAAGTCAGTCGATACAAATAATCTTACTACTATTTTGAAAGGGTACTGCGATAAGGACAAATACGGAGTTTACCAAGTCGAGAGTTCTTATAGGTCACCTATGGCTGATGTTTATGGAGAACGGCATGGTGATCCTGTTGAAGCAGATGATTTAGTGACCAAAGCCCAATTAGATCAGCGCTTACAGGAAGTGATTACAGATAAACCTGAAGTGAATTATACCGTTGATCATATAGAGCTTGAAAAACAAGGTCTAAAAAGTGAAATAGGTTTAGGAGATAATGTATTCACCATTTGGGAACCATTAAACATTGACTTGGAAACACGAGTCATCGGATTTGTGTTGTACCCTCTTTCTCCAAAGTCGAATGAGTATGAATTCGGAACTTTTACGCAAGCAAACGGAACGGATTTGATGGCTGATTTTGAAGATACTAAAAAACGACTAAATAACATTCTTAACTCAAACGGGAAACTCAAGTACAAGGCATTGGAAGCTGCTGTTCAACAGGTTACTGTAGCCTTACAAAATACCATGACACAATTAGAGTATCCAGAAGGCCAAGGCATTGTCGCTCGTGACCCAAACAATCCTGATAATCTAGTTGTTCTGAAGTCAAATGGTATTGGAATCAGTACAGATGGCGGCGAAACATTCAGCGAAGCTATTACAAGCAGTGGGTTTGTTCTGTCAGCTGGCGTGATCGGCCAACTTCAAGCTGAAAACATTGATGCTACTAATCTTCATGTTGATTCAGCTAATATTGATGGGACTTTAAAAGCTAGTCAAATAGATACAGATGGTCTTGTTGCGGAAGGATTAAGTGTTACGTATGGTGATTCTTCTGTACATGTACCTAAAGCAACTATTGGTTCTGATGCAGTAGCTTTTCTTGAATTTAAGAACGGTACTAAGAATGCTCATCTAATGCTGAAAGACACAGAGTTTGAAGTTGCTTTTCCAGACGTAATGGACTTTCAAGGTGGAACTTTAACTTATAAAGGAAATGAAGTGGCAACTACTAATAATTTGGTTGCTAAGTATGGGTAGGTGATTAAATGCCAAGTATTAATATAGGTAAGGTTAGTGATACTGAAACCTCAATTACGATAAGTGCATCATGGGATGCAAGTGCTGGTGGGGATACAGTTTACTTCCAAAGGGACGGAAGCAATACAAGCACAGAAAGTGTATCTGGAACTTCAGGCTTCAATACACATACCTTCTCTGGGTTGTCTCCAGGCACAACCTATTTTTTTGAGGTTGCAATACTTGATAACAATTTAGATTCTGTTAATGATTCAGCAAGCTACACAACTGATGCTACTGCACCTGATCCTGATAATCCACCTTATAAGCCAAGTAATCTTTCACCATCTAACGGGGTTGAGATATCAGATACTACACCTACTTTTTCAGCAGAGGTCTCTGACCCAGATGGTGACGACTGCAGTTTAGTTGTTGAAACAAGCCCATACTCTGATTTTGGCGGAGGTATTGAGGTGTGGCAAAGTTCGTATGTGAGTTCTGGATCAAGGGCTTATGTTACAGCTGATTTATCTGAAGGAACTTGGTATTGGAGAGCTTATACTACTTCAGGCGACCCTATCTATGATTCTTCTTACACAAGTGTCCGTGATTTAGACATAAGAGTTAGGCCTAACAATTGGTATTGGTCAACCAGTAAAAATAGTGGTGATGATTTTAACTTAACTGCGAGTGAATGGAATAGTTTTACGGATCGGATAGATGAATTTAGACAGTATGTTGGTTTGACTGACGGAACTTATTCAGAGGCTTATGTAGACGGAAACTTTTATGCATACCAATTCAATCAAGCTGTGAATGCAATCAGTGAAATGAATCCACCTATTTCCCCTCCATCGACAAAAGTGGGAATTAGTGATGTTTCTAACCCATCTGACGCAGATGATATTTTGGCTTCTGATTTAAACTTGTTGAAAGAGAGTTTAAATTCAGTATAGTAAGGCGCTAGGGTTGGTTTAGGAAACGAACCCACCCCCCAGGGTTGATTTTTTATAGAAACATGGCTCTAGACCGCTGTGGCCCTTGGCGTACACAAAACTCCCTTTATTTTTATAATGTGAGAATGGTCTAAGAAAACAGAAGATAAAAGTGAAAAAATGAAGCCTTCACTCAGGTCTCTCATATGGGGAACCCCCACATAGGAGCCTCAAGTTGAAGGCTTCATTTTTTTAAAATTGTTTACAACTATACCGAAATTGGTATAATGACAGTAGAACCACTAATAATAATTAGTGATTTGTCATTCTAATTAGAGAGACAAAAAACGCGCGAGGGAGATCCAAGGTGTGGTAGCCGAGGGTCTCTCTTTTTTTGTCTAATTTAAGGAGCCAAAAGAAGCTCCTCTGGAACCTAAACTCTCCCTGGAAGCCGTGGACCGTAAAAGTGGTAGATGATCCATAGGAATTACCCAGGCTTGCTTCAATTAGTCCTCTAAAAAATGCTTAATAATTTCAATAAGGCCTCTCGCAGTGAAACTTGCAAGGACGCGATCCTTGAAGCCTTTGCGGTCGTTGGCGTTGTTGCGTGACTCGTCATTCTTTTTTGGAGACATACGCGCTCACCTCCTTCTGTCTCCAGAAATGGAGGTGGGAGAGTTCGACTTATTGATAGTTTAGCACAGACATGTCCTCATCCAATGGGAGTTCTCCGATAAATTTTTCAAAAACTGCATTTTTCGTGAATATTCCTATGCCAACTATTTCTACATCAGATATAACCATTACCCCGCCCAAGATCAATACCAAATCCGACGATTCGTTACAAAACCTAACTTATGTAAGTTAAGGACCATCTTAGTTTTCAACATTGTTCTTGTTCCAAAAATGTATTGAAGTCGGGGTTCGCCAAAGTTGCCGAGACTATGATGTAACGCTGTTTATCTTAGTCCACTTACTGGACACACAACAGTGGACGCACTTAGGTTAGTCCATCGGGGGAGTCCAGTGAAGTTAGTCCACTGTGCTTTTTACTAAAAAAATGATGCAGCGTATAACGAGTATTATACGCAATAACCAAAAAGTAACAATATTACACAAAAGTAAATTTTTAGTAACTTCATACAATTGATATACTATGAAGTTATTTTTAAGGGGTCTAGTGGCTTTTTGTTGGGTCGTTTTTTTATAGAATAGTAAAGTACTAGAAAAGGAATAGAACGAACGAGAAGTACCCCAAAACTTAAAATATGACACGTTTAATTATTTACCTAATAAACGTTCCCAAATTGATTTGTTTTTCGTTTCTATTTCTTTTTCACGTTGTTTAAGCTCTTTTTCCCTCTGTTCTTGTTCAATTTTCTTTTGAGATTGAAGCTCATCTAACGTACTCATTAGTTTCTGATCTCTTGTATCCAGTCGTTCATTTATGTATTCCTGTTGCTGATCTAAACGTTCTAATAAATGTTTGTTGAATTCCTCCTGGCGTTTGATGTGTTCTTGCTGTTCCCTCATAAAATCATATAACTTCTGCAAATCTTCGTTATCAGAACGCACTTGAGGAACGCTGTTCTCAATGTTCTCCTCCGGGGACGCTTGCTCATTAAACCTTGACGCAATAATGATTGATGCGTTCTCCGCAGACATATGCTGAACTTGAACAAGGTTTTGGAAGTGTTTCAGCATAACGATGTCTTTTTCCGTGAAGATCCTTCTGTTATTATCCGTTCGACTAAAAAGAAATCCGTGCTTTTCGATGGCTAAGCACCATTTACGTAAAGTACTGTCACCGATGTCTAAGGACATTTTTACGTCTTTAGGTGAGTAATACGTTTCCGTTCCTTCCATGCGTGATCCCTCCGTCCTTTTACCGTTATTGTAGAGGAAAATAAGATCAAAGAGAAGAAAACAAATGTGCGGATCTATGAAATGCTATATGAATAATGTGGGGTTTGCTATGGAAATGAACTATGTACTCCTTTATGAAAAGGGGGGATGCAATAAGCTGTGAAAATCCCTATGAACGCATTCATAAGATGAATCACCCTATGAACGGTGTTATGAACAAATCTGAACAGCTAACATACAAGGGTTTTCTCTCTTATCTGGAACAGGATGAAGAACGCTGCGCTAACCCCAACTAACTATAGGGTCCCGCACCCCTAAAAATGATCGGAGGAAAATAATGATGTATTTAAGCACTGAATGCAATACTGAGTTTCAACTTAACAACGCAAAGGATGATTACGAGCAGTTGATTTGTCCTGTATGTAATTCTGCAGCAAGAAAAGAGGAAAGAAAGTGAACATAAAAATCACGTATGGAGAACACACAGAAAACGCAAAGAAACGTTGCTATGAGTACATTTTATCGAGAATGAAAGATAAAATCAAAACGGAAAAAGAACAGCAAACGCACCGAAAGTGAACAGCAAAATCTTATTGAAAAATACTAAATCTCACTATCCAAAATTGGCGAGTCAATAGTGATGTGGCTCCTAAAAATTCAGGGGTCATTTTTAGTTCGGTCAAAATTGCCCCCACCCTCTGGAAGTTATGTGCGAATGCACACGTAAACCCATCCAACCCTCGGAGTCCAATTTTGGGCCGTGGGTGTAGATGGGCACTTGTGAATTCCGCAGCGCATTTTTTGCGTAGTCAACTATGAGAATTTGTTCGGCATGACCCAATCATAAGGTCAATATGAACCAATGGTCGGGTCATATTGAACTGATGGATTGGTTCGGAATGAGCAAAGCAATACCTTAGATTTCTCTGAGACTTCTTCTGAAAAGAAGGAGGATAAAGAAAAAGCTCTACTGATCCGTTTTTTTGCGCAGTCAATCATTCATTCAATGGGTTCAATTCTGTACCTATCTAAAATTCATAATGAGGAGAGGGGGATTTTCCCCAGGGCGATTACATATCCCAGAAATCATCACTTTTTACGTTCGGATCAATCTCTCTTAACGCCTTAAGTATCTTCTTCATAGTTTTTTGATTAGGTGAACGGTCTGGATCACCCGTTAAGTCACCTACAGTATTTTTATTTAATCCTGATTTCTTCATAAGCCATGATTGAGTAACCCCTCTTTTATCCAGCCATTTTCCTAACTTCGTTCTCTTTTTTCCAAGTCCAAACATGCTCCGATCAACCTCCTTAGCAAAAAGGTTGGTCAAATATCCTAAAAAATAAACCAATCTTTCCTAAAAAATGCGGAATAGTGTACAAGCAGTGCTTAATACGCTTTACCATACACAACAAATTTCGTTTCTTAGCTACGCTTTCACTATTCGATTCAATATTCACGTTATGACAACAAGAACGCATTCAAGAATACTGTTGTTTTGCTGATGATAAGAGATTTTCGGTTTCGTTTAATTAGGGACTATCTCTTATCGAGATACTTTGAGGGGGTGGCCGAATGTTTGTAGAAATTTTATCTTCTGCAGCTATGGGAGGTGTTCTGGGTTATACCTATATTTATCAAGCTGGTTTAGGAGGAAATGACACGAAGAAAATCGAGAACATTGCAAAGAATTGTGGCCTCGTTTCAAGAGACGGAAAAACAATTAGGATCCAAAGACGAACCAGGAACAAAGGATACACAGATTATGTTTTCCAAATGCCTCAAGGCTTATCATCAAAAGACTTCCAGAGCAAATTAGATCACTTTCAAGACGGATTGAACATCAAAAAGAACGCATTAGATCTTTCGCTCTCTGATATTAAAAGGATTGATTGGAAAGGTGACATCTTACAAGAGGTTAAGGATCTACTGGAGAAACGTAAGAAGCTTAAAAAGACAGTGGAAGTCAAATTTGATGGAATGCTGAAGTTTCGTGTATATGACCAGGAGCTCACAGATTTATTTATGTTCGATGAAGAGCTATTCAAAAAGTTGAAATCATGGGAAGTTCCAATTGGACCAACGATTGACGGAAAGCTTGTAAAACATAACTTTGATAAGCTTGCACACATCATCATAGGTGGAGCAACAGATTTCGGGAAGTCGAACGCATTAAAAGTCATGATCACAACGCTGATACACAGAAAGCCCAAGAATGTAACGTTCTCTCTAATTGATTTAAAAGGTGGTCTGTCTTTCAGTCGTTACAAAGATGTTGAACAGGTCGAGAACATTGCAAAGAACGCTGAGGAAGCCTTAAATGCGCTTGAGAAGGTGCAAGAAAAGTTAAATCAAACGATGGGTTATTTAGAAGAGAACGGATATGAGGACGTAAAGGAAGCTGGAATAAAGGACCGTCACTTTATTGTAGTGGATGAAGCAGCAGACATAGCAGACGATGAAAATTGCCAGGACATATTGAAGGATATAGCCAGACGTGGAAGGGCAGCTGGATTTAGGTTGCTGTATGCGACTCAATATCCAACTCGTGAAACTGTAAGCTCTCAGGTTAAGCGTAACTGCATCTCAAGGCTTTGTTTCGTCTTAGATACAGACGTTGCGAGTAGAGCTGTTTTAGATGAAGGTGGGGCTGAATCATTACCGTGGATCCAAGGTAGAGCCATATACAAAACACATGGAAAACAAATCGTTCAAACTCCATATATAGAAAATCAATTCATCAAGAAAACCATTCAACCCCATATAAACATTAGGTCGAAAAGGGAGAGTGGAAAACAGCATGAACAAAGTCATCCAAAAGGAACAGAGAGAAGAAAACATACTCTTGTCGTTGAAGAAACTGCACTATCTTAGCAGATCCCAAATACAAACATTGCACGACTTAGGGAGTACCAGGAATGCACAAAGAGTACTTCAAGGAATGGCACCTTACTTATCCAGTTTTAGAGATGGGGAGAATATCTACTACTTAAATAAAGAGGGACGGGAGCGGGTTAACGCTAAAAAAGTATTCAAAAAAACCACACAAGCACGTCATTATCTTATGAGAAATGCTCTATACATTGGTTTTGGTGTTCCAGCTACTTGGAAGAATGAAGTGAAGTTAGAGGTTCCTGATCAAGTCAAAGTTATTGCTGATGCAGTATTTAAGCGAGAGAAACGTTATCACATAATTGAAGTCGATCACACGCAGAAAATGAGCAAAAACAAATCTAAGATTGAACGTTACGAGAAGTTAATTCAGTTAGATGTTTTTGAAAAGTCACCTGTATTCATCTGGATCACGACAACCGAATATCGGAGAAAGCAGTTAAGTAAGCTTATGGAAGGTTTTGAACATCAAATCTTTACGATTGCAGACTTTCATTAAGGAGAGGATTAAATGTTATTTCAACCGAAAGTTCAAACTGTTGGAAGTGTAACGGAGTTTTTGGATCAGGATAAAGAATTAAAAAGAGAGATTAAAAAATTCAATAAAAAAGCAGCTGCACATGGTTTAAAAGCGTCCCTAACAACGCTTGTAACCGGCGCAACTGCCATAAGCCTAACAAGTAAAATGTTACCTCAGCACGCACATGCTCAGGCTACACAAATAGCTTCTGCTCAAGTTTATGCTACTGGACCTGTTGAATATGTCAAAGGAAAAGCCAAAGAGCAAATAGTAGATGCCTTTCAGCCATTAGTTGATATGATCCAGGCATTATCTTACCCTATTGCTCTTGTTATGCTTACAGGAGGAGCGCTCTTGTTTATGATCAATCAAAAGGATAAAGGGATCTCCCTTATTCAAAATGCGTCTATCGGATACATTTTAGTCCAGCTAATGCCATTGATGATGAAATTACTTGTAGGTGTTGGAGCAACTGTAAGTACAGGGATGCCGATCACTTTATTAACTTTATAAATTACTAAGGGGGTGTTTTCAAATCACCCCCTTTTTCCTTTGTCTAAAAGTGTTAAGTTATAGACAGTTTGAAATGGCATCCAAAAATTTAATTTTTTTCACTTGTAAAACGTCTAAAAGTTAGTCTACAATAAAAGTACAAAAGATATATAACTTTTAGACGGATGGTGATAAGATTTGTTGATTGGATACGCAAGAGTTTCAACAGTTGGTCAAGATTTAGCTACTCAACAAGAAATTTTAGAAAGCGAAGGTTGTAACCGGATTTTTGTTGAGAAAGTAACTGGAACAAGTACGGATCAAAGAGAAGAATTAAAAGAAGCTATGATGTATGCCAGGTCAGGAGATACGTTGGTGATTACGAAAATAGACAGGTTAGCGAGATCCATAATTGATTTGAATAAATTAATTCAGGAGTTGGCCGAAAAGGGCGTTAACGTAAAATTCATTAAAGAAAATATAGAGTTTAAAGCTGAAGGAGATACCAATAGTCTTCAAACGCTACTATTTAACATTCTTGGTTCATTTGCTCAATTTGAACGTGATTTAATCGTAGAACGAACTGCAGAAGGTCGAGAAAGAGCCAAAAAACAAGGGAAACACATGGGAAGACCTGGACCTGATGAAAAAGAACTTAAAAGGGCTCTGAAACTATACAAAGAACGCAAGCAAAACGGAATGAGTGTTAATGACATTGTTAAAACAACAGGAGTGCCAAGATCAACTTTATATGCCAAAGCCAAAGAGGAGGGGTAATGTGGAACAAGTTGAGGTAAAGAAGTTTGAAGCTTTAAAAGAACGTTACGGAAACGTGGATGTCTATTTATCTTACATAGGAGATCTCGCTGTTATTTCAATCCCAGAATGGAATTGGAGTCATGTGTGGGATAAAGTCAATAGTGAAGGGGTAGAGATGCGAAACTGTATAGATGCTCTGTCTGATCCAATGTTTGAGGATGCTGCTGGAAAGCTTGCAAAGGAAATTAACACATACTTACTGAATAAGTAAGTAGAGGTGATAGAAGTGAAAATTCGATTAAACGAAGAACAATCTAGAAAAATGATCGAAATACTTATGCCTGACTTAGTACGGATCGCAAAGAAAAAGAAAGCAAAAGAAAGGACCTGATGTATGTACTAAATACACCAGGTCTTTTTTATTTTTGCTCCATTATGATTTTGTATCCTAATATGTCAGCTACTCGCTTAAGATCCCTTACACGTAAAGAGTCATTGTGGAGCGCTGAACGGAAAGTGTATTCCTTAATATCCAGCTTTTCAGCTAACTCTTTATATGTTTTAAATTCTGAATCTTCCATCATCACCCGGATCGCGTTTTTTAAACTCATTTGATCAAGATTTACAACCTTATTTCCCACAACTACTCCCCCTACAAACGACTTTATATATATTATTCATTTATTATTTAATCATACATTTAAAAATAAGTAAATAAAATCGTTGACACGTTTAAATAATAAACGTACAATGTAGATAATAACTCGTAAGGAGGTTGTCTTAATAGAGGGTGCAAAATTGAGATGAGGTCGTTGCATATTTGCGACGGGGGGGTAGTAAAAATGAGCCTACCCCTAGTAGCAAAAATGAGCTAGATAATACTACATCTCTTAATACTACATCTAATACTACAAAATAAGGAGTTGAACATAATGAGTGATCTGGATAAGGTTAAGGACCTTGTATTTACTGATGAGTTGCCTAATGGTGTTGTGATCAAGTTTGAAGGGGTTATTTACGTAGGACAAACTAAGTAAAGGAGGATAAAAACATGAAAAAAACTAACCTGAAATTTGTTCATACTGAAGTGCTTCCAGAAGGAATGGTGGTTGTGGTAGAAGATACAAAGTACATCGGGACGAAGAGAAAACATGAAGGGGAGGAAAACTAAAATGAATATTATCCAGTTAGAAGATCCAGCTAAGTGTGTTGAAGAGGTAGCAGAAGAATTATGTGAAAATATGATGGAAACTCACCAAAATCAATCAACTTATAGCTATGTAATCGATGAGGTAGCCGATAAAGACAATTTCGCTGATTTGTTAGACGAAATGATTGAAGATAAGTTTGTAAGAGATGATATCTTTACTCAAGCTGTACTTTGGGCAGATTCATCAGTAAAAGAAGCTTTTGTACGCGCATATAAGTTAGGTTATGAAGCAGCACAGAGAAAAAATAATGAATGTAAGTGAAACACTTTGTCGGAAAAGAACAACAGTCCTGCGTACCAAAATCTATTGCAAGATACGACATATTTGGTATATCCTTTTAGGAAGAGAAACAATTCAGAAAATAAAAAACCAAATAAAAAGAGACTGAATTTGGCAGTTCAGTCTCACGCAGGGCTTTTTAAGGCAAAAAGCTCAAAACCATAAAAGAGAAAAATTCAGAAAAAACAAAAACGCAGAGCTTAAACCACTCTGAATTAGAGAGTTTTCGTTACACAACTGTTGGCAGCAGTTGCGCCTTTAATGTACATACGTACATTTTATGAAGTTGTTTTCATCATAAACAATTTTAGCGCGGTTTGCAATAAAAACGTGAACTCTTTGTTTATATTTTTGGTAGCAAGTATTACCACATAATTACAAGTTATACCTTTACGTTATGGTTATTTTGCCTTATCAGCCCTGCAATTCTTAAATGAATTGGAGGGTATTCGTGTGCCAGTAAAAGTACAGCAAACACAGGTTATTGAAAATTGGACGGATTGTTGGTTCGGACCGACAAAGCGAACTGGATATGTATCTGTTACAGATTTCGAATCCCAAAAGTTTTACGGAGCTAAAGATACAAAGGCTATTATAAGACATACAAATGGCGCAGAAGACCTTTATATAAGTTTGAATGCTTTTAATTTTGGAAGCAGAAGAAGCGAGGATCTGAAGCAGTTAAGAAACATAGGAATAGATATAGATCAATATAAATTAGGTTTAGATGCTGAAGATGCTTTATACGTGATTGATAGTCTTGTTTCGACTAATGCTATTCCGCAACCGAACCTTGTTCTTAAAAGTCATGGTGTGCAGTTGTTTTACTCGATTGATCAAGGAGCTGCACCTAACTTAGATTGGTGGTATAACTACATAACCACTCAATTAATAGACAAGCTTCATAGTATTGGAGCAGATCCAGGAGCAAAAGGTGTAACTCGTGTAATGAGAGCACCTGGTAGTATTAATAGCAAAAATAAAAGCGTTGTAAGGTCAGAAATTTGGAATCCTTACCCTTATTCCTTACAAGACATCCAAAACTACTGTAAACCTTTTAATAAGTTCTCTCGACATCATAAGAAAAAAGCAGAAGTGCAGGCATTACCTGATCTTGAAGAGAAACGCTTAAAACTCATGTATCAAACAAACTATGCGAGATTAACAGACTTAGAGAAGCTTATAGAACTACGCAGCGGTGATTTTACTCATATGCGAAACAATTTTATATACGTTTATGCGTTCCACCAGTCATTGATCGTAAACAGCTTAAGTCATTTAGAGAGGTCAGTTGAGTATATTTTTTCTCAGATTCACTCAAGGGACCAGAAGAAGTCTTTTACACAAACAGAACTTAAACGAACCATAAAAAGCGCATATAAAGACGCTGAGAAGTTTTTTTCACAATACAAGGCAGATGGGTATCAAATCATTAACAGGCATTTAGACGGGATTAAGAAGCCGCATAAAAGTGAAACTCTAATTGATATGTTCGACTTATCAAAAGATGAAGAACGAATGATGAACACTATTTACGGTGAAGAAATAGATAAAGAGAAACGTGCTGAACGTAAACGCAAAAAGAGACATGAAGAAGGGATGAAGACACGAGAAGAGTACTTATATGAATATAATTCAACTAAGGAAAAAGGCGTAGTATTAAAAAATAAAGGGTACAAATATAAAGAAATTGCAGAAGAACTAAATGTCAGTATAAACACTGTTAAACACTGGTTCAGAAAAAAAGTGTAAGGTCTGTCCCCCTAAACAATATATTATATGGACAAGCCTTTGAATTATTCCTAATTAATAAACCAAGGAGGGGAAAGTATGGGTGAAGTGAAAAAGGCCGACTTTGGCCATGATCGTCAAAGAGTATATGAAGATGAGAACTGTGCTGGATGTAAGAGGGAGTTAGAAGAAGGAGAGAAAATACAGGTTATTGAGTTACCTTATAAGGACTACGACAAATATATTTCTTTATGTATGAAGTGTTATGGATCAGCTAAAGAACATGGTGTGTTTTAGTTTCTGTGAGAACAGGAGAAGCGTTCTCCTCCTCTTTCGTAACTTCATTATCAGTATAATCATTATTAGTAGTGTTGGATTTCCCGATGTCGGCTTCTCCGAAGTCGGGTTTTCCGTTTTCGGTACCCAGGAGGGGAAAGAAAATATGCTAGGTTAGGACGCGCCGTCCACGCTCCGTCCACGGCACGGGGGCAATAACAACAACAAGAAGAAGAACAATAATAATAACAATAAGAATAACAATAAGAATTACTATTACAATAAACGTCCGGCTGGTTGAAGTTAAGATTCTAAAAAAAGTGGCAGACAATCGGCAGAATGTAACGATAAAAAACATGTATAGTAATAGTATAGGATAATGCCAGAAAGGCATTGGATCAGAGAGACCTTCTAGAACATCTGGAGGGTCTCTTTTTATTTATCTAACTCTTTTTTCTAATTCTTTATCTAATTCTACTTCTGAACCGTCATGTGATGTCACGCTAACGTCATGTTTGTTATTGAAGCCTATGCTCGAAAAGTAATAAAAAAATTCTCTATCCTTAGAGCGACAAAGGATTTGGACTCTGGAGGTATTACATACTTAGTGTTTTGAAGGGAATTTTGTCGGGTGAAAGCCACTTATATAGTGAAAGGGCGTTTTAAAGAAGAAGATTCTTCTTTAATTGAGGGGAATTTTCCTTGACCTTTGCCACCTATATAGTGAAGGGGGGTTCTGACCAGTAAATAAGTTGAATTGGTTAATTTGTTGATTGCGTTTATAGCTAAAAATTTTTAAAAAAAATTTCTACACTTAGAGCGACAAGGGATTTGGGGGGTTGTCTTAGTGCAAATCTTGTGATTTGAAGGGAATTTTGCCACCCAAAAGCCACCTATATAGTGAAGGGGTTTTTAAAGAAGAAGTTTCTTCTTTCGTTGAGAGGAATTTTCGTCAACCTTTGCCACCTATAAGTAAAGGGGGTTTTTTTGATTCATTTAATCCACTTAAAGAAAGGAGCTTTTATATGAGTGAGCCTAACAAAGAGATTAAAGATTTAATTAGAAAAAATGATATTCGCATGAACATGATTGCTGACGGGTTAGGTATATCAGAATCGACCTTCTACAGGTGGTTGAGAAGAGATTTACCTCATGCTAAGAAGGTTGCAATTAAAAAAGTCATCAAAGAAATAAAAATCGAACGAATAAACACCTTACAAGAATCGATTTAGAAAAGGAGTTGGTAAAGTATGCAGCTGGATAGGAGGTGGGATCTTTGAATTTCGTTCAACCCCTGCGTGATACCGAGTTAATAGGCGAAATTAAAGAGTATCTAAAAACTAAAAGGATGAGAGATTACATTCTCTTTATTATAGGCATTTATACAGGTTTAAGGATTTCAGATATTTTGAACATAAGAGTAGAAGACTTAAAGAATCGAACGCATTTAGTTGTTCGGGAGCGAAAAACCAGAAAAACAAAACGGATAAGGATTAACCCTTACTTGAAAAGAGAGATAGCACCTTTCTTGGAGGACAAAGAGCTTTCCGAGTTTGTTATAAAGAGTCGAAAAGGTCAAAACAAGCCTATAACAAGAAAAAGAGCTTACCAGATCCTTAAAGAAGTAGCTGAACAGTTTAATTTAGATGCAATTGGAACGCACACACTCCGGAAAACGTTTGGTTATCACTTTTACAAACAAACAAAAGATGTAGCGTTGCTCCAGGATCTATTCAACCATTCATCACCTACAGTTACCTTACGTTACATCGGGATCAATCAAGATACGATGGACGCAGCTATCGGTAAGTTTAGTTATAAATAGGTGTTTAAGAAAAGTTAAGGACCCTGTTAAAGAAAACGTTGATACCCTATTCAACAAAAGTTTAAAGAGAATAGTACATCTCTTAATACTACATCTAATATTACAGAAGATTATATACCTTACGTTTACACGTAAGCTTTTTTATTTTGGCAATGTACACTCTATATATGAAAGGTAAATTCATTATTTTAGGTTAGCGGAATCATTGGCGCACAAGGGATTTCATCCCTTTAGTTATTAGACACAATATAAGATATGACTAATTCAACCAACGGAAAAAACCGTTCGTTAAATGTCTTAGAGAACGCAATTTTGCGTTTTCATCTCACTGCGCAATTTCGCGCAATCAAATCGTTATGATCTCACGTAGGGCAATAAGTCATTTGGCAGATGGCTAGGACAAGCATAAACAATTTTTTTAAAAAAGGAGAAGTGAATAATGAGTTATACAAAAAAAGAAAAATTCAATATGAGAACCCCAGAACAGAAGAAGGTTGAAGTGACACGAGATGTTGCAGTAAAGGCATTGAATCAAATTATTAGAGGTAATCAAGATAAGGTAGACAACGAAACGCTAATTT
>SDGW01000515.1_pt1 | contig 16273 bp, 14 predicted proteins | sample 2873831 | NCBI WGS metagenome assembly SDGW01 (sample SAMN08132700, study PRJNA421101) | hypersaline lake metagenome | isolation source: celular fraction 0.22 microns magnesium sulfate-rich crust from ephemeral... | place: Spain: Penahueca Lagoon, Toledo | collected 2011-07
ATTCTAAACCACTTTTTTACAGCACGGGGGTTTCCTCGACCCCTTCGGGGTCTGCGGGAACCCCCCGAAGCAAAAACCTGTTCCCGCGAGCCTGCGAGCGGGGGCTTGTCAGAGCTTCCTCTGACAGTGGACTAAAAAGGCGCGAGCGGCAGGGCCGGTCGCGTGAACCGGCTCGCTCCGCTCGCCGGATGCTTGCGGTCCCGCGACTGCTCCGCAACAGCTACCGCACGAACCTTCAAGTACCAACCCGGGACCAGCCCCGGCCATGCACACCTTCCGGGACGTCGAGACGGCCGCGTACTGCCCGCGAAAACTGTACTACCGCCGGCGCTCCGGGCCGCCGGACGTCCCCGACGAGGTCGCGGCCTGTCGCAGCCTCGCCTTCGAGTACGAACGCCTGCTCGACAGCGACGCCGACCTGCTCGCGGCTCCGATCGAGGTCTCCCCCACGCAGTTCCGGTCTCGACTCGGCGCGACGAAAGCCCGACTCGACTGCTGGGACGCGCTGACTGACCCGCCCGAACGCGAGACGACCCTCGAAGGCCGTGAGTGTCGCGGCGTCGCTCACAAGGTCATCGAGGACCCGCTCGCTCCCTCGCTGGTATTCGCCGGCCAGCCGCCGGAACAGGGCGTGTGGGAACCTCAGTCCGTCCGGCTGGTTGCCGCGGCGAAAGCCCTCGCCTGGGAGCGCGAGACGCCGATCGAGCGGGCCTTCGCCGAGTACCCGGCCTACGGCGTGATCCGAGACGTGCCGCTGACGACCCGACGGAAAGCCGCCTATCGGAAAGCGGTCCGGACCGCCGACGCCATCGACGGCCCGCCCGCCAGAGTCGACAGCGACGCCAAGTGTTCGCCTTGCGAGTTCCGCGAGCAGTGTGGCGTCCGGACGCGTTCGCTGCGCTCGCTGCTGTGAGTCCCGTCACTGATACTGCTCGGCCACGTACGCGCGGGCATGAACGTCTTCGTCTACGGGACGCTGACCGACCCCGACAAGGCCGGCGCTGTCCTCGACAGCTTCGAGTACACCGGAGACGCCGTCCTGTCGGGGCTCCACCGCGTCGACGGCACCTACCCGACCCTCGCTCCGGGCGGCGAGGTCGCGGGCCGGCTCCTGTTGACCGACGAGATCCGCGCCCTCGACCACTACGAGGGCGTCGACCGCGGGCTGTACAGCCGCGTCACCGTCCCGTTCGCAGACGAGGCAGCGCGGGAGAGCGTCGCGGTGTACGTCGGGGACCCCGCTGCACTGGACGCATCAGCGGACTGGCCGGGAACCGGTCCGTTCGCGGAGCGCGCCCGCGCCTACGTCGACGCGAATGACGTTCACGTGACACCATCGTAACAGAACTCTATTTATATACTGTGACGTCCGTCATTCTACCGTCTGACGCAGGTCATATGCGGTCTTCTTCCGTCGGTTTTGTCTGACGGACGTCGCCCGGGTGTTTATGTACCCTCGGTGTCCCAGTCCGAATGCGGTCACACGCTCCCTTTTGTTACTTGACACTCCGCTCGGTCACGAACACATAACTCCGAGCAGTGGAAAGTCCGGGCATGCTCGAATTCGCCGACGTCCTGGACGCACAGGACCGGGTCGCGGAAACCTCTCGCCACACGCCGCTCGACTACTCACATACCTTCTCGGCGATGTCCGGCGCGGAGGTCCACCTGAAACTCGAGACGTTCCAGCGGACGGGCTCGTTCAAGATTCGCGGTGCGACCAACCGCATCGCGACGCTCTCCGACCGGGAGCGCGAGGCTGGCGTCGTCACGGCCAGTGCCGGCAACCACGCGCAGGGCGTCGCCCTGGCGGCGACGCGGACCGGCGTCGACTCGAAGATCGTCATGCCGGAGGGCGCACCGGTCTCGAAGGTGAAAGCCACCCGGAACTACGGGGCGGAGGTCGTCCTCCGCGGCGACGATTACAGCGAGGCTGCCGAGTACGCCCACCACCTCGAACGCGAGGAGGACCGCACCTACGTCCACGCCTTCGACGACTGGCAGGTCATGGCCGGCCAGGGCACTATCGGCCTGGAGATCGTGGACGACCTGCCGGACGTCGAGACCGTCGTCGTCGCCATCGGCGGGGGCGGCCTCATCAGCGGTGTCGCGACCGCCATCAAAGGCAAACAGCCCGACGCCCGGGTCATCGGCGTCCAGGCCGAGGGCGCCTCCAGCGTCGCCCAGTCGCTCCAAAAGGGCGAGATCGTCGAGCGCGAGGGCGTCAACACGATCGCCGACGGGATCGCGACGCGCCGGGCCGGTGAGAAGACGTTCTCGATCATCGAAGACCGGGTCGACGAGGTGGTGACCGTCTCCGATTCGGAGATCGCCGTCGCCGTCACGAAACTGCTCGAACGCTCGAAGACGCTGGTCGAAGGCGCGGGCGCCGTCCCGCTCGCAGCCATCCTGGCGGAGAAGTTCGACTACGCGGACGACGAAACCATTGTCCCGGTCCTCAGCGGGGGCAACATCGACCTCAACGTCCTGACGACGGTCGTCCTCCGCGGGCTCATCGAGACCGGGCGGTATCTCCGTCTTCGAACGGTTCTCAAGGACCGCCCCGGCGCGCTCGAAGACCTCACCGAGGTCATCAGCGAGTCCCGGGCGAACATCTACGCCATTCGGCACGACCGCACGTCCCGGAACGTCGCGATGAACGACGCCGAAGTCGAACTCGACCTGGAGACGCGCGGACACGAACACGTCGCGGAACTGCTCGACGCGATGGAAGCCCACGGCTACGAGACCGAGGTTCTGGTGTGAGCAACGCACGCCACGGGAGTTAAGTCGCTGCCGGGCGCGCGTGAGCACATGAAACGTATCGTCAGCACCGACGACGCCCCCGCAGCGGTCGGGGCCTACAGCCAGGCGACCGAGACCGAGGACACGGTGTACACTGCCGGACAAATTCCGCTCACGCCGGACGGCGACCTGCTCGACGACGAACCCATCGCTACCCAGACCGAACAGGCCCTCGACAACGTGGCGGCCATCCTCGACGAAGCCGAATCCTCCCTCGACAACGTCCTGAAGGTCACGGTCTTTCTCGCAGACATCGACGACTTCGAGGAGATGAACGACACCTACGCCGAGTACTTCGACGAGGACCCGCCGGCCCGGAGTGCCGTGGAGGTGGCGAACCTGCCAAAGGGCGTCGGTATCGAGATCGAAGCTGTCGCGACGAAGTGATGAAGCCAGTCCGGAAAGCGAGCCTCCTCTGGGGGCTGATCGGCGGGCTGTCGTTCCTCGTGCTCCTTCAGGGGTACGAGTTAGTGAGCGCCGCCCGCGTCGACTGGCTCGTGAAGTTCGGCGTGGCGCTGGCCGTCGTCGTCGGCGCGGCGGTGCTGTCCTACGCCTATCAGAAACGGGCGAGGCCGAAGGGAAGGGTTTAAACGGCGAACCCGGATACATACGCGTGAGCCAGGATGGCCGAACGGTAAGGCGCACGCCTGGAAAGCGTGTTCCCTTACGGGATTCAGGGTTCAAATCCCTGTCCTGGCGTTTCTACTGCGAACACCACGGCGAGCACCCCGTGTGCTCGCTTCCCGTGAGCAGTTGTGTCGCGTCGGCAGGGATTTGAATCACGCGAGTCGCAGGCCCGGGAAGCGAACGGAGTGAGCGACCCGGACCGTCTCGCCATCGGGTTCAAATCCCTGTCCCGGCGTTTCTCTGACATTCAATCTCAGCAGCCGAGCGTGATCTACTCTCACCGTTTACCAGCCAGAGCGACAAGAAAACCCACCAATATCCGGTGTTCCTTGCTGTCATGCGACCCAAAATTTGTATATGATGCCTCGGTGAAAATTGCGGTATGGGAATCTTTGCCCGCCTGAAGATGGGGTGGAACCTGTCGATGGACAGTTTCCGAGTCCTCCGGAAGAACCCCGAGTTAGCGCTGTTCCCGGTCATCAGCGGCATCGCAGGGTTACTGTACATCGCACTGCTGTTCGGTGGCTCGTACGTCACCGGGCTGTTCGAGACCCAGAACATGGGCGTAGTCGTCCTCTTCTTGCTGTATCTGGGGACCTCGTTCATTGCGGCCTTTTTCAACGCCGGATTGGTGTACAGCGCTCGCGAAGCCTTCCAGGGGCGTAATCCGTCGGTCAAGAGCGGCATCGCCGAGGCCTGGGGCCACAAGGGACCGCTGTTCGCGTGGGCGGTCATCTCGGCCGTCGTGGGGCTGATCGTCCGGGCGATCGAACAGCAGGACAACCTCGTCGCCGATATCGTGGCGATGCTGTTCAGCGCGGCCTGGTCGATTATCACCTACTTCATCATCCCCGTCATCGTCTTCGAGGACGTCAGCGTCACCGGGATGTTCAAGCGGAGCGGCGAGACGTTCAAGAACACCTGGGGCGAGACCGCCGGCGCCCACTTCGGGGTCGGACTCGTCTCTCTGGTGTTCATGCTCGTCGGGCTGGCCATCGCCGTCGCGGTGTTCTTCCTCCTGGGTGGCTCGGCCGGGTTCGTCGTGGCCGCGGCTATCGGCGCCGTCGCTCTCCTGGCCATGTTCCTGGTAAGCTCAGCGCTGGGTGCCATCGCCAAGACCGCGCTGTACGTCTACGCCACCGAGGGCGAACGACCGAGCGAGTTCGAGAACGTCGACTTCGAGCGCGGACTGAACTGACGCGTTCGGACTGCCGACCGCACGGTCGGCACGCTCTCCCATTCTTTGTACTTAAACACTGGCTTCAGTTGGAGAGATGACTGTGCCACGCCGGCCGGTGCCGGGACGGCCGCGGCGTCGACACAGCGCCGCAATCCGTTGGTTCTTCGGCCACCTGGGCTGGCGCTGAGCGACCCTCGCTCACAGCGGGTACGGTGGTTTTATATAGAAGGACTTTCAATCATTCGCTTGATTATGAGCCAGCAGCAGCGAATGCAAGGTCAGCCGATGATCATCATGGGCGACGACGCCCAGCGGATGAAGGACAAGGACGCCCAGGAACACAACATCGCTGCGGCCCGCGCAGTCGCCGAGTCGGTACGCTCGACGCTCGGTCCGAAGGGGATGGACAAGATGCTCGTCTCCTCGATGGGATCGGTCACCGTCACGAACGACGGCGTGACCATCCTCCAGGAGATGGACATCGACAACCCGACAGCCGAGATGATCGTCGAGGTCGCCGAGACGCAAGAAGACGAGGCCGGCGACGGCACGACGACGGCCGTCGCCGTCGCGGGCGAACTCCTCAAGCAGGCCGAGGACCTCATCGAGCAGGACATCCACCCGACGGCCATCATCAAAGGCTTCGACCTGGCGAGCAAGCAGGCCCAGGAAGAGATCGACGACATCGCCGAGTCCGTCGACCCCGACGACGAGGAGACCATCCGTAAAGTCGCCGAGACCTCCATGACCGGCAAAGGTGCCGAACTCAACAAGGAGCACCTCAGCCAGATCATCTACGACGCCGTCGAAGCGGTCACCGTCGAGGCCGAGGACGGCTCCCACATCACCGACCTGGAGTTCCTCAACATCGAGACCCAGACCGGTCGCTCCGCCGGCGACTCCGAACTCCTCGACGGCGCGGTCATCGACAAGGACCCCGTCCACGAGGACATGCCGACGGACCTCGAAGACGCCTCCATCCTGCTGATCGACCAGCCCGTCGAGGTCGAAGAGGCCGAAGCCGACGCCTCCCTCTCGGTGGACTCCCCCGACCAGCTCCAGCAGTTCATCGAGCAGGAAGAACAGCAGCTCCGCGAGAAAGTCGACAAGATCGTCGAGACGGGCGCCGACGTCGTCGTCTGCCAGAAGGGCATCGACGACATGGCCCAGCACTACCTCGCAAAAGAGGGCATCCTCGCGCTGCGCCGCGTCAAGAAGTCCGACATGCAGTTCCTCAAGGAGGTCGTCGAGGCCAACATCGTCTCCGACCTTGACAGTGCATCCGAGGCGGACCTCGGCACTGGCGACCTCAGCCGCGACGAGGACGCCGAACTGTTCTACGTCGAAGGCGACGACAGCCACGGGGTGACGCTCCTGCTGCGCGGCTCGACCGAGCACGTCGTCGACGAACTCGAACGCGGCGTCAACGACGCGCTCGACGTCGTCGCCGCCACCGTCACGGACGGTCGCGTTCTCGCCGGCGGCGGTGCCATCGAGGTCGAACTCGCGCGCCGCCTGCGTGACTACGCCGACTCCGTCGAAGGTCGCGAGCAACTGGCCGTCGAGGCCTTCGGCGACGCCGTCGAACTCATCCCGCGCGTCCTCGCCGAGAACGCCGGGCTCGATCCCATCGACACCCTCGTCGACCTGCGAGCAGCCCACGACGACGGCGACGTGAAAGCCGGCCTGAACGTCTTCTCCGGCGACGTCGAGGACACCCTCGACGCCGGCATCGTCGAACCGGCCCACGCCAAAGAGCAGGCCATCTCGTCTGCCACCGAGGCGGCGAACCTCGTGCTCAAGATCGACGACATCATCTCCGCCGGCGACCTCTCCACCGAGGGCGAAGAGGACGCAGGCGGCCCCGGCGGTGCCCCCGGCGGCATGGGCGGCATGGGCGGCGGCATGGGCGGCATGATGTAAACCCACCTTTTTACCGGAGGGATCGCGCTCGCCTGCGGCGAGCGCTCAACCCCCGGTAACAAATCTGGACCAAAAAAGCGCGACCTCGTTCCACTCGGTCGCGTGAACCGTGCGCCACGGGCGCACGGATGCTCCACGTCCCGCCGCACCGCTCGCTGACTATTCCGATTCTTTCGTGCCTCCTCGACTAGCCGCCGCTGTCGGCTTCTGGCGCTTGCTCGTCGCTTGCTGTCTGCTGGGTCGCCTCGCGAATGTCCGCGCCAGTGATCTCGAAGCGAGCGCCGCCGTGCTCGCTGTCGGTCAGGCCCACTGACCAGCCGTGGGCGTCGACGATGCTCTCGACGATGGAGAGGCCCAGGCCGGTCCCGGTCTCGCTGTCGGTGTATCCCGTCTCGAACACGTCGTCGCGCTCGTCCTCGGGGATGCCGGAACCGTCGTCCTCGACGAAGAAGCCGCGCGCCGGTGGGTTGACCACGCGATCCGTGTCCGTTCCCATGGTACCGACGCGGACGGTGACGTCGTCACCGGCGTGTTCCACGGCATTCCCCTGAGCCTGCGAAGGGGGACTTGTTGAACCATGTTCAACAGCGTCCTCGTGAGCGTGCGAACGAGGGCTCGTCGAGCCGTGCTCGACGGCGTTGCGAAAGAGGTTCTCGAACACCTGCTGGAGGCGCCCCTCGTCGCTCTCGACGACGCCCGACAGGTCGTTCTCGACGGTCGCGGCGTGCGTCTCGACGCTCTCCCAGGCGGCCTGCGCGACTGCGTGGAGGTCCGTCGGACTGGTGTTCTCGATGGTCTGACCCTGGCGAGCCATCGTGAGGACGTCCTCGATGATGGTCTCCATGCGGTCGTGGCTCTGTTCGATCTGCTCGAGGTGTTCGGTGTCGTCGTTGGTCTCGTGGGCCAGTTGGACGTGGCCGTTGGCGACCTGGAGGGGGTTGCGCAGGTCGTGGGACACGACGCTGGCGAAACGGTCGAGCTGTTCGTTCTGCCGTTCGAGTTTCGCCTGGCGCTCGTACTGGTCGGTCACGTCGTCGACGAGGAACACGCGACCGAGATACCGGTCGTGGCGGTCTGACAGCGGGGAGACCCGAATCCGGTAGTGCCGCGTTCCTGCTGGGGTATCGACGGTGATCGTCTCTTCGCCGTCGCGCATCGACTCGTAGCGGTCGTAGAGGTCCGAGACGTGCGTGAGTGCGGTTTCGGCAGGGCGTCCGATGATGCGCTCGTCGCCGAGGTTGAGCATTCGCCTGGCCCGCGGATTGCAGTCGGTGATGCGGTCGTCGTCGTCGACCACGAGGATGCCGCTGGACAGCTCCGAGAGGACGGTCGCCCGCGCGACAGGGGTCAGGTCGACGAGATCGAACTCGCTGACGGCGACCGTCAGGATCACGCCGCTCAGGACGAATCCGGGTTCGGTCAGTCTGATCGGGCCGGCACCGACGTTATCCAGTACGCTTCCTGTAAGCGGGATTATGATTGCGGCGCCGAGCAAGAGCAACTGCTCGCGGTAGATGTCGCGGCGGCGGACGGCGAGCCACCCGACGAGAAGGAGGCTCGTGAACGCCAACACGTAGGCGTAGACGGCGTGAAGCCAGAAAACCGGCCCAGGGTCGACCGGAACGACGCCAGTCACGGCGAGTTCCCCGAACGAAGAGGCGGTAGCACCCGGCCGCGCTGCGGAGACGTAGTGAGCGAACAGGTCGTGGTGGTCGCTCGTCCAGACGAGCCCGTTCACGACGATCGGTTCGACGAGCAAGAGCGCGACGGTCCGTCTGTTCAGCAGGTCCTCCCGGCCGACGTATTCGAGGACGACCGCCAGGAGTGCCGGTGGAACGAGTGTGAGGCCGACGTAGTGGAGCCGCGCCCAGAAGATGCTCCACGTGACCGTCGTCGCGACGGTTGCGAGGAACTGTGTGAGGTTCCAGAGCCCCATCGCGACCATCAAAGCGACCAGCGGCGTGGCTCCGGGTTTGGGCCGCGCTCGCCAGGCGACGACAGCGAGCGCCAGCGATATCAGCGTCCCGGCCAGCGTAAGCCACTGGTACACCATCGCGGGTTCTTCATCTCTTGTGCCTGTCAGATGATAAACGTATGGGGGCGGTTAGAGGTTAGACGAATCCGAAAATGCCGTTGAGGGCAATACCCATGATGGCGGCGAACGCGAAATGCAGAACCGTCAGCGGGACGGCCGACGACCAGCGGAGTCGGTAGACGTAGCTGATGGCGATGGCGTCGGCGACGAACGTCGCAACGAGGGTGATGAGGACGCCGACTCCCGGCGAGACGATGCCGCTATCGACGCCGTAGCGCTGGAGCAACAACGAGACGATAGTCGGCGCTGGTGAGACGTACGCCGCACGCTGACTCTTGACCTCGCCGATGAAGAAGACGGCGGCGAGGTGGAGCGTGAACGCGTAGAAGGCGGCGACGATGAAGAAAGTCACCACGATGGCCAGCGGGCCGCCACCGGTCACGTCGGCCTGCAACGGAAACATACCGGCGATTGGTCCTGCGGCGGTATGTAGCCTGCGTTACTGGATTCGGGCGCGGGCGTCAGCCTTCGAGCAGGCCCAGCTCTTCCAGTCGCGAGACGATCTTGTCGACGGCCTCTTTGGCGTCCTCGGGCTGCTTGCCGCCCGTGATGACGAGCTTCCCGGAGCCGAACAGGAGCGCGACGACGTCGGGTTCGTCGAGTCGGTAGACCAGCCCGGGGAACTGCTCGGGCTCGTACTCGATGTTCTCGAGGCCGAGACCGATGGCGATGGCGTTGAGGTTGAGGTTGCGACCCAGGTCCGCCGAAGTGACGATGTTCTGAACGACGATCTCGGGGTCCTCGTCGACCTGGATGTTCAGATCCCGCAGCTTGTCGAAGACGATTCGCAGGCTTTCGTGGACGTCGTCCGTGCTCTTTGCCCCCGTACAGACGATCTTGCCCGACCGGAAGATGAGCGCCGCAGACTTCGGTTCCTGGGTCCGATAGACCAACCCGGGGAACTGCTCGGGATCGTAGTCCGCCCCCTCGAGGTCCATGGCCACGCTCTGGAGATCGAGTTCTTGACCGATACCCGTCGAGGCGACGACGTTCTCAATATTGATTGTTTCCTTGGGGTCAACCATGTCTCGACTTAAAGCACGTATTTAAGGCTTATAAAGGTTGATACCTCTCACTGATATATCGAGATTCGTATGTTTATTCCGGCAGCGTTGGCCGGGTTTATGAGAGGGGTCGTTCGGGCGTGAGATCGGGAGGGTTATACGGGTCAGGCGGCCATCTGCGGGCGTGTACCTCCTGGAGCTCGCTGGTGAGGACGACGCGTTCGCTGCGCGGGAGGCAGCGAGCGCCGCGACGGACGTCTCCATCATCGCGCCAGGTCTCGCCACGGCGCGGGGCATCTCCGATCGCGTCCGCGGCCTGGCGTACACTCACCGTGCGAGCGAACTCCTCGGGCGGACGGATTCGGACCTCACGAGCGCTCGCGCGCTGCTCGAGGCGACGACCGTCGAGCGAACGGGAACTGTCGCCGTGCGCGCACGCGACGCTCGGGGACTGACTGGCATCGACACCCAGGCAGTCGAGCGGGAACTCGGCCAGGTGCTCGTCGATCGCGGATTTACCGTCGATCTCGACGATCCAGACCACGTGTTACAGGCGGTGTTCTCTCGCGCGGACGACGAGGGGACGTGCGCACTCGGCTGGCTCGCGGTCGAGAGCGTCCGAGACTTCGGGGCGCGCCAGCCGACCGATCGCCCGTTCTTCCAGCCGGGGAGCATGGACCCACTGCTGGCGCGCGCACTCGCCAACATCGCGGGCGCCCGTCCCGGCCGCCTCGTCGTGGACCCGATGTGTGGCACCGGCGGCGTTCTGGCCGAGGCCGGCCTTGTCGGTGCCGACGTGCTCGGCGTCGACGCACAGACCAAGATGGCCCGCGGCGCGGCCGAGAACCTCGGCCACCTCCTCGACGGGGAGACCCCCGCGGGGCTTCCCGCGCCCGGCTCGTTTCACACTGTTCGGGGCGATGCGACCGCGCTCCCGCTCGCCGACGACAGCGTCGACGCAGTCGTCTTCGACGCCCCGTACGGCCGGCAGTCGAAGATCGCCAACCGCGATCTGGACGCACTGGTGGCTGGCGCACTCGCAGAAGCCCGTCGCGTGGCGCCGCGGGCGGTCGTCGTGGCTGATCGATGCTGGGCGGAGGCGGCGCGAGAGGCGGGCTGGACGATCACCGACAGGTTCGAGCGGCGAGTCCACCGCTCGCTCACCAGGCACGTCTTGGTAGTCACTCGTCCACCGTAACGGCGCCCGGGTGACTATCACCCTCTCACATTGTCGCCGAATCTCAATCCCTGAAACTACAGGGGAACATACAAGACAGCGTGTTTCGTATCGATACGAAAGATGACTGGTAGTTCTCTTGACCGCGTATCGTCGGGTGTCCCGGGTCTCGACGGTGTTCTCCGTGGTGGATTTGTCAACGGTCGGAACTATCTTGTTCGCGGGGCTCCCGGCACCGGCAAATCAATTCTGGGATTTCATTTCCTTACTGCTGGCAGCGACGACGAGACGTCGCTCCTCATCAATCTCGAGGAGTCGTCAGTCGCCGTTCGCGAGAACGCAGCGACGCTCGGGTTCGATTTATCGGACGTGAAGATGCTCGATCTCTCGCCGGAGTCGGAGTTTTTCGTGGCCGAGCAGTCCTACGATATGTTCTCGCCGAGCGAGGTCGAACGGAGTCCGGTGACCGAGGAGATCATCGATCGGGTCGACGAACTCGAACCCGATCGGGTGTTCGTCGATCCGCTGACCCAGCTCCGCTATCTCGCGCCCGACGAGTACCAGTTCCGCAAGCAGGTGCTCGCGTTCATGCGCTATCTCAAAGAACGGGGGGCGACGGTGCTGTATACGACCCAACAGACGCCGTCGTCCTCCGATGTCGACCTCCAGTTCCTCTCGGACGGCATCCTCGAACTCGGTAACGACGGCGACCGGCGAACGATCTCGGTTCCGAAGTTTCGCGGCTCCGACCGCCAGAAAGGGACCCACTCGCTGCGCATCGACGGCGACGGCATCGAGGTGTTCCCGGAACTGGTGCCGGAAGCACACTCACAGGAGTTCGCCTCGGAACAGATCTCCTCGGGCGTCCCGGAGCTCGACACCCTCCTCGGCGGTGGGATCGAGCGCGGGACTGTCACCGTCATCAGTGGCCCGACCGGCGTCGGGAAGACGACGACCGGAGCGCTGTTCGCCGAACAGACGGCCAGCCGTGACGAGCGGTCGGTCATCTACCTGTTCGAGGAGAGCGAGGCGACGTTCACCCACCGCACCGAGTCGATCGGAATCTCCGTGACGGAGATGGCCGAGTCCGGGACGCTCACGATCGAGCAGGTCGAGCCGCTGGCCCAGTCGCCCGAGGAGTTCGCCAAGATGGTCCGGGACGAGGTCGAACAGCGCGACACCGAGGTCGTGATGATCGACGGCATCAAAGGATACACCCTCTCGATCCAGGGCGAGGAGACGTCGCTCCGGCGGAAAATCCACTCCCTGTGTCGCTACCTGAAGAACATGGGCGTTACCGTCATCCTCGTCGACGAGATCGACGAGATAACCGGCGACTTTCAGGTGACGAACGACGGTATCAGCTACCTCGCCGACAACATCCTCTTCCTGCAGTATCTGGAGGTCCAGGGTGAGTTGCGGAAGACGACAGGCGTGCTGAAAAAGCGCGTCAGTACCTTCGAGCACACGCTCCGGGAGTTCCAGATCACGGAGGATGGCGTCGAGGTGGGTGACCCCTTGAGCGGCCATCGCGGAATTCTCCAGGGGACGCCCGAACCTGCCGAGGACGACTGAGACGAATGAACGGACGAGACGAATCGGCGCACCTCGTCGAGTCGACCGTCCCACGGGTTCGGCTGCTCGTCGAAGACGGGCGCAACCGGGAACTGTTGGCCGACTGGCTCGCAGAGACGTACGAGGTTCAGGTCGGCACCGACGCCGACGACGACACCTTCGACCTCTGTATCGTCGACCCGTTCTCGTTCGCCCGCCATCGCGAGTGGCTGCAGGACCGCAAGGAACGGACCCATCCAGTGTTTTTGCCGGTCATCCTCGTCAGTCGGGACCCGCCCAGCGAGCAACTCGACCCCGAGGCCTGGACGGACATCGACGGGCTGTACGTCATCGACGAGATCGTCTCGGTCCCGGTCGAGAAGTCCGTCATTTTCCGTCGACTGGAGAACCTGCTCGAACGCCGGAGCCTCTCACGACAACTCTCGGGACGACTCGAACGCTCGCGCGAGCGGTTCCGGACGCTGTTCGACGGGACGCCCGACCCGGTGCTCGTCCTCTCGGAAGACCACCAGGTGCAGTACGTCAACGACGCCTTCTGCGAGCAGTTCGCGACGGATCACGACGCCGTCTTGGACGATTCGATCGAACGGCTCGGAGCGTTCTCGCCAGCGATGGCAGCGACTATCGGGGACGCCGTCGACCGGCGACTGGCCGGCGCGGACGTCGAGACGATCGAGGTCTCCTACGAGACGCCGGACGGGAGCGACCGGTTCGCCGAGATCAAAGTCAGCACGCTCGACACCACTGGCGACGACGACGCCGTCGTCATCATGCGCGACGTCACTGAGCGGCGCTGGTTCGAGCACACGCTCCAGTCGCTCCACGCTGCCTCTCGCCAACTCTTCGATGCGGTGACCGAGACCGAGGTCAGCCAGCGCATCGTCGAGACGGTCACGGAGGTCTTCGATCTGTCCGGCGTCGCAGTGTATCTCCAATCTGACCCCGGTGGCCCACTCGAACCGGTTGCGACGTCCATCAACTCGGGGTTCATGCGTGAGTCGCTGCCCGTAATACCACCCGACGACAGCAGCCTCACCGGGCACGCGTTCACCACTGGCACGCTCACGCACTTCGACGACATCCACACCTCTCCCCACATCCAGACCGCCGAGACGGATATGCGGTCGGGCATCTTCGCGCCGCTGGGCGAACACGGCGTTCTCGTGGTCGGCTCGACCGAGGTCGGCGCGTTCGACGATCGGACCGAGAAACTCCTGGCGCTGCTCGCGGGCACCGCCCGGACGGCGCTCGACCGCATTGAACGCGAGCGCGATCTCGCCGAGAGCGAACAGCGCTTCCGACAGATCGCCGACAGCGTCCACGAGGTCATCTGGATGACGGACGGCTCGGGCGAGCAACTCCTGTATCTCAGTCCGGGATTCGAGGAACTGGTCGGTCGGCCCGCCGACGAGTTCGGTGACGATCCCGCGGCGTACGTCGAGTTTGTCCACCCAGACGACCGTGCAGAGGTCCGCCGGTGGATGGAGACCGTCCACGACCCCGCCCAGGACGCCGACAGCTACCACGTGGAGTACCGCGTCCAGCGACCGGACGGGGAGGTCCGCTGGGTGGAAGCCGACGGCTATCCGGTCCGTGACCCGGACGGGACTGTTCGCAAGTACGTCGGCATTATCAACGACATCACGGATCTCAAACGGCGCGAACGGGAACTCGAGGCCAAGAACGAACGCCTGGATAAGTTCGCGAGCCTCGTCTCCCACGACCTGCGCAATCCACTCCAGGTCGCACTCTCTCGACTCGAAGCCGCTCGCGAGCGGGAGGACGCCGAACCCCACCTCGAATCGGCCGAGCAGAGTCTCCACCGGATGAATCGGCTCATCGAGGACGTCCTGGATATGGCCCGTCAGGAGCAGTCGGCACCCGATCTAGAGCCCCTCTCGCTCGAATCGATGGCCCGACGGGCCTGGGAGAGCATCGAGAGCGACACGGCTACGCTCGCAGTCGAGACCGATGTGACGCTCGACGCCGACGCCGATCGCCTCGTCCAGATGCTGGAGAACCTCTTCCGGAACAGTGTGGAACACGGCGACGATGTCGTCACCGTTCGCGTCGGCCTGCTCGAAGGCAATGACGGCTTCTACGTCGAAGACGACGGCCCTGGCATCCCCGAAGACGAGCGGGCCGACATCTTCGAGATCGGTCATTCGACGGCCGGTGACGGCACCGGGTTCGGCCTCGCGATGGTCGAAGAGATCGCCACGTCACACGGCTGGGCCGTCACCGTCACCGACGGTGCCGACGGCGGCGCACGCTTCGAGTTCGCCGACGTGTACTCGTAGAACAGTTATCGCGCTATCTCGCCGCCCTGGAGGTTCGCCAACAGGTGGCTGATGTGAATGCGGTCGCTCGTCCCCTCTTTCAGGTCCACGTCGATCTCGCCGGCCAGCCGGTGTAGCCTCGCCATCTGGTCACTGTCGTACCGTGAGCCGGCGACCCGGAGCACGTCCGAAAGGACCTCCTCGCCACTGAACCCTTCCTCGACGAGCAGGTCGTCGAGAGTTTTCCTGGCGTCGGTGAACTCCCCGGCTTCCGCGTCGTCTAACAGTTCCTCGATGCGGTGGTCGATGCCGACTTCGCCGAGCGCCTCGTAGGCGGTCTCCATGGTGATCTCTCCCTCCTGCTCGGCGGTGGTCTGGGCTCCGAGAATGGCTTTCCGAAGGTCGCCGTCGGCGTAGCCGGCGACGAACTCCAGGCCCTCGTCGTCGTGGTCTGCCCCTTCTGCCTCGACGACGTCACGGAGAACCGCGACCGTCTCGTCGTGGGTCGGCGCGCGCATCGGGACGGGGAAACACCGCGAGCGGATCGGCGGGATGAGCGCCGAGGGCTGGCGCGTCGCGATGACGAACTGCGTCGTCTCGTAGTACTGTTCCATCACGCGACGCAGCGCCTGCTGGAAGTCCTCGCGGATCCCCTCGGCGTTGTCCAGCAGCACCGTCTTGTACTCCCCCGAGACCGGCGCGTAACTGGCCGACTCCTTGAGGACGTGGTTAATCAGGTCGGCCTTGGAGGACTCACGCCGGCGTTTCGGCGTGATGAACGACTCGAAGCGGGGGTCTTCGCCCAGTTCCTTCTTGGTCATCCCGAAGAAGTCGGAGACGTTGATCTCGACCAGGTCGTTGTCCGGGTCCGAGTGGGCTTCCCGGGCGAGCGCCCGGACGGCGGCGGTCTTCCCGCTCCCTTTCGGCCCGTGGACGACGAGGTTCATGGGTTCCTCGACGGCCCCCCACAGCGACTCGCGGACCTCCGGCTGTGGGAGGTCGTCGATGTCCGGCGCGTGCTCGGTCGTCCAGAGGGGGGCGTCCATCTCACCCCCGGCTAGCACAGCCGACTGTAAGAATCCACCTTTTTTCGCCTCGGGTCGCGCTCCGCGCGACCGCTCGGCGAAAAAATCTGGACCAAAAAAGCCGGACGCTCGCTTCACTCGCGTCCGGTAAACCGCGGCGCACGCGCCGCGGATGCTACGCTTGCCCCACCGCACCGCTCGCCTTTCCAAACCGCCCACTTCATTCTCGCTCCCCTCCGGTCACGCGGACGTTTTGTTGACAGCTCTGCTATTCTTCGTCGAGTGCGTCGGCGATGGCCTGCAGCTCTGCCTTCCGAAACGACCGCGGGGCCTCGTCGGGGTTGTCCGTCTCCAGTTCGCCGAGTTTCCAGAGAATCCCGGCCCGCATCTGTGGCTTGGACGGCAGACTGCCCGTGCCGATGTCGTACTCGACGGCCTCGCAGAGCGCCGCGAGCATCTCCTTCGTGAACCCCGTCGATTCGACGCGCTCGTATCGCCCTACCGCCACCCGGATGTCGTTCCGCAGTTCGTCGACCGTTCTCGCCATGTGGCCGACGAGGCGAGCGCCACTGCTGTATATTTC